>JGI25130J35507_1000397_pt1 | contig 13922 bp, 13 predicted proteins | sample ETNvirnome_2_300_FD_35507 | JGI IMG/M metagenome (IMG submission 35507)
GCATCGACCATCAACTTACCTGATACCGTGGGCTATGTAACGCCAGACGAGTATGCGGCGATGATCCATCACTTAATGAATAATGTGCCCAACATCGATAANGCGCGCTTAAGTGTGCATTGTCATAACGATTTAGGTTTAGCAGTGGCGAATTCAATTGCTGCGGTGCAGGCNGGCGCTCGCCAAATTGAGTGTACGATTAACGGCATAGGTGANCGTGCAGGTAACTGCTCGCTTGAAGAAGTGGCGATGATCATGAAAATGCGTGAAGACCACTTAAAAGTGCATACCGATATTCACAGTGAAGAAATTTACCGCGCTTCTCGTCAAGTGGCGAAGATATGTAATATGCCGGTCCAGCCAAACAAAGCCATTGTTGGTGAGAATGCNTTTGCGCACAGCTCGGGTATTCACCAAGACGGCGTTTTAAAAGCGCAGAATACTTACGAGATCATGTCGCCAGAAAGTGTGGGTGTGCCCAGTAATCAATTAAACATGACATCGCGTTCAGGGCGTCATGTTATTGAGCACCGTTTAGAAGAGTTAGGTTATCAAAAGTCTGACTACGACATGGATAGCTTATACGAGAGCTTTTTAGCATTAGCAGACCAAAAAGGCACTGTGTATGACTATGACTTAGAAGCGATGATTTACTTCAATCAAATCAGAGATAAAGACGAGAAGTATCAACTTGAGTTTGTTAACTCAACGTCTAATTCGCAATCGGTTGCCAGNTCTACGATTGGCATGACCATTGACGGTGTATCNAAGCAAGAAGCTGCAACGGGCAATGGCCCGGTAGAAGCCTCGTTTTTGGCAATTGAGCGTTTAACGGGTATGTCGGTTGAGATGATTGAATACAACCTTGAAGCCACAGGGCAAGGCGCAAGTTCATTAGGCCAAGTAAATATTATTGCTAAATACGATGGTCGCCCTTATCACGGTGCGGGCATTGCGGCAGATGTCGTTGAAGCCTCAGTGCGTGCCATGATCCGTGTGTATAACTTAATTTATCGTGCACAAAAAGTGTCTGATTTAAAACAACAAAGGAAAGCAGGATGAGTCAATCTAATTACAGCATCGCCGTATTAGCAGGCGATGGCATTGGTCCAGAAGTAATGGCTGCAGCAGAAACCGTATTGGATGCTGTAAGTGAAAAGTTTGGTTTTACATTGACTCGTNATCACCATGCGATAGGTGGCGCTGCGATTGATGAATTTGGTCAAGCATTGCCGCAAAGTACACTTACTGCGTGTGAAAATGCTGATGCTATTTTATTTGGCTCTGTAGGCGGCCCAAAATGGGAGAACTTACCACCGAATGAGCAACCTGAGCGTGCTTCGTTGTTGCCACTGCGTAAGCATTTTGGTTTGTTTTGTAATTTACGCCCCGCACAGTTGCTACCAGCCTTAAGTGCAGCTTCACCACTTCGTGCAGATATTAGCGCACAAGGCTTTGATATTTTATGTGTACGTGAGTTAACGGGCGGTATTTATTTTGGTGAAAAAGGGCGCAGCGGTGAAGGCGAACAAGAGACCGCATTCGACACGCAAACCTATTCGCGTAAAGAAATTGAACGCATTGCTCGCTTTGCGTTTGAAGCGGCAAAACTACGTAGTAACCATGTTACATCGGTTGATAAAGCCAACGTGTTAGCGTCAAGTGTANTGTGGCGAGAAGTGGTCACCGAAGTCAGTAAAGANTACCCAGAAGTAAGCCTCGATTACATTTATGTTGATAATGCGGCGATGCAATTAGTGAAGCAACCAAGCCAATTTGATGTACTACTTTGCGATAACCTATTTGGCGATATTTTGTCGGATGAATGCGCGATGATCACAGGCTCTATGGGCTTATTACCATCGGCGAGTTTGAACCAGTCTGGCTTTGGTTTGTATGAACCTGCGGGTGGCTCTGCCCCCGATATTGCAGGAAAAGGGGTGGCAAACCCGATTGCGCAAATTTTAAGTGCTGCACTTATGTTGCGTTACTCGCTTGGACAAGATGAAGCGGCACGGACTATCGAAAAAGCNGTGGCNGANGCGGTTGAAGCCGGTGTGGGTACGCCTGANATCTATCCAAATGCAGGGTATACCACCAGTGATGTTGCTGCAGCAATTGTTGCACGTATTTAATTAAAATTGATTGCGCTGAACTCGTCATTCAGCGCAGCTAAAACGAGGGAATAGCAAGTGGCCCAAACCTTATATGATAAAATTTGGCAAGCCCATGTGGTCGCCAGTATTAATGATCAAACCGATTTACTGTATATCGACCGTCATTTAGTTCACGAAGTAACATCACCACAAGCGTTTGCNGGTCTGCGTGAGAAAAACCGCAAAGTGCGTTGCCCAGAAAAAACCTTTGCAACCATGGATCATAACGTTTCAACAAAAAGCCGTTCGTTAGATGCTGCAAGCGAAGTGTCTAAAAACCAGTTAATGGCACTGGATGCAAACTGTAAAGAGTTTGGTATTCAACTTTATGATTTAAATTCGATTAATCAAGGTATTGTGCATGTAATGGGGCCTGAGCAGGGCATTACCTTACCGGGTACGACCATTGTTTGTGGTGACAGTCATACTTCAACCCATGGTGCGTTTGGTGCACTTGCGCACGGTATTGGTACCTCAGAGGTCGAGCACGTATTAGCAACCCAAACCTTACAGCAGAAAAAAGCCAAGTCGTTAAAAATTCAAATTAATGGTCGTTTACGNCCAACAGTCACAGCGAAAGACCTAATTATGGCGGTCATTGGTAAGCTAGGGACCGCGGGTGGCACTGGGTATGTAGCTGAATTTTGTGGTGAAGGCATTGAAGCACTGTCAATGGAAGCACGCATGACGCTGTGTAACATGAGCATTGAAATGGGCGCAAAAGCGGGTTTAATTGCACCTGATCAAACTACCTATGATTACTTAAAAGGTCGCCCATTTGCACCAAAAGGCGATGACTTTGACGCAGCAGTTGCCTATTGGCAAACACTAAAAACGGACGAAGGCGCGCAGTTTGACCATGTTGTTGAATTACAAGCAGCCGACATTCAACCGCAAATTACTTGGGGCACCAGCCCTGAACAAGTTATTGGCGTAGATGAGTGTATTCCAGACCCAGACCAAGAGCCTGATTTAATAAAAGCCGATGCGATTCGCAGTGCGCTTAAATACATGGGTTTAAAAGCGGGTGACAAGCTGTCTTCAGCAACGGTTGATACGGTATTTATTGGTTCATGTACAAATAGTCGTATTGAAGACTTACGTGCCGCTGCACAGATTGTTGAAGGTAAGCAAGTTGCAGCCGGTGTAGAGGCATTGATTGTTCCAGGCTCTGGCCTTGTTAAAAAGCAAGCAGAAGACGAAGGACTTGCTGATATCTTNAAGGCNGCAGGNTTTGAATGGCGTGAGCCGGGGTGTTCAATGTGTTTAGCNATGAATGACGACCGATTAGAAGCAGGTAAACGCTGTGCATCGACCTCAAATCGTAACTTTGAAGGACGCCAAGGTCGCGGTGGGCGCACTCACTTAGTTAGCCCAGCAATGGCTGCGGCAGCTGCAATTCATGGTCGTTTTGTTGATATCAGAGGAGAAGCCTAATGAGCGTATTTTTTAGTGGCTTAATGGCCCCGTTNGATAAAAACAATGTAGATACTGACCAAATTATTCCAAAGCAGTTTTTAACTTCGACAAGTCGTGATGGCTTTGATGCGGCGCTTTTTTATGATTGGCGTTACTTAGATAATGGCGAGCCAAACCCNGAGTTTATTTTGAATCGCCCTTGTTACCAAGGTGCGCAAATTCTTTTAACTCGCGANAANTTTGGTTGTGGTTCATCGCGTGAGCATGCGCCATGGGCATTAAAGCAATATGGTTTTGAAGTCATTTTAGCGGAAAGCTTTGCAGATATTTTCTTTAATAACTGCGGCAATAACCAAATGCTTGCTATCGCATTACCGGCAGAAACACTTGAGCAATTATTTGTACTGAGTGAACAGTATGATGATATTCATATTGAGGTNGATTTAGAAAATCAGCAACTTCGTAGCGATAAATTTGAGACCATTCATTTTGATATTCGTCATGACATTAAAGAACGTTTATTAAGTGGCCTAGATTTTATCGGAGTAACCGAGACGCTTAACGGCCAAATAGATGCTTTTGAAAAGCAACTTGCAGCCACGAGACCTTGGCAATAAACGTGTATTACATGTGGAACCTAAACGCGGCGTAAGCCGCGTTTTTATTTATTACTTATCGTGATTGCTTTCTTTGTCATGTATAAATCGCTAATCTAAAACACGTATTTTTTATTTAAGGAACACACCATGAAATATTTAGTGGCNTCAATGCTAGTGACAGCATCATCAGTGGCAATTGCACGCCCAGCGCCGTTAGTGTCAATACCGAGCCATGATGGCTTTTTTAATAATATTGCAGCGCATTGTGGCAAAGCGTATGAGGGAAAAGTTACGGTTGATAATGCCACTGGGCCAAGCTCNTTTGCAGGTAAAAAGCTTATTATGCATGTGCGCCACTGTAACGAGCGTGAGTTGCAAGTACCATTTCATGTTGGNGATGATGCGTCGCGTACATGGATCATAACTAAAACNGGCAGTGGTTTGAGTTTAAAGCACGACCATCGCCATAAAGATGGCAGCGATGATGCGTCTACAATGTATGGCGGTCATACTGTTGATGCTGGCTTTGTGAATGCTCAGTCATTTCCTGCAGATCAATATTCAAAAGAGTTGTTTGCAAGCCAAGGTATTCCGCAGTCGATGGGGAATACGTGGCAAATGTATATTTACCCAAAACAATTCACCTACCGTTTAGTGCGTGAGGGTCGTGAGTTTCGTGTTGACTTTGACTTAACAAAACCGATTACACCTCCAAACGCTCCGTGGGGCTACACTGATTAACTAGCTNCAAGTAAACTCAAGAAGTTGGCGTTAATAGTAGCCGCTGGATACCGANTTATTATCCAGCCTTTTGGTTAATTAGCGTCGTCTTCACATTGCAATACTACGGTTAAAGGTGGCTGGTAGGCACGTGGTTTCGTAGGAAAGCGCTCGTACTCTTGTACGCCATCAGTCACTCTTAACATAAAAGGTTTGTCCTTACATAACCGGCTAGCATGACGCAGTAAAAAGACGCTTTGATTTTTGAAATGTGGGTAATCATCAGATTGAATTTCAAGATGATAACGACCATCTGCCAATTTGGTTTGATAGTAATGGACTTTCTCATCAAAGTCGTAGAGTTTCTCGGTTTCGCCTTTTGCGGCCTGGGCAGCACTGCACCCCGCAATCAATATCATCGCGCTGAACAGTAGTGCTTGTGTACTTCTAACTCCACTCATAAACACTTAACTCCATGTGATTAATGCGTTAATTCATCGCATCGTTGAACCATGAATTAGCATCCATAGTCAAACTAAGGTAACGTTACATCTATACGTAGTTTAACACCCAAAAGGGACAATGTGATGCTCAGTAAAATAAAACAGCTCTTTTCAGNAATGGACAACAGCCAATCTAACATTAGCGAACATGACCTCAAAACGGCTGTTGCTGCACTATTAATTGAGGTGATGCGCGCTGACAATGAGTTACAAGATGATGAGCAACAGGNACTGAACAACACCTTAAAGAAATACTTTTCTTTATCAGACGAAGAAGTGCTGGAGCTTGTAGAAGGTGCGTCGAAAAACTTAGATGAAGCGATTGATTACTTCCAATTTTCNAAGCAAATTAACGCTCAGTGCAGTGCCGAGCAGCGCATCGATATCATCGAGCTGTTATGGCGTTTAGCGTACGCTGATGGCGAACTTGATAAACATGAAGAATTAGTTATTCGCCGTGTCGCGAGTCTTCTGTATGTGACTCATGAAGACTTCATCGCTGCAAAATTAGCAGCGACAAAGTTGAGTTAAACGCTTACTTATTTAATTTACTGGCGACACTGACAAGCTGCTGTGCAAGGCTGGCAACTTGTTCGGCGGTATCGGCATCGTTAATGCGGCCTTGTTCATCTAATTTCGTGTGGATAGCGGGCACTGCAAGTTGGTCAGCTAATACTAGGCTACCGATGCCGGATAAAATATCGCGTACATGATTTAAACCACGTAGGCCGCCTAAACCACCAGGTGATGACGCAAANAGTGCCGTTACTTTGTTACGAAATGCAGGCACTGCACCTTGCTCAGTTCGCGAAGCCCAGTCGATGGCATTCTTTAAAGGTGCTGTAATAGAGCCATTATATTCTGGGCTTGCTAATAAAATACCGTCGGCAGCACGTAGTTTATCTTTTAAACGTTGTGCACCTGCAGGTGTACCNTGTGCTTCTATATCTTCATCGAATAGTGGTAAGTCTAAATCGCTTAGTTTAAGCACTTCTACTTCAGCACCGCTTTCAAGGGCGAAGCGTGCTGCTTCATTAATTAGTTTTTGATTAAAGCTGTCTTTACGTAAGCTGCCTGCGAGGGCAATGATTTTTGGTGCTGTCATGATGGCTTCCTTTTAAGCTTCACGGTTGATANCTTAACTTTAGCAAAAAACAGCTTGCAGAAAAGCCAAATAAACGCAAAACTTATGTGCATATACGCACACAAGAGGGCGCTATGGCAATTCAATTTGATGATTGGCAAGATGTAAAAGTTGCTTATGAAGTCGCACGACTAGGNACATTAACTGCCGCGGCAGAATCTTTGGGTGTTCATCACAGCACGGTACTCAGAAGGGTTAATAACTTAGAAGAGAATCTTGATGCACGCTTATTTCATCGCCATGCGCGTGGTTACACCGTGACAGAAATAGGTGCAAAGCTCTTTGCGACAGCGAAAGCGATTAATGCAGAGCTCGAAAAGCTACACAACGATATTATTGCTGCCGACAGTCAACTGCGTGGCAGTTTATTACTGACAACGGTCAGTGGTTTCATTGATGTATTAAGTGAAGTATGCGAACAGTTTCAGAGCCTACACCCGCAAGTACGGCTTGAAGTGATCCTTGACCAAAACCGATTACGTCTTGACCATGGTCAAGCTCATATTGCTGTACGTGCAGGCCCTCGCCCTGATGAAGNAGATTATATTGCTCAGCATTTGGCTGAGTTATCGTCCGGGTTTTATGCGTCAAAAAGCTACATTGAAAAATATGGTTTGCCGAAAACCTTACAGCAGTTAGAGCAGCATAGTTTTGTGTCGGGNGTAGCTGGTTACAACGCTAAAGTGCCTTATTTTGCTTGGGTTGATGAGCACATAGCACCCGCACAAATCAAGCTTAGAGTATCAGAAACATCAGAAGCAACGCGTGCTATTGTTAGGGGGCTGGGCATTGGTGGTTTACAGCATGAGGTCGCAGATCAATACCCAGATTTAGTGCCTGTGCTTGCAAAAGAACTCGTTTGGCCGACCGACCTCTGGTTGGTAACACATCACTTGGTGCACCGCACCGCGAAAGTACAGGCNTTTAGCCAGCTACTAAAAGCCTATTTTAAAAAATTAAAAAACTAGAGCGACTTTTTTACGTTAATACCCAANCGTTTGGCCAGCCTCACAAGGTTGGCCCTGTCGACTTTAAGCGTGCGGGCAGTGGCTGCCCAGTTTAAGTTGTGCTGTTCTAGTTGCTGCATAATCATCTGATAACTAAACGCATCGGTAGCTTCTTTTAATGACAGCGAGGATGTATTGGTATTGATAAGCTGAGTCGTTGTGTGCGTGTTTGTAGCACGTTTTTCTATATCACAGTGCTGTGGTTCAATGGTGATGATTTTCTGTTGCCATTGTTGTTGTTTGGCTTTCAAAGCAGCTCTACTTATCACGTGTTCAAGCTCTCTCACATTACCAGGCCAATCATATTGGCGTAGCAATATTTGCGTNTCGATACNCAGTTTTAGCTGTTTTATAGCAAGTTTGCGCGCAGTTTGCTCAACAAAAAAGCCAGCCAAAAGAATCACATCATTTTCGCGCTCTTTTAGTGCGGGTACGTTAAGTGGGTAAACGCGCAGCCTATGATAAAGATCTGCGCGAAAACGTCCTTCAGCAACTTCTTGTTTTAAATCGCGATTTGTTGCTGCAATAACGCGTACATCAACGTAACGACTTTGATCTTCACCCACGGTTTGCACTTCGCCACTTTGCAGTACGCGCAACAACTTACTTTGCATTGCTAAGGGTAATTCACCAATTTCATCAAGAAAAAGTGTTCCGCCATCAGCGAGTTGAAATTTACCTTGGCGAGTTGAATGGGCGCCAGTAAATGCGCCTTTGCTGTGCCCAAAAAATTCACTTTCTGCCAGATTCTCAGGTAACGAAGCACAATTAAGGTGGATTAAGGGTTGTTCTCGTCGCTTCGAATTGAGATGAATATTACGTGCAACAAGCTCTTTCCCGACTCCAGTATCGCCTTGTATCAGTACGCTAAACTCCGATGCAGCCACTAATTGAATATCATTTTTTAGTATTTGCATACAGTGGCTATTACCAATTATTTCAACACCTTCTCGGGTTAAAGCCTCAAGATTAAGTTGCTGAGCTAGTTGGTGATTGTGCTGTGCATGTTGCTGGTAATGTTGCACTGTAAGGAGGGTTTCAACATGTGCTGCGACTAATTGCATAAGCTGTGTGAGCTGAGTATGGGGGACATCATCAAAAGCATATTCGTTGAGGCTATCAAAGGTTAAAACAGCCAGTAATTGTGAATCTTGCTGTTGACTGTAAAGGGGCAGCCCCATGCATGCATGTACAGGAAAATCCCCCTCACGACTTTGTAATAAACCATCATAAGGGTCAGGAAGCTCACACTCTTTAGCAAACTTGAGCGGTTGGGTGCTTCTGCAAATTTCAAATAAACGAGGGTGCTCGTTTATCTCAAAGCGTCTGCCAAGAGTGTCTTGAGACAAGCCGCGCTGGGCGACGGGTTTTAACGTTTCGCCCTGCTTAATAAGTAGGGCAACGGCATCACAGTGTATCCATTCACTTATACAGCTTAGTAGATCGCTNAAGTCGTTTTTGTTTGGATTTACGTGGGCAAGTGCCAATGCAATATCGAGGATGCTTTTTTGGCTTGTCATGTCAAATTGACCTAAATGTGTTCTTTTGTCTTTTATAATGGTGAGTCATTATGACACATAAGGCAATGATTTGTTTTTAATTGATTGAAAATTAATGGTTTTTATTTTTGGCGTGAACTGTGCAATAAGCTGACTAATTCAGGCAAATAAGGGTTGCAATGAAAGTCATTAATTTAACAGAGCCAATGCCAAAAAAAATCCATGTTTATCAGCTAAGTAAATGGCCAGTATGGGGATTAGCATTTAGACCTTTCTTTTTAGGGGCTGGTATTTTGGCTGTTTTATCTATGAGCTACTGGCTGCTAATTCTGAGTGGCTATGCAAGTTGGCAGTTAACAATGCCTGCTACGCTGTGGCATGCCCATGAAATGCTATTTGGGTTTGCAGGGGTCGTTGCTATGGGATTCTTACTGACCGCAGCGCAAACGTGGACAGGTGTGCCAAGTGTTAGCGGTATTAAATTGTGTTTACTTAGTGTGACTTGGGTTATCGCACGCGGCAGTTTCTTTGTTGACGTAAATGGTATTAGTCAACTTAACCTTTACTTGGTAGGGGGATTTCAGCTTGTGTGGTGGTTGGCTGGTATTGCTATTTTGACTGATATGCTCTTACAGGCTAAAAGCCGTCATAATTATTTGTTCATTTTTATTACCGCCATGCTATGCGCGTGCAATATGATTTTCCTCAGTTTGGTCGTTTTGCAAAAGTTTTCCTTTGCGCTAAGTATTGTTGATACCGCCGTTTTACTCATGGTGTTATTGGTGGGGGTTGTTGCGGGGCGTGTTGTGCCTTTTTTTACCGCACGCGGTCTTAATATTACTGAACAAGTGCGCAGCCCTAAGCTTGATAAGCTACTGCTATTCAGTTCGTTATTTGCCATTGCTTGGTATTTCTTAAGCCAGTTATTTTTTAACACATTGAGTGTTGGCTGGGTATTCGCATGGCTAGCTACCTTGCATTTTTATCGCAGTATTTTGTGGTGGCATGCAGGTGTATTAAAAGTGCCTTTATTGTGGTCTCTGCATTTTGCTTATTGGGCACTGGCAATAGGTTTAGCGTTAATCGCTGTTAGCTTTTACAGCCCACTCATACTCTTTAAAGATGCGTTGCATCTTGTCACTGTTGGCACGATTGGCTTAATGATTCTTGCCATGATGGTGCGTGTATCGCATGGCCATACAAGTCGTCCTTTACAGGTGCCTGTACTCGTGAATGTCGCCTTTATGCTTATTGCAGGAGCTGCCATTGTCCGTGCTCTGCTCCCCGCTATTTTAAACCATCACCTTGCGTGGCAATTAAGTGCATTGCTATGGGTGCTGGGTTTTATTTTATTTTTATTTCATTGTGCGCCCATTTTACTTAAACGTCGTGTTGATGGCCGTCCAGGTTAACTACTCTTGAATAGGAAAAAATATGTTATCTGAAAAAACGATCCAGGTTGTAAAAAGTACACTGCCTTTGCTTGCAGAAGCAGGTCCGCAAGTTACTGAGTACTTTTATGATCGTATGTTTAGTTATAATCCTGAGCTAAAAAATATTTTTAATATGACCCATCAAAAATCAGGGCATCAGCAATTTGCATTATTCAATGCGTTAGCTGCTTATGCTGCAAATATTGATAATCTTGAGGTCTTAAAAAGTGCGTTAGCGCGTATTAACCATAAACACACGAGTTACCATATTTTGCCAGAACACTACTCGATTGTTGGTGGGCATTTAATTGCGACCTTAAAAGAGTTATTGCCAGAGCAATTTACCCCTGAGGTTGAATATGCGTGGCGTGAAGCATATGCATTGCTTGCCGATGTATGCATTACAGAAGAAATGGCGCTATATCAAAAAACTAAACAAGCTAAAGGGGGCTGGTTTGGTACTCGTTTGTTTACGATCACTAAAAAACACGTTGAGTCAGATTCTATTACCAGCTTTACCCTCACTCCTTGTGATGGAAAGCCCGTTGTGTCGCACTTACCTGGTCAATACTTAGGTATAAAAGTCCACTCTAAAAAGACTGAGAATACTCAAATTCGCCAGTACTCTATCTCACAAAAAAGTAACGGTGAAAACTATCGGATCAGTGTGAAGCGAGAAGGACTGGTTTCTAATTATTTACATAGTTTAGATGAGGGCGAGCACATAGAGGTCTACCCACCCGCGGGTGATTTTGTTTTACGTGAAAGTAACAGCCCTGTGGTATTCATTTCTGCAGGGGTTGGTCAAACACCCTTGTTGGCCATGCTGCAAAGCTTACTTGACAAGCAACCTAGTCAGCCTATCCATTATTTACATGCCTGTGATAACGCTGCGCAATATGCATTTAAAGATTATTTGCTGTCAGAAGTTAATACACACCAAGGGCTGAGTTGTTTTACATGGTTTAAAGAAGGAGCCGGAGCCGATTTTACTGGTTTGATGGATGTTGCTTTACTGGCTGAAAAGTTACCGCTTAGCGATGGCGCGTTTTATATCTGTGGACCCATTGCTTTTATGGCTTTGATTAAACAGCAACTTGTTAATTTAGGTGTGGCAGCCGAGCGTATTCATTACGAAGTGTTTGGTCCTCATCAAAGCCTATAATAGCGATATCTGACAAGGGTTAATTATTGACAATTGCATGGATAGCAACGCTATTCATCAGAAGCACTAGAAAATGAAAGGCGCAGTAACATACTGCGCCTTTTTTGCTATTTGACTTCGCATTCCACATTGGGCAGTGGAATACGCAACTCTTTTTTAGGGTAGTAAAGTACGCATTGATCAGCGGCTTTTTGCAATATGAACTTTTCAGATGGAATGCTATGTGCCCCCATAATTGGCATACCATCTGGACCTTTACTGGTGCCGTGATCAATCAATAGTTCTGCGCTTTTTGTAAACACATCATCAGCGAGCGTTACTAAGCTACCACCTTTGGCTGACTGAATCGCTTGTTGCAACTGAGTGATGACACCTGGGTTGACTCGCGTTAGTGTGGCATTTTGTGGTTGTTCGGCTTGGGTACTTTTACACGCCACTAAGCTTGTTAACATAGCGACAGCCAGCACATGTTTTTTACTCATTGCTCTTTCCTTTCGCTGAAACTGGACGAGTTAAATCCATGTTTTCTCTGTAAATAGGACGATTTGGTGAAAGCGATAACCCAGTCTCTTGTTCTGCTTGTGATGCAAAGTTTAGCTGTTTAGTTGCTGATGCTTGCGCCACAACAGGACAGCTATCATTTTCAATATGATAAAGAGCGGCCGCGAGGAGTCCTTCTTGTTGGTCGCCTAAAGAGTGATCAAAGTCATCAGCAACGACACATCCTTTCACATCAGCTGCAAATTGTGGTGTTGGTGTTGGGTTTAAGCCATCGGCGTATTCACCAAAACCTTTAAAGTTGGCACCGGTAAACTGAATGGTGTAATACGTCGTGGCGCAGTTATGCGTTGGGGTAAAGCCATAGGGTTTACCACAGGTTTTACCACCAATTAAAATAACTTCAGCATCAATGCCTTTTAAGCCATTTATAAAAGCTTCTGAGGCAGAACAAGTACTTTCAGTGCTCAGTACATAGACTTTTGCTAAGTTAAGATCTGGCAGGGTATTATTAGTTACCTCAAAAGTTGAGTAGTCCACTTCAATATCAACGAACGGAAATGGGTTTTCAACAGGTTGTTTGTCGTTTTTAATGGTTTGATAGTAATAGTAACCTTGAGTATTAGCAGGGCCTGCGACCATATAAGCAAGCTGCGATGACAGCGCTAACAAGCCGCCACGGTTATATCTAAAGTCGATTACGAGTTCATCAATATTGTCGGCTTTAAACTGATTGACCGCATCAATAAGTCCTTGCTGAGCAATACTAATATGGCTATTAAATTGCATGTAGCCAACTTTGAAACCGTTTTCGGTAGTGATGGTGCCAACGTTTTGCACCGGCGTTTGGGTGATATTTCCGGCGACGATATTAATCGACTTTTCAGTGCCATCATTGCTGCGCAACTTAAAGTTGTGAGATTCGCCAGCTGTTGGACTAAAAAGTACTTCGTTTAATGTATCGACGCCTGCTGCGGTATTGCTATCAATGCTTACATTGTCAACCGATAGAATAGTATCGCCGCGCTGTAAACCTGCTTTAGCGGCTGGCGAATCATCTTCTAGATAAGCAACGCGCAACTCACGCGGAGGAGTATTCTTAATAAATGCCCAGTTAATTCCGTAGCCAGATACGACACCTGATTGCGCTTCTTTAAAGTAATCTTCGGTCGGTTCGCTAAAGTGGAAGTTATCTTTGTTAGCACCTGAGTCTGTTTTTTGGAACGTTTTTAACTGTGCAAAATAAGCGGCCACTGAATTAAAGTTATCTGGGTTATTATCTTCAATTTCATCGTACCAAAGGTAAGTTTCATTGCTCCAAGAGCGTAACCACATTTTCTCTGTAAATTCAGAGCCTGCTTTATCTGGGTATGGTTGGTTATTGTTGTAAGGATCAGTGCCCGTGCGTGGTATTGCACATTGGTCTTTAAATTCACTCGATGAGGCAAAAGTACCCGCAGTCCATGTTGGTCCAGAATTTGTTGGGGGTGGTGTAGGCGTGCTTGTATCTGGGTTGGTTGGCGTTGATGAACCTCCGCCACCACAGCCAGATAAAGAGAGGCCTGACACTGCAAAAAAGATTGCTACTGCGAGTTTGTTATTTTTAAACATTTGTNTACTTTCCTGTAAATAATTGTTTAAAAAGTATCAACAAGAAAGAGGCAAGGCAATAGAGTANGGTTGTAGTTTTGTAAACAGGTGTACAAATTTTACAGTGCTTTTCTATTGCTTATTTCGGCTATCTCGAGTTTTTGCCATGACTCAAACAAGGTGCGTTGC
>JGI25130J35507_1000403_pt1 | contig 13847 bp, 10 predicted proteins | sample ETNvirnome_2_300_FD_35507 | JGI IMG/M metagenome (IMG submission 35507)
TAGTATCCCATAATTGGCACAGCGCCGATTCCTTTCTCAATCATCTGGTTATCTGCCAACCAGACTGCTTCTATCATACCTGAACGAGCATATTCTTGCAAGATATTTTTAACGATTTTCTCTTGTATTTTTTGTATTTCACTGGCCATTGAAAGATCGGACTGAATGTAGAGCACCGTAACCCGGTTTGTCCTTAGCTGCTCCAGGAGTCTTAGAACGCCTCCCGATATTTTGCCGGAGCCCGCAACGGCGAGTAGTATATCACTGTTAAAAAATTTAAGTTTCTTTTTCAAATTGGGGAAATGAGTATCATACTCTTCGTGGCTAGCCCTTTTTCTAATTGTAATATCTGCTTCCTTAGTGGTGTCGATACTAATGGTCGTATATTGCGGATACTTTGAAAAAGCCCTCGCAATATTGCCGCCGGCGTTGCCGAGACCCACAATTATCATGCTTCTTCAACCCAATCAAGAACAAGCCCCATCTCAAAGCCGCCGCGTTCTACGCGCTTTGCTGTGGCATAAGCAAGAATGGACTTTTCATGTATTCCTGCGCGATAACAAATAAAGTTCATAATCTCCATTACGTCGGCAGCTTCTTCAGCACAAGGATTTTCAATAAATTCTTCTATTTCTTCCCGCAATTTCTTAAAAGCATAGCGGCGCAGGGTTTTATGGTATACTTGCCGGACTTGGGCTGTCTTGCCGGCATCCTCAATGATCTCTGGGATTCTGTCCCGCACAAGTTTATCATAGCTTTTTTTCATAGCTTCAATTCCTTCAGGGCGCCCAGATTCTTTCCAGCGGAGACATTAACCTTGAACATATCATAACGTGTTCTCTTGAACGTGTCAAGTAAATTCAATAATTCATATCGATCCTCTTCGGCGAGGTCAATATAAACAGCGTCGTGAATAAGAAATGCGATGTGGCTTTTTGTCCCCTTCAAAAGCTTATAGACCTTGTAAGCCTGCTCATGCACCATATCAATTGTGGTGCTTTGCACGATGTAATTGAGAGCATGATGTTCGTCGACATTCTCTATTATTCTACCATAATCTGTCTCAATATTACAGCCGTTCCAGTACTTATTTCGCACTAAATCCTTGTTATACAAGTGCTCTAACTGCTTGTTTTCCTTACTAGAATACAACCATGCGAAGGTTTTTACTTTGGCTTCCTCTCGGGTAAGCTTACTATCAAAAATGTTCTTTACATTCCAGCTATGAATATCATTTTTGGGCTGCTCTACTCCAGAAAGTGCCAGAAGTACCCTCAACTCTGCCGCGTTAAAATCAAGTTCCACGAGCCAATCATTCTTCGGCTGAATGCATGACCGATACTCTTTGTTCATTGTAAGAATTGGCAAACTATTCGAATTTGTTGAAAGGCGCCCCGTAATAGTACCCCAAGGGTTATAATCACAAATATGTTTGACTGTTTGTAATGTGCGGTGAAAGTTTTGTCCGCGGACGGAACTCAAAAGATGCTGAATTGGACTGGTTTTAATATTTAAAGCCCGGGCCCGAATATCAGAAAGCATTTCTACAAGATTATACATAAAATCATAGTTCGCGGGTCGCTCTAAAGTCTCCAAAACGTGTTCCGTGATCTTATTTTTGGCCGCTAGATATTCATAAAGAAAATATTCCGGAAGAACGTCATAAAAACAATTTTCTTCCAATGAAAGCCGCGATGTGTTGAAGGCCTTGAGGCACGATTTAAGCGTCTTCTTAATGTGAGACCACTCCTCCTTCATTTCTTCTGGACAAACGGCTGTAAGGGACGCTCCGTGGCTGTAAATGCGCCCCAATTCATAACAATCGCCCGGGAGGTGACGCGAGTACTCCCAGGTGCTTCCTTCTGTTGGCAGCAAAGGGGTGGGATTGATAATATTTTCGGCATAAAAGCCAATACAATCACTTTTGTGATCTAAGAGCTGAAATAACAAAAGAACTCCTTTTTGTTTAAAAGAAAAATTTTCAGTTAAACGCCCGAAATAGCCTTAGCTATGTCGACTGATGTTTCTATTATATCAGGGGCCGCGGTTTTGTCAAGCAAATAATCTGGATTTATAATGTCGTAATTGACAGGATACGTGTATTTTGAATACAGATTATTAATATATGGGAGCACACGATCAATGCGGGGGCCCGCCGGGTCGGAAGCTAAAACACGGGCTCTTTTTTTTATAAGCGACACGTCGCCGGCGCTGTATTCCGATTCTATATTTCTTATGTCAATATAAAGATCGATCAATTCGCTATCGATACTCAAGCTGAAGTTTGGGGGGAGAGGTGTCCTAGAAAAATTTTTAACTTGAAACACGTTTGTGCATTGAGGATTATAAACTATTTTTTCCTCCTGATAAAGTGGCTTTTTGGTAACAAACTTATTATAAGCTTCAACAATTAAGCTGCTCAAATCTTCTAAATCGTCGAGATAGACGCGCCTATAAAAAACATCAAAAAAATTATCTTCTGTAATAGGCTCACCAAGCCCTGTCAAATATAAGTTTAGATGCCTCTTGATAGCACTCGTAAATAAGTCAGCCGTTAAAATCCACGGCATATTCTTATTAACTGTAAATCCATATTTTTTTGCNGCCGCAACAAAAAAACTAAAGTTTGGATCTGAGATATAGTCAGTGTGTTTAACGGCGTCATTGCCAGCGTTGGAAGAGGCTATTCCGATGCTCAACCCACTTATAAGCGGACTAACTCTATTTGTTAATAAATAATTAGTTTTTGTTATAGGCAACGACGACGCTGCTATTTTCAAATATCTAATAAAACGATCTTTAAAATCATTAAAATTTATAATTGGTTTTTGCTTATTCTCTCTAAATGTTTTAATGAATGCCTGGATAACAGTGCTCTTGCGAGAATTCCATTCAACTGTTGGATTGACATAGCCCAAAATTGCTTTAGGGTCTTTAAACATACTGTTGCCTCTGGGATCTAGGCATTGTGTAGCATTGGCCAATCTCATGTGATCCACAAATTTTGTAAAAGCATCATTAACAAAATTTAAACAATACATATTTGGCCTCAGCGCATAGGATATCTGNACTAATTCATCGCTGCGCACAATGATTGTGTCTTGNCTGCGATCTACGCGTCCAAACAGGGTTTTATTATACCACGTGTCAATAGGCACAGTCAAGTTTTCAGGGTAAATCATTTCTTTGTACATGGTTCGCTGAAAAAATTTCGACCTTGCGGATAACCCATTATCTCCCACCGGGTTTTCCAATTGATCTGAAGTATACTTAAAGGTTGTCATGTCGTTATAAAGCCCGGGGATCGCCAACATAAGTCTGTAAGTCCTCANCATAGGACTCTCCTATCTNCGGCGGGTCGCCGTCGGTGCCCGTGTATAGCTCCCCTCCGTGGCCCCAGAGGCGCCCGCCGATGATCTTATTCTGTTCAAGATTGATCCCTTCTTGCATCGCGGTGACCGTCGTATCAAACCCAGCAATAGACACAACACTGGCTACTTTGGTTATCATATAATATCCCCCAAATCCCAACTGTTTTGCCAAATTAGGTTGAGTTCCGGTAGATCTCATACTACCTACCCCTATCCCAATGGGCTCCACGTATATATATTGGCCATTTCTGTGAATCGTGTTGCCGACCATNTCAATATTTACCGAATATAATTCTCTAAGTTGCTCGGCNCCCAAAGCTCCATGCCTTTCCAAGCGCGCCTCACGATAATATTGCATATCATTTCTATGAAACGATATCTTTTTTGCTAAACCACAACGAGCTCCCATAAAATAATGGTATATACCATTGTTTAGGTCGGTATTATAATTGCCAGTAAATGGTTTTGAATCTACAGAATATATTAATACTGCTGGTATTTGGTCTTTTTTGCCAGCTCGCAGGGGGACGCATGAAGTGCTGTCGGCGCCAAATTTTGCTTTAGCTAAATCTCTTGGTAGTATATTCATCTTGCCAGCAAACTTTTTATCTAAGCTAAATGTGGCTGTGTCAAAGCGTAAATGATATTTCAATTTTTCATCAAAACATTTTGAGTTAAATGCTTTCGCAATAAGAGTTGCGCAAATATCTTTTATAAATTTAAGAAGCGTATATTGCTCTTTTAATGGCTTCACAACAGTTGTCGTGAACCATGTTTGAAAATAGTCTAACGATATAGGAAGATTAGATATGTTCGTGGAATACACAATTTTATTTACACCCGTAAATCTTAAAGGATCGATCTCTGCGAGTGCAGCCACGGCTGAGCCATCCTCGCCCCCGCAGGCGACTACGACCTCTCTTATTTGAAATGCCAAAAGAGGATCTAAAATCTCTATCTGGCCCATTAAGAGCTGAAAACTATCTCCAGTTGTAAGAAATTCCAAATCTTGCAGGATTGCCTCTATTAAATCTCCCAAATAAATAAACGGCAGATATAGCACGTCGGGTTTCTTCTTGTCCTGTATTTCGACTGCGGAATTCGCCATGGCGTCCCGGTACCTGCGCATTTCCCGGCTCTCGCGGCCAGTGTCGGCGACCTCGGCAGATGCAGCTACGGCGCTAAGGGCTTCGGCTTCCAGGTTGTCAATCTCTCTCTGCGACAACTGCTGCGGGTCCAAGACAGGACTAGATTTTGGATTTTTTCTACGAACTGCTTCGGCGGCGCGGTCGGCCGGCGACATATCCCTAATAAGGCCGAATTGCCAGGCGTCCAGGCCTACGGGGAGATTATATACTTTTCCGGTGTCGTATACTCCGCCTAAAAACTTTTTGTATTTTAACATCTTATCTTTTTTAGTTAGGGCTGCTCTTTCTTCGAGCAGTTTCTCGAGGCTCTCCGCGTCCGCTTCGCCGGAGCTCTGCTGCGCCGGGGACAGTCCTTCTGCTGCGGCATCGCCGATTAAAGTTCTTTTTATTTCTTTTCGTAGCTTATCAATCTTGCCATTTAAGTCCTTTTTGTCAGCTTTATATTTGTCGCTTCCTACAAATAAGTCTGCATTTGGCGACCTTAATATCCCCGATAAAGCTGCCTGATAATTTATTGATAGATCAACAGAACCATCTTCATTAAATGTTAGTTCATGAGTAGTTATTTGTAAATATAACGACGTTTTAGCCATCGCGATGGCGCTCCTCAGGTGGCCCGCTTCTTTCGCGTCTAGGTCAGAAAACTCACTAACTTTATTTTCAAAATCAGGCGGAACGCTCCACCCTACACAGACCTTAATTCTAAAATGCTCTCCTTTATAGATATCATGTCTCACCTGACAAACTCCAGAATTCCTAGATTTCGCGGCCTTAATTTGATCTCCTTCCTTTCTAAAAGAAGTACCGGATCCTATAATTAAATCCAAATACCCTGCTTGATTAGGAATGCCGGCCTGGGGAGGGGCCGTGTCTGATTTATAATTTAATGAAAATAAATCTTGAACTGTCTGAAAATATAATTGTAACTTTGCTGTTATATTATTTTCTACTGCGGCTGGCTGCGTTCCGTCTAGGGACCAACTGAAAGATTTAATTCCACCGCCCGGATATCGACCGAACTTTTCGGCCAAAATGCCCTCGATTGCATCCGGATCAATAAAGTTAGGAAATGGTATTTGAGTTTCCTTATACGCCCTAAGGGGGTTATCTTTAAGATAATCGACACGGTATATTTTAATATATGGAGTCAAAAAAGCATATACATCGGGGCAAATTTGTAAATATCGATCAATAATGGTGTTTTTATTTCCATGATTAATATAAGATACAATATTTCCTGGTTGGCCCGACTCGCCAGAATTAGTCACTCGACCAATATATTTATATGGGGTTCCTCTGGAAGTGACCAGCTCTTCCTGGAAATTGGTAATGCGTTTAATGTTTTCTAATAAATAACACTGGTGATCAACTGGTTTTAGCTTTTTTTTGTATTTGGCGAGTTTTTTCTGTATCTCATTGTATTCGACTTCTTCTAGGGCGGCTCTAGTCCTGCGCTCCTTGGTCGGCTGCCGGAAGAAAGCAATGCCCTCAGCCTCGCGCTTCACGTCCTTCAGAAGGCCTTTATTCGGGGCGAGTAGCTCCGCGAGGCGCTTCGCGATTTCCTCTTGATAATTACGAGCAACGCGCGCAACAAACCTACTATTATGTTCCCGGGCGGCCTTCATGTAGTCGTTGTACGACTTCGCGTCGGTATAAACTGCACCTGGGGTCTTGTAGTCACCGATCTCGGGCAAGTTTATACTTCTTTTGCAGGTGCCGTCATCGGCGAATTTCGCGTACTGTGCCTCGACGTGGGGCCAATGTTCCCGGTTTGGTATATTCTGACTCCAATCGCCCGTAAGCGACATATTGTCTTGCTGCATCGCGACGTAATAGTACTTCACGTGATCTTGAGTTCCGATGACGTCGAGCGCGTCGTCGCCGTACTCTGCCTGCGCATATTCGCGCACCGTGTAGGCCTTGGCCCCGATACGTTCCAAAGGAATCCATTGGTCTTTTCGAGGGCTACGATCATCGGAACATACTTCAACATATTTCTTTGATGTCGTGCCGAGGAAGTTCGGAACATTGGATCCAACAAGACCGGTGTTCGCAATAAGTGCTATAGCTATCTGTAAATCCCACGCATTAAAATCGGCGGGCCCGTTGTCGGGACCGTGAAGGCCGGGGCCTACGTTTTTAAAAATTTGGGCAAAGGGCACCGGTCGAGTCATATAGTAGGTGTCGTGCTGTCCGTGCCAACCCACCTGGGTCTGACCCCCGCTGGCGCCGGTGGGGGTGTAGTCTTTCGCGGGCTGGTCGCCTAGGTCACCGCTATAAAGCTCCTTAAAGTCATCAAGTAACTTTTTATTGACTTCGCTCAGGCCGCGCGAACCGGGAACGTCCATAGCGAGTTCGCGCCGGATGTTCTTCAGACCGGCCACGGTGATCACCACATTTTCACCATCAATCTCCCACCCCACAGTGACGCCGTGCTTATCGATTGGGGCATAACTATTAATGAACTCCACGATCTCTAAATCGGTCTTCCGTTCCCCGCCAGTATGCAGATGATTATTTAATAGAAATTCATACAAAAACGAATCTACACAATGCTCTATAAAGCCGCCAGCCTTCTCGAGGCGACCGCGGATGATCTCTGTACTATTCGGCTGGGTCATTAACTAATAATCCTTAATCCATGACGTAGCTTAAAATTTTCTCCAAAGGCAGCGGAACATAAATCATATCTCCCAGCTGAACGTCTGCCTCTGTGGGTCTCTTATTATAGTGAGCTATAACCCACCAATATCCAGGATTTCCGTAATGCTGACCGGCTAGTTTATAATAGCGATCGCCGACCGACCATATATGGATAAGTCGATTTAAGCTTTGGATTTCAGCGGTCGTGGGATACCTAAAATGTGCTGTATCATATTGCCTTATATATTTAACCTTTTTTTCTTTAAAAACGCCCGAGTATTCCTCAGAATCATTTTTTAATATTCTTCTATCATCGTATCTGGTTCCCATCATCGTTACTCCGTCACTTCCGCGTTTCGCGCGGCGGTTTCTTGGCGGCTTTGCTCAGCAGGAAGGGCCTCGTTGTCGTGGAAGGTGGTGGTACCTTGGCTATTGTTCCACTTATACCAATCCGCTTCGCCGCCAATCGCATGTGGAAAATTCACTAGATCTGTCGTTCCGTTGTTGCTGCCAAAACGATACTGACCGTCCGTTCCTTTGACCCAACCAGTTAAATGAGTATGCAAAACAGTATATTCCAACTGAATTTGGTGTCTCTGATATATTATTGTAGGGTTNTNAGGAACAGCGTTGTCTTGCACTAAAAACTGACCATCTTCCAAATTCGGAGTATAGCTAAACCCCTGTAAGAACCCCACTAATTCCGAATTATCCGATGCATTTTTAACAAGTCCCGACCAACTCATACTTAAAAGCGGAGCTGCAGCTAAAATCTGTCTATTAGAGCGGCTATCTGATGAATATAGCGGGTATAAAAACTTAGCCAGTAAGTTTAGATTATAATGATTGTTTGCGGCTTCGATGTCATCGCGGGCAACCACATCGAAAGCGATACTAATTTTGCGTCCTGTTTTTTGAAAAGTATATAAATCATCCATTCGGCCATATACGGGAGTTCCCTTCCAGTCAGAAGAGAAATTATCTCCAAATCCAGTAACCCATCCATCAAACTGGACTTTCTGGCCAGTTGGAAGATGGCTGATGTGAATAGAAAAATGCTCATTTTCATAAGGTTGTGCATTGAGTAGATTCTCCTGTTTCGCTGTTACTATTGACATATCTATTTACCTCTGAGCATACGGACTTATGATTGCCGCGCCGGCTGGGGAGTTCAATGCTGTAATTATCTGCTCATTTAATTCTTTCTCTCCGATCTTTACAACAATATTAATATCCGGTGAGTTGCCGGTGCCTTCAGCCCCGCCCTCCGCTCCTCCGAGGGCGGACAGGAGCGGCTTTGTGATTGCCTCTTTGAGAATCGGGCCGGCCAGGTATAAAAATGCGCCTGCGGGTAGCATCCCTAGGGGTGTTGCATTGGCGGCGCCCTTGGCCAGGGTGCCGAACAATTGTTGGAGTGGGCCCCCCGGCTTGGCGGCTACGAGAGTATCTTTGTTGTGCACTTTTATGGCTTTACCATCCGAAATGACCCCGTCCTCCACGCTAGCGTCCCATGTAGCACCTTTTTCTGCTTGCATCGCCAGGGCCTTGTCTGCCCGGTCGCGGCGTTTGGTTTTGGCCCGGGAAGCAGCGTTGTCGTCACTGTAAGCTATACCAAAGGTCATCTGATTCGCGAAGCCTTTCCAGGCCGCCTTAAATGCGCCCATGGCGGACTCGCCTGAACTGAGAGCACGAACAAATTCAATAACAGTTCGGACGGTGGCGCCCAGTGGCCCCAGGAATTTCAACACCGTCATCCCCATTTCCACCAACGCGTCGCTGGTAGAATATCCTGATTTTTTGAGTTTCTTGAACCACATAACGAGACCCGTAATGAGAAGGACGGCGGCGGCGATGCCGATCGTCCATGGATTCGCGGAGAGCGCCCAAAGGGCCCCATTTGCGGCCTTCACAGCCAGCGCGAGCTTGTGCAGCACCATACCCATTTGAACTACCTTTATAAACACTGCTAATACGATGGTGAGCTTCGCAACCACTTGCAACATTTCCTTATTCTCTTTTATCCATTTACTAAATTTCGATATACCTTCGCTTACGTCTTTAACCAGTTGTTTATTTTCAAGAATGAGCGATCGGAAAGCATTTTTAAGCTCTTCCATTACATCTTTGCTTTCTGCGGCAAGTTGAGCCAATCGCTCTTGATTCATCATTTCCAATTCTTCTTCATCTGACAAGGCGCCCATCGCGCGGCGAAGTGTATCAACGTCTGTTCCAAGAGCGGAAGCAAAATTTAGGTGCTCAAGCTTGCCGAGTTGATCGAACTGAACTCCCGCGGCTTCGATCGATTGTTTTATAATTTCGAGACGATCCTCCTCGGATGAGTTGAGCATATCGATAGAGTTAAGATACGGCCCCCCCAAAATGGCATTGAGTTTGCCAACTTTCGTTGCAGCGCCCTCAAAAGTATCAAAGCCTTCGCCAACTAATCCCAAAATAGAATCAACAGACAATCCTGTTGATTTTGACTGTTGTTCGAGGCGCTTAAATACATTAATCATATTTTCGCCATAAAATGCCAATTTAGGTGCGGCAGAGGCCAAATCTGCAGCAACCTCCGAGAAGGGTTTGCCGATTTGATCCGCGATACTCGTTACTTGGAGAAGCATCTGCTCGGCGGCGCCGGACGTCATGCCCAAAGACTTGGTGGCTTGGTCCATAATCTTGGCACTTGTGTCGGTCGAGACTCCAAGTTCATTCATTAAAGCAACGGTGGTACCAATTCTTTTTGCTTCCTCCTTATTTAGATTCGTAAAATCCCTATAAGTACTGAATAAAGATAATGTGGCCTTGCCGGCCTCATCCATGGTAACGCCGGCGCCACGTGCGGCGCTCTCAATGCCCAATAGCGTGTCGTTGTATTTATCGCCGGCACCTGTGGCTTGTTGGAAAGCTGCGGTCGCTTTATCTTGAGCGACCATTAAATTGAATGAAGCGCCAATAAATTTAAGCGCGGCAGACGTAATAAATTTAAAAGACGTAATGTTTTTCTTCATCTTTTTCAACATCCCCTCAAACTCCTCGGCGGTTTTGGGAATGTATTTTGTATAAAGAGTATTAAACGCACCGCTAAGACCAAAAAGTGCTTGTCCGTAGTTATTAGCAATGCCCTCCCCGGCCTGGAGAGCTTGGTGATATTTAGTCTGCTCTTTGGTAAGTTCTTTGTACTCTTCTTTATTCTCTTCTATATCTTTGGTCAGCTTCAGGAGCTGCGCGCGCTCGAAGTCGGTGATCGGTCCTTTCTCCATCTTCAGCTTTAATTCTTGTTTCTGAAGCTCCATCGTCTCGAGCAGAGCTCGATGAAGCTTTAGATTTTCCTCTGAGAGTCTGTGCTTGCCCTCGGCCTCCAAGATCAGTTGATTATTGATCTTGACCTGCAGGTCGAGGTCTTCTCTTTTGAGCGCGAGGCGGCGCTCAAGGGCTGCGTTGCGACGGTCTAATTCATCTGCGCTGGGATCAGGGGGCGTTGTCATGTGTTAGTGGCCATTTTCTTTTTAATTTTTAAAGGGCCAGCGCAGTCCTGTTTCGGTTTCAAATCTTCGTACAGATTTCTCAAGTGAATGCTTATCAATTAAAGTTTTGTTATTATTTAGGCCGTGTTTCATATAACTATCCATATATCGTTTTTCTTTTTTCAGAGAATCAAAAAAAGACTCAACTTGATTTTGAGTACCGCGGATGGATACAGGCACATCGACGCCGGCATAGTAAAGTCCCAATAACAGATTATTTACTTTATCGGAAAACTCATTATACACATATTCAGTCAAACGATTTTTAGTTAAATCAATAATCACTTTTGTAGAATCGCTCACAGGTCTGCTCTCCCTTTTTATAAATAGTTATTTAAACAAAAAGACGCATCAACTATGTCCGTCGCCGCGCTGGGCATCGTCCATAGCTTTATTCTGATCTTCAAATTCTTTAATGAGGCGCTCAACAAACCAGCGCCGTAATTGAACAGGGAGGCTATATGCTTCTACAAACGACCAGCCGCCATGGTGCTTAAGAACGAATATTTCTTCGTATACGATTTCTTGGTAGTCAGGACCCAGGCCAAAAAAACTCGGCCGACATTGGCAGCCCGACCCTCCCCGCATAACTACATGCTTCACATTCATAATCAACGGTTAAGTCTAAATTTGGCACCAATTCGTCATAGGCAGCTCGGATTTGGCGAGAAACCAAGGCAGGCATAATTTCAATAAACTGCCGAACAGCGTCAGGCGCCGATCGTCCATTAACTGCAACAATAATCGCCGATAGTTGAGTGGTGATATCGGCATCAGGCTGCTTCAACTTACGACGTTTTTCTCTTTGCTTACTCACCTTTTTCTCGTCTGAGCCCTTAAGCAACCGAACAGTTATGGTTAAATCAAATTTTTCAATCCAAATATCATAATTGCCATCCTCTGTCGGGGTAACGTTACTTGGAAGTACAAGATTCTTTATTTCAATATCTTCCAGATTAATATTCTGAGGCACCGTCGCATAACAACTCGGACAAGTGACTGAAGCATCATAATGCGGTCCAAAGCCAGTGATTCTCGCTGCTATCAATAACGCATTTTTATCACCCACCAAAAGCTCATTTACTTGAATAGATTTATCAACTACAACAGACTGCAGCAATCTATCCAGAGCGACACCTTTCTTCAACAATGATTCGGAGGACAGAATGTCCTCTTCCTTAGCTGTCATGTGGCGGATTTCTATGGTTGAAACACCATGAAGGACATGTCCCTCTTCATATTGTAATCCCTCACTAGGTAAATCCACAAACTCAGTGGGTAATACAAAAGAAAATAAATTATCTGTTTTTTCTTCTAGCGCTGCTATTGGTGGATTGCTGTCGGGGGGGTTTTCGGGGACTCCAAGTCGCCCAGAATTCTTTCTCCTAGCCATTCATTACCTTCTTTCTTATTATTGCAAGTTTCGAATAATCTCAAAACCGGGGCCCTGTTCATAGGCAGCCCAATCATATCTAAAAGTTATATCAATATTTAAAAGCTCATCGCCACCATAGTCTAAGTCGCCAAACTTAGCCGATGTAATAAAAGCATTCTTAAGAGTCCAAATAGATACCACTTGACCCTCGCCAGTAAGCTCATCGATTTCCACATTTCCTAAAGCCAGCTGTGCAGAACGCTTATTAACGGTTCCAATTCCAGAGGCAATGCTTCCATCACCCTGATTAACACGAAGATTCTGTAAATCCGGCATTAAATATCCAGATTGTGACAAAGCGTCATAAAGCAATTGGTTTCCGTCTGGATCAATAGAGTTAATTAACGAGACCGTGACCGGTTCCCAGGAAACCGTGCCCGGATAATAAAAAGTATTGCCTAAAAATTTGTGAGGGACTTCAGAGATAGAATATGACGGTTTTGAGGCTGTTTTGGCCAAATACTCTGCATACGCTGATTCCCCATTGGAGGTCCTAAGTTCCGGAAGCCTTAAAATAAATCTATGTTGTCTTTTAGGTTCTGATAGTGCGCTTGTCCAAAATGCCATTTGCTTAGTACTCCTGTTTTTAATTAAATAGTGTAAGAGTTTTTTTCTCCCAGGCTTAATTTAATTAATCGTTAAATGATGCTCCCGTTCTGGTGATATTAAAATCAATTGCGATAAACTCTATTGCTCTGGTTGGCTTCAAGTAAATCTTAGCATATAAAATGTTTCTGTCGATCAAATCAGGGGTAGTCGAGGTGGCGTCCAGGACCAATTTAAAGTCCGATAAACCAAAATTAGTTTTTACATCCTCAAGAAACGGCCCTGCGCGTGACTTAAATCGTGCCCAAGTAGTTGGAACATTGGGATCAAAAAGAATCGTTGCCGCCATCTGGGAAATACGCTTCTTCACGAAAATCATCAGCCGGCGCACGTTAATGCGGTCCAGAGCAGACGGCGTGATCTGCAGCGTCTTCTGACCAAAGATTACGATACCCTCAGCCGGGAACTTCGCGATCGGGTTAATGTTTGCCGCGTAAAGATCATCACGGTCCTTGCGTCGTAGCTGGTGTGCCACATCAACGACCGGGATGCCAGCAGCGCCCTCAGTAAGTCCGCCGCGATTAAACCCAGCAGGGGCAAACCAAACCTGACTCTTGCGCTGAGAGCTTGAGAAAGTACCCAAAGCGGCCACTGAAGGAGGCAACCAAAGCATATTACCGCTGATAGTGTCTCTAGCTCGAACCCACGGATAGAAGCAACAACCATAAGAGCTGTTTAGTCCTCTCGCCCGAAGATTGCTTACCGCCGAAGTAATGGTGCTAGCAATGTTATTTCTACTAACAGATGTGCCCTCTTCTCGAGGTGATAAGCCATCAGGCAAATCAATAATTGCAAGAGCATCTGCGCGATCTTCACAAATATTAATCAAGTTCGAGGTCAGACCAGAATTGGTGCAACCCGGAATTGTGGCAAGATTCATCTCGACCACTTCTGGGTCCGCTAACGAATCGAGCGCTCTGTGTAAAGAGTTAAATTCATAACTTGTTAGATCAGCCGAACCAATATTTCGATTCGCAAAGGAGTCCATCTCGCCAATATCCATGCCGTCAAACCCACCATACATAGGTACGGTGAATCGGTCGTAACCAGCATCAAGGACACCCGATACCCGGCCGTTTGTTCTCGTGAGAGACGTGCCAGCATCATAATTGCCCTG
>JGI25130J35507_1000413_pt1 | contig 13617 bp, 9 predicted proteins | sample ETNvirnome_2_300_FD_35507 | JGI IMG/M metagenome (IMG submission 35507)
GAGCCTGTGCCTGTTTCCGCTTCGTCGCTGGACGCGCCGCTGTCCTTGGCTGCATCGTCGCCGCTGTCGCCGGCTTCCGCGGCCGCGGCTTCCTCTCCAGCACCGCCATCGCCTGCGCCGCCCCCGGCGCCGTCTGGCTCCACAGGGGCTGGCGGTGCGGCCGTAATATGAGGGAAACTATCCGCGATGCTTTTATCGCCACCAAATATAAATGTGGTGCTCCCTGCGGACTCCGCGGCCCAGCCGGCCAGATGGGTATGAAGCACTGTGAAACTAAAGCTCAAAGATACTTTTTTGGGAACATAATTCGCGAGGGCCGGTTTGTCGTCCTCGGCTGCTCCGTCGTCGCCAGCGCTGTCGGGGTCTGGTGCCGGTGGTGCTTCCCCCAAAATAAACCCGCCTTCGCCCATCTCAGGAGCATAAGCAACTGCACCATTAACGTATCCAATAAGTTTGTCGTTCGGGCCCGTGGAAGAACCGATAAGGTTGGTCCACTTTAAAGCCAACAAAGGACCAGCAGACAAAACATTCTGTTGAGAAACCGCCCCCTGCGCGCCGGGCCCAAAATTATTATACACGGGATATAAAAATTTAAGAAATTTGTCAATATTTTGGAGATTCTGTAGGCCATGCTTCGCCGAATCATTAACAATATCGAAACCCAATTGTATGACGCGACCTGTACTTTGATAGGTTGACAACGGATCCATACGCCCATATACCGGTTCTGAATTCCACGAGGGGCTATAGGTATCTGAAAACTGGGTTATCCAAGCTTCGAATTTAACCTTCTCATTCGTGGGAATGTGAGTAATCCCAATGGTAAAAAAAGGCGACGTACGAAGGCTGGGATCAGCGATGATGGTTTGAGCCATTCTATCCTACTCCAAAGGGCGTTACAACATCACTGTTTGTTAAGCCATTTTTAACAACAGTGGCCGAGAATTCTTTCCCATTTTCTATCTGTAAGATGACTTTTTTGTTCCCATTTGCGCCGCCCTCGACGAGCTGTCTGAGGAGGCGATTGGTTTCGTCGGCCCTAGTAGTCATCGCTTGCATTCCAGTTATCATCTCTTTGGTATCACCGGCATTGGCAATATAAGTTCCAACGGGAACAATGGCGGTCTCGCCGGCGCCCCCTTCATTCATACGGATTGCGCGCGCGGATCGTTTATTAAGACCGTAAACAGTCCCTCCCATATGGAAGCCCTCAAGATCTTCGGCCGGTCCTGCCGGCGCTGTACCCTCTTTAAGGGCCGCACCAGACGTTGTGGTCATGGCTCCAAAAATGCCGCCCAGCATTGCCGCGCCGGCGACATACATAGCCAAAGTGGCGCCCCCCGTAAAAGGCGCCATTATCATGGCAGCAACTCCGGCAGCCATCATGCCGACGGTTATAAAACGGCCCATGCCGCTTTCAATGCTACCGAACCACTCACCAAATTTGCCCAACATTTTAACCAAAGGTGTAATAACTCCTTCCATAAAGGGGCGAAAATCTGTCGCAAGTCCGAGCAATGAAGATTTTAACTGATCCATCAGTTCTTGGGTATTTCGTGCTTGCTCTGCCAACTGTTCCTGTTCTAGAGCCTGAAGTTCCATTTCTGCTGTGGACATCTTCATGATGCGCGCGGCATCTTCAACATTCATTCCCAGAGCAGAAGCGATTGCTTGCTTTTCAAAACGGTTCATTGCATCGAATTGAACCCCAGAAGCATCAACAGATTTTTTAAGCAAATCAATGCGTTCTTCTTCTGTTGCGTTTAACATATCAATAGAGTTCAAATAAGGACCACCCAAAATGGCATTCAATTTACCCACTGAAGTTGCTGCGCCGTCAAACGTATCAAATTGTTTGGCGATACCAATAAGAGCGCTCACCTCAATACCAGTCTTCTTGGCCTGCTTGGCGAGGCCCTCAAATACATCTATGGCGCCATCACCGTACTTCGCCAAGTCTGTGAATGCGCCCTTAAAATCCTGCGCCATTTTGCCCATCGGCACACCGATAGATTTCGCAGTTCCGGCCAGTCGCAGGAGCACATCATTGGTTTGATCGGCGTTCTTCCCTAGGGCGCGGGTCATTTGATCCATAATTTCGCTTTGTGTACTCATCGAGACGCCGAGCTTTTCTAACTGAGTGGCTGTTTTGCCCAACTGCATTCGTTGCGCTGCTGTTAACTCGGTGAAAGCCGAAAAACTACTATACATCTCTTCATAAGCTTTTCCGACATCTGTAACAGTAACCCCCTGCATGAACGTCTGTCGTTCTAAAGCCGTCATTTCAAGGTTATATTCTTTGCCGGCGCCCGTTGCTTTGCGAAAATTAGAAATAGCTGCATCCTGCGCTTTTGCGAGGTTAATCGTTGCCTCGATCATCATGTCGATGGGCTTCAGAAGAATGCTAACGCCAATAGATTTAAATCCTTTTGCAAGGGCCGCGGACATATCCCCACCTTCCGCCGCAACATCTCCAAACTTCTTGCCCAGGTTGCCCATCTTTTCCATCAGGCCCCCGCTCTTCATTCCGGTGCCAAGCATTTGTTGGCCAAGGCGCGCAACTTCCTCTGACAGACCTTCTTCCGCACCGAGGGCCCGGCGCGCTTCGTCTGCAGATTCTGTTAATTCATCAAGCTCTTTTTTGTAGTTTTCTAGAGCGGCCGTACCGGCTTCAAGGGTGGCTTGTTCGGCAGCATGTTCCGAGCCAGCGTCCTTCAGGCCCTGGATCCAGACTGCCATCCGCTTGTTCGCCTCCTCTTGCTCTTCTATCTCCTTTAAAATTTCTAGACGTCTGGACTCTGTGGCCTGCTGGAGTTCCAATTCCGCGCGGATGTAGTCGTTTCGAATTGTCTCGGTTAAACTTCCAAAGCTGGCGTCTGCCTCCTTAATGGCCTCGGTGTATTTTCTCAGACGTTCTTCGGCGGCCTCAATATCTTTGGCGGTATGGCCTGTACTTGTGGGGGGCGCAAAACCTCCTGCGCCCGCACCTCCGCCTGCGCCTCCACCGCCTCGCCGGCGTTCACGGGCGAGCTCTTTTAAAAGCCGATTAAGTTCTTTAACTGTTGGTTCGGTTAGTTCTGCCATTTAATCAGCCTTTAATGAGCAAAGGGCCACCTTAAGCCCGTTTCAAATTCAAACTTTGTTACAGCATCCTGAAGCTGATAGCGAGATGCCATGGTTTGTGCATCGTTTAGCCCATGCTTCAAAAATGAATCCATATAGCGCTTTTCGCGTTGAAGGGCGGTCATAAATGCCATAATTTGCCCCTGATCGCCGGACATTGATACCTTGAGTCCCGGTGATCTGCCCGAGTACAGGCTCTGCATCAAGAAATAAACATCGTTAGAGAAGTCACTATACCAGTTTTCTTGGAGAGGAGCAGAGTTTTTATGATTTAAATTTAAGTGTACCGTTCGCGACATTTATGGGTCCTCATACATAAATAGTTATAAACTAAAAAAGCCAAATTATTTGCGCGCCATTGCCTTTTCGTATTCGTCGTTTTCTCTCTTATATTCTTTAATTAGTCGATCGACAAACCAACGTCGCAATTGAATCGGAAGGTTATAGGCTTCAAAAAAGGACCAGCCACCATGATGCTTGAGAGCAAAGAGCTCTTCATAAACAGCTTGTTGATACTTAGGCGTCAGGCCAAAAAAACTGCGCCGTTAACGGCACTTGAACCCTCCCCGCGTACTCACAACTTTCACAACTAAATTCATGGGTCATGTTAACATCCGGCTTTACAGTTTCATACAGCTTACGGAGATGGCGGGAGTCTCTAACGGGCATTAAATCTACAAATTTTGTGATCATCACAGGATCAGTTACATCATTTAAAGATACAATGACGGAGCGCAGGAGATCCGTACTGCGTGTGGGAGGAAGTTTCATCTTCTTCTGGCGCGCGGCGGCTTCTGCTAACTCTTTTTCGGCGCCGGCCGTGAGCAACCTCACTTCTACAACAACTTGGGTGACGGGGAGCTCAAATTTGAACGTTCCCTCCTCTGTCATCGTAATTTCTTCGGGCAACTCCTCGGCATAATGGATGTTCAGGGTATTTAGATCGAACGTGGTGTCGTTGGTCTCAGAACACTCAGGACATGGCTGGCTTACCTCATAGGAGGGCCCAAAACCACTCACACGCGAAGCAATTATAAGAGCATTCTTGTCTCCTACTAAAAATTCGTCTAAGTTCAAGCTCTTATCAACCAATAATGACTGTAACATTCGATCTAAAGCGAGGCCTTTTCGGAGAAGAGACTCGCTGGTAAGAATATCCTCTTCTTTAGCAGTCATATGACGCATCTCTACGGATTCTTTATCAGCAAGGGGATGATCATCTGGATAAAATCTACCCTTACTGGGTAAATCTACAAAATCAGTGGGGGTAACAAACGAAAATAAGTCAGCAGAGTTGGTTACGGATGCAGGAGCTGAGGTGGTTGCTTCTTCTGGCCTCCGCGCTCCTACTCGCTCCGAGTTTCTTTTACGCGCCATTAATTACCTTCTTTCTATGTCCCTCGACTTAGGTACCTACCCTGCCGAGAAGGTGCTTGCGGTGCCGGGGCTATATATAGCATAATCATACCTTAAACCAAGCGCAACATTAAGCAGTTCCGTATCATTATCGTAATTAAGTTCGCCAAAGTCGGCGCTCGTAATAAAACTATTCACCAAAAGCCAATTTCCTACATCACCGCCTTCGCCATTTAATTCCTGGATTGTGATATCTCCAAGAGCCTGCAGTGCATCTGCTTTATTAACAGTGCCGGGAGCTTGATTAGTAGTTATAANGCCTTCTTGAAAATCTGGACGAAGATAGCCCATTGTGTAGAGTGCATTCATAAGCAGAGCATTTCCGTCAGGATGAATGGCATTAACAATAGTAGCATTTATTTCGCCCCACTCAACAGAGCCGGGGTAGTAATAGGTGTTTCCTAAAAATTTATGGGTTGCAGTCCCCACCGTGTACGAAGGCTTTTTGACCGATTTAGCCAAATATTTAGCATACGTAAAAGCGATGTCTCCTGCACTTCCAATAGTGCCGGGAGCAGGTCCAGGCCCTAAGCCCGGGATTTCCAAAAGAAATCTGTGTGACCTCTTTGGTTCGGATAGTGCGCTTGTCCAGAATGGCATTTATATAATCTCCTTACAAAATCTAAATTAAATAGTGCGGAAGATAAAAATCTCCCCCTTTATTAATCATCAAATGATGCTCCCGTTCGGGTGATATTGAAATCAATAGCAATGAACTCAATTGCACGCGTGGGCTTCAAATAAATCCTCGCATACATGATATTTCGATCAATCAAGTCAGGAGTTGTCGTTGTCTCATCAAGAACAATTTTAAAATCAGAAAGACCAAAGTTTGTCTTAATGTTAGCCAGAATAGGACGAACCGCTGATGTAAAGCGCGCCCATGTCGTTTGAACATTGGGATCAAACAAGAGCCTGGACGCAACCTGTGAGATGCGTTTCTTCACAAAGATCATTAATCTCCGTACATTAATACGATCAAGAGCAGAAGGAGTTACCTGCAAAGTCTTCTGACCAAAGATAACAATTCCTTCTGCGGGGAACTTCGCAATGGGATTAATATTTGCGCTGTACAGATCATCTCGATCCTTCTTGCGCAGTTGATGTGACACGTCCACAATTGGAATCCCCGCCGCACCTTCTGTCAGGCCACCGCGATTAAAGCCTGCCGGAGCAAACCAAACCTGGGTCTTCTTCTGCGAACTTGAGAATGTGCCCACTGCAGCCACAGATGGAGGCAACCATACCATGGCGCCATTAATCGAGTCTCTGGCGCGAACCCATGGGAAAAAGGTGCAACCATAAGACGTGTTAAGTGCCCTGTCTCGAAGATTATTAATCACTGTTGCAATTTCTGTGGAAGTATTATTCCGCGCCGAGACCTTTGCTTCTGCGCGAGGCTGATAGCCTCCCTCTAAATCGATAACTGCCAAAGCATCCGCCCGATCCTCACAAACATTGATTAAGTTTGTAGTAAGGCCCGACTGTTTCAGGCCAGGGATGGCGGCCAGATTCATCTCAACAACTTCAGGATCAGAAATTGCATCAATCGTCTGACGGATCGTGTTAAAGATGTAACTATTGGTATCGGTTGGGCTACTCGGAATAGCGGTATTACGATCCCAAGCGAGCTCGGTAATATCTACTCCATCGAAACCACCATACACAGGCACCGTAAACCTATCAAATCCTAAATCTAGAACTCCGGAAACGGCGCCGCTCGTATTAGTTACTGACTGGCCGCCAGCATGGGATCCTGAGACCCAAATGCCTGATCCACTGATATCATCTAATGTGAAATACATAGATCTCTCATTATAACCCGAGTCAGAGCTAAATGCGTTCGACACCATACCACCACGAGGTCGTAGCAGATCGATATTAGAAGCATCAAAAACGGTGCCACCGGCTGTTCTGGTTGTTTGATATCCAAAATATGCGTCTTTCTTGTTGGTTAAGTTTCCATCAGAAGCTGTTAGACGCAATTCTGGTACTGGATATAGAACGGATGCGGTAAGCCACGGACCATTACTCTCAGCGTCGTAGCCTCCGCCGAACGGATCTTCGCCAGGCGCCCCGAAACCGAATGCTGAACCGCTAACAATAAAGACAGAACCAGTTGTCCAAGCTCCCGAATTCTCGGTCATCAGCGATGCGAACGAGCCTGAACCAGGTCGTGCCGAGTTGGCGGTTGCACTCTGTGTAGAACCGGTCACCCAATTGCCAGCGGTGGTGTTGACGACGTCCTTGCCGCCGGCGATGCTGTCATCCTTATATTTAATAATTCCCCTGAACCCGAACGGAAGAAGGGCCGGCGATTCGCCGGCGATGTCTTCATTCACCGCTACGCGAATATACTTTGATACATTATTATATTCTCCATACTGAACGTATCGACGTTCGAGGTTGCTCCACTGACTATACGTATCGCCCACTTTGCGTGCGACATAATTAAGAGAATTAGGGTTAAGGTTGCAATTAGTAAATGATTCAATCACCTGCACAACGTTATCTGAATCCCTAAGCGAACGAACCACCACAGAAAAACTTCCGTATGGATCGGACTCATTTGTCGAGACTTTAATGTCTTGAATAGAAACTTTGATATTTCTATTGGTCCAGTCGCCGGGCTCATTTATGGCATGAACTGTAAAAAGCTCAGGCTGTAATAAAATATCAAAGCTATTGGCGACAATTCCGCGTTCCAAAAGATCACACCCGATGATCGCAGGCGATTGGCCACTTTGGAGGCCGGTCCTAAAATCATCACCCACACCAGCATCGCTATCGCTACTGTTAATCTCTACAACAGAAGCGTACGTTTGACCTCCGGTTTCAGGAATGTTGGCCTTAAGGTGTCGATCAAAGGTTTCCCCCAAAAAATAATTCTCTTCGGTCTCAACAAGGTCGCTGTTGGTACGGGACGGCGTAGTATTGAAAACTTTACGAATATACTTTGAGCTATTAATATCAAAATTAAAGGTAGATGTCTTGGTAATGCTATTTGCATCAGCATTCTCGATCAGCAGCTTAAACTCATAGGCGACACCATCGTCTTTAACAACAATGTTGGAGCCCGTCATGGGGTTGCCGCCGCTGAACGTTCTATTGGTCCCCGTAGCGCCCGTAAGAGCCGTCGCAATACTGCCGCTTAATTTCAGAACGGTGCTGGCATTAGTAGTATAAAAAATAGCAGCCAATACGCCCTCAAGAGAACCAGTTCCGTGTCCAGTATCATTCCAACTCAGAGGCTCAAAAACACATAAACCCCAAGCTTTACCGGAGGTGCCTCCATCCCAGCCAGCAATGCCGGCGCCAGCGGCTTCGTCGGCTTGAGAGCCCAGGAGACGAATATAAGTTAAAGGAGAACTATTACGTAAATATGCCTGTGCGGTATATGCACCATATGTGGGGGCTGTAGTATTCCACGATCCCCGCCGCCATACATCACCACTGGCGTTACCCGGTGCAGGGGTACCAAAAATTTGGACGAATTCCGAAAAGGAATCAACAGTTACAGGACGAAGGGACGGGCCCTTCTCAGCGCGGCCGATGATGACTGGTCCAATACCGGCCGGCGACGCTGGAAGTTGGGAATTATCAATCTCATTGACAAAAACTCCAGGTGATACAAATTTGAAATTCTTTACTGACATTCGTTTTATCTCCTAAGCGTGGGATATTTCTTATTAAATAGTATTGAACACGGGCAAGAGTACCTAATCTCTATAAAATCCGTCTTCAATCTCCTGTGCCCTATCCCCGAGTATGACCTTTTCGCGTGAGAGCTTAAATTCTACTGCATTTTCCCGTCTAACAATTTTGGGCTTCTCTTGATTTAAACCTTCTCCAATAAGATATCCCAAAACCTCTATATTAATGGTCTGTTCGTAATTTCTTCTTTCCATTCCTAGGGCCGCTTTATTAGATCCGTCGGAAAAACTACCATCAATAAAAACTTCATAAAAATGATCTTCATAACTTATCCTTTTGGGCATTCGAGAATTACCGGGCACCGTTACAAAAGGACGTAGCAATTCATTTATCTGTTGCTGATATTCGGTACGCAACGTGATTTCATAATTAACAGATATCCACGTAGGAATAGGAATCGTGAATGTTTCATACACCACTCTTTGAACTGACATGTTTCTCTGATTAGTATTGGCCATTGTACCATAAACATTTTTGCCCGGGCCATATCGTCGCTTGGAGAAGGCATTTTGAAATTCAGCCGTTTTTTTCGGATTAATTTGGCGTGCTACGGTAATAGTACCACCCTTGGCATCTGCGACAGGATATAGATTCGCGTATACGGTTCCCTTTTTGGTGGGATCTTTATTCACCGAAGCACGATTAACGGTAATGAGAGGCAAAATTAGCATCTGTTCTGTATCACGCAAATCTTTGTTGGCCTTCAACTGATAGGAGCGCTCGGCAGAAACCCACAGAACTGGAACTTTTTTAAAGCCCTCGTTGGTTGTAACAGACAAATTGAGCTCTTCATCAATGAAGCGCAACATCGCTCCATCAATGGTCTCTAAACTTGAAGGGGAAAACTCAATATCTTGGAGCTTCTGTTCAACGAATTTATTGGCAATATTATCATTCTTTTGCCCTACTTGATCTTCAATCTGTTGCTGACTGCGCTTGCTACGTGCCATTGGAGCCTCCCTTTATCCTACGTAGATGCCGGCGGGCACATTCTGTAGAACTTTCGCAGTCGAATCCTGAAGTGTTGAGTCTGTAGCAGCCATCTCGGTATAGGTCAGCTGATCCAGTATCGTCTTTAGTTCTTCCCGAAGTAGATCTTGCTCTGCTTTCGCCTGTCCTAATAAATCTGACGCATTTAATGTTACACTTTCACCCGGAATGGGAACTGTTGCAAATTTACCTCGGATCTGACCCAGCATCTCCTTGGTTAAGGCCAAAGAAAAGCGACGAATCCATTGTTTACCCATAGAGTTGATACTTTCATAAGGAAGATTATTAAAGGGGAGAGTATTCAGATTATTAATCCCCTCAATTCCTGATTTGGGCTCTCCAGTCCCTTCGTCCCACGGAGCAAACTGATTTTCAATAGTAAATTCAACCCAAAACTTTTTAGGACTGGTAGACTGGGGCTGTGGATATATTCTTAGTTTGGTATCTTTAATCTCATAAGAGTAATGGGAGATGCGCACGTTTAAAGCATCTTCATATGCAATAGCCTGTAACTTATTTTGCCATACGGGCACAATCTCAAATGTGGAGTCATCCGCATATTGGCCATACGTTCGAAGATTTCCAACAACAGAAAACCCTCCATAATATCCATAAAATCTCCACATAGCCCGGGGAGTCTTAAAGAAAACTTTTCGTACAATTACACGTTTATCCTTGATTTGGCCAAAATATGATTGCGTTGTGTCCGTGGCCGAAGAAGCGGATAGAATCGCCTGCAAATCATAATCCTGTTGGTTTACTACACGGGCGATGGATCCCGAATAAATCGGTAGTGTGCCACCGAGGCCTACTTCCGTAATGGATCGTTCCGAGACCCTTCTGGTAAACCCATAGTCGAAACGCGGATATCGAAGTTCAATATTGGAACCAGACAAAGTCGAACCGCTCACGATTTGTCCATCTTGATCAAATGAGGCCGTTGGGGCTCCTAATAATTTAGATAAAGAGTTTTTGCTTTGATGTAAGTTTACTAAATATGAATATTCTAAGACCGCTTCTTCATATGCAGCGTATACATTTCCCTCCGCCAACTCAATATCTAAAACATCCCCTCCCAACTTTTTATAAGTGTAGGCGACTTGATCTGCGGCGCCCGAAAGAAACGGAGCAGAAGAGGCATAAATACCAAATGGCAATGTGGCTGCCACATTCGTTGTGGACCCCGTAACAGGTAAAATATTAACATTCGTTGTGGATGCAGGATTTAATTTAGGTATCGCCATTAATGTTCCTCGGCTGATCTAGTACTAAATAGAAAGCCCCGCCTCAAAAGAGACGGGGCTTTCACTATTTTGACCTTACGTCAGTTATGACTAAACTAGATCGCGAACGATAACCAGTCCATACATATCTGGACGAACCATCTTCTTGGCATATCGAGTCATCACGCCCTTGCGAGGCACGAAGTCTTCAACACCAAAAATCGTCGGGGTGGTCTGCAGCGGCACGTACGGTGCATACACATAACCACTCTCAAGGAAGCTACTACCACGTCGGCCCACAAGGAGCAGATTACGTGGGAAGTAAGGATCGACAAGAATGTCGAACTTCTTCGAGAGCGAGCCCACCTTAACAGTACCCGCTTCGCCGCGGTCACTATCAGCGGTCACATTAGCACGGAACCCAGCAGTAAACTCCAGGATATTAGCAATCTCTGGGGATGTAACCACAAAGTTTGCAGCACCACGAAGAGTCTTACGGTGGATCTGTGCCGAAACGTCATTGATTGTCTCAATGAGAGTTTCATACCATTCACTGACATTACCAGTGAAATCCGGCGTTACAGTAGAGGCACCAACTTCGGTACCAGTCTCCCGATTGACAAAGCGGCCGGCTGCTCGACTCCAATAGCGAGTCCCAGCAGTAGCGCCGCGGACGAGATCCTCAAGAATCTCGCGGTCGATTTCAAGTGCAACCTGCTCAGAGAGAATCTGAGTAAGCTCAACCTCAGCATCCAAGTTGTGGTAGGCGTTTAAGTCCTGACCCAACTCCGGAGTCCACTTGGCCTTCAGCTTCTTAGTGATAGCTGTGACAGCCACGGAATCGACCTTGATGTCGATCTCTGGGATATTGCCTTCATTTTCAAGGCCCCAGATCGGATCACCAATAACGGAACCAAGGGCACCGCCAGGTTGGAAATCATCCGTAATGGCAAAACTAGCAGTATCTGCAGCCAAAAGAGAAGCAGATGCCTGATTTGCTGTGGATCCTGAGACCACCACCAGAATGTTGGCCGAATTAGCATAATCCAGACGTGTCAGACGTCGCTGCTGCGCAGCGCCTCCCAACAGCGGATTGCTCGGGAGCGCGTCACCAAGTGTAATGGTAACAAAATCCTTCGAATTCCACTGATCGGTTGTCGATGAGATATCAGAAGCCAAAAGGATCCCGACTGCAACAGCTGCACCAGAAAGATCTGGATCGAATTGCACCAAGCGATCCCCGTCCTGATAACGAAGAACGGCGAGCAGATTAGCGTCTGCAAGCTCAGCTGCCGAGGGGTCCCATGAGACTCCCACAGTACCTGAAGCAATAATAGTAATACCGTTGGGTGCAACACCGCTCGGTCCGCCGGCGGTAAACGCTGCGGATCCCGTCGGAGACGAGTAGCCGTTGTTAAGGGCATAGGGGCCAGAACCGGCGCCGGGACCAAAGAAGCCTCCAGCATTGTCCGAGTTCTTACCCGGACCCAGATTGACACCACCCGTCAACTGACTACCGACCACTCCACCACCGTACAGCGATGAACCGGTCACATATCCAAGACGATTCAGCGCGGTACGACCATCGCCGATCTCACCGGAAACGGTGAAGTCAAGGAAGAAGATGAGGCCCGAAGGCAAACTCATCGGCTGAACGCTAACGAGATCGTTGGCGATCAGAGAGCCGAATACACGGCGAACGAGGGGAAATGCGACAGCCGCAAAGCCCTCAACGTCGCCACCACTCATGGATGACGACTCACGGAGTAATTCTTTTGCTTGGTTCTCAAGCAATCGAGCCATCCCGCTCCGAATTGTATCATCACCGAGACCTTCGAGAAGACCAGTCTGCTCCCACTTATTAATGAGGGCAACTCCTTCTGCGGAGAGGTCACGGTTAACGATACCTTCGGTTAGTTTTTGTACAATAGACATTTTTATATAACCTCCTAGTATGTTAATGTTTTGTTAAACCTGCTAAACGTAGCATTCGATCCATTTTAGGATCTTTTGTAGCCGTATTGTTTTTCTTAGAATTAATCAAAAGCGATGTAGGTCTTGTGACGGCTTCACGAAGTGTTTGTGGGCGTGTCCGGTGTCCGGACGAGGCCCCCACTGCGTTTTGAATTGTCTCAAAAATCATACGTGCTTCTTCAACAGAATTGGCAGATTGAACAGCCTCGACAATTTGATTCTTTTGTCGCTCATTCAAGGAGGCGCTGTTTAATGCCTTGTTTTGATAAACAAGCTTGGCATTTTCCAAGTTGAGTTTTTTAAGTTGATTCTTGGATTCAACTAAAAGAGCATGGAGCTCTTTATTTGATATTGTAAGTTGAGAGATTTTACTCTCAAAAAGTTCAGCGTCGGACACCACATCGGGTGCGGTCCTAACATCTTCTAGTTCCTCTTCTTCTTCAAGGTGGGCCTCTTGGGCCGCAGCCATTGCCTGATCGTTGGCTTGCTCGACACTGTTATAAGCGGAGCCTTCGGCCGACCAACCTTGTGGACGAGGAATCATATCCACCACAAGTTCTTCGACTAAATCAGAGAGCATTTCTTCAGAAAGGGCGATATCTTCATCTAAATCGTCGTCGCGACGAGGAGAGGTCTCGGCCGCGCCCACGGTCTGCCCTACATATTTTCCAGTCGCAATCGATGCGGTATCTTCTTGCGAATCATCCTCTAGTTCGACATCTGTGATGGGGCCATCTTCTTGAAGTTCCAATGCAGTGGCTTCGGCGTCCATCGTCGCATCAAGCGGCGTCTCGACCCCAGCTGCCTCTTCTTCAGCAATTCTGGCTTTCAATTGATCAAAATCAATTTCAATTAATTCATTTTCTGCTGGTGCATCAAGCTCTTCGGTTTGAAATGCAAATGGCACCTCGTCTGTAAAAGATAGATCAGGGGCACCCCCTTCAGCATCCTCTTCGAGCCCAAATTCATCCTGTTCTAATAATGTAGAGATAGCATCTTTCACTTCGGACGAATACTTCTCCAGGACCGTATTTTCGGCATTTTTGAGGGCGGCTGACTTGAGGGCTTTTGCGTCAACAATCGCTTCTTCTAATAGTGAAGACATAAAAATTACTCCAGATCTGATATGTAATCACAATAAATAGTGTCTAAGAGGTGGAAATGACTAATAGTTATG
>JGI25130J35507_1000415_pt1 | contig 13611 bp, 10 predicted proteins | sample ETNvirnome_2_300_FD_35507 | JGI IMG/M metagenome (IMG submission 35507)
TCTAAAATTAACTCATACCTATTTCGTATTCGAGACTTGATCTATAGACATTTTTTTCGGTTGGGCGATAATGAAAACTCGATTTTTTATGCACTAACCTTTTTATGTTAATCACCTTACCGATTGCCGAACTTGTACCAGGGATGTTTGTTGACAGTGTCAGTAAGCAACAAGAACACATAAACAGCATTAAAATAAAAACGCGTGGTTTAGTGCGTGATAAAACCATTATTAAGCGTTTAATTTCTGAGGGCGTTGAAGAACTCCTTATCGATTTTGCTCAGAGTGATGTTGCGCTTCCTAAAAAATACCAACCAGTTGCAGAACCAAGCAAACCAATTGTAGAGCAAACTGACGCCCTTAATACTAAGTCGCACGCTGTAACGGTTGAGCAGGAGTTTCTTAAGGCGAGTGTTCACTACGAACAGTACAGCCGTAAATTACAAGCACTTTACTCAGACATCACCGCGGGTCTGAAAATGAATATGAGTTTATTAGATGATATTGCGGTTGATATTGTCGGCTCTGTGTTTCGAAATCACAATGCGCTGACGATATTAACGCGTCTTAAAGACAAGCATATCTATAATTGGCGTCATATGATTAATACCGCAATTTTAGTNAGTGTGTTTGCTAAGTATCTAGGCTACAAAGAAAAAACGATAAAAGANCTTGCTATGGGNGCGCTTTTGCATGATATAGGGCAAGCAAAAATGCCGCAAGGAGTGCTATCAAAGCCCAGTGCATTGAATGACACAGAAATGCAGGTTGTTAGAAAACATGTCGCACAAAGCTTAGGTGTGATTAAAGGTGAAAAGGGAATTAGCCCNTTAATGCTTGATATGGTCGTTAATCATCATGAACGCTTAGATGGCAGTGGCTACCCGCGTGGCATTGGCGCTGAAAAGCTGAGTCGGCCAGCGCGAATGATGGCCATTGTCGATGTGTATGATGCAATGACAGCAGACCGCCCTCATCAATTAGGCGAAGAGCCTATCTCGGCATTACGTTACTTGTTGGCTAATAAGCACCTGTTTGACTCAGAACTTGTACAGCGGTTTATTAAGTGCTTGGGAGTACATCCAGTTGGCACAATTGTTAAGCTTAACAATGAACGCCTTGCGTTAGTGATGGAAGGGAATCACGAGAACCCTATAAAGCCTAAAGTAAAAATATTNTATAATGCTAAACACAAGCACCATATTACCGCTAAAGATGTTAATTTAAGCGAAAACCATGAATTAAAGATTGTTGCTAGTATCAAACCGCTTGATTACCAGCTTAATTTGGCTCGTTTGTTAAAAGAGCATTTGCTTGTTTAGCTTTAGTGCAGCGCTTTTTGGCATTACGTTTAGCTGAAATAAATGCACCACTAAAACAACTTACCATTAATACCAACCACAATAATGTGCCTTTTTCGACATGCAAAGCAACACAACACAACAATAACGACANAACCGCGCTGCACATCGCACCTAACCAATACTGATTAACGGGGTTATCGCACTCACCGGCTTTGGTNCAAGCACAGTAGTTTGCTTTACAGAAGTAGTAAACACTGACTCCACATAAGAGCAATGCAGTAAAAATAAAAGCGATTTCCATAACCANGCCTNATCCATTAACACACTGTTTTTAGTCTAAAGCGATGCTAAAAAGATGTCAATGCAAATGATAATTGATATCAATTNCTGTTTGTTACNAGAGATNTGATGAGTTTTAATAGGTTGTTATCTTGTTGTTAAAATGTGGGTTTTTTACCTATTTCTAACGAAAAATTACAGTTTTTTGATCTTAATTAAGGTAATGTTCGAAAGTTTGTAATTATTAGAATAAAACATCTAATACCAACATGTAGCGCTAACTTTAAAAGCTAACTAGCTGGTTGCACTATAAATTGGTATCGCTAACGCATTAGATTGCAAGAGGACACAGATTTATGAAGTTCACTAAAACATTAATTGCAGCATCACTTGCTGTTGTTTCTGCTGACAGCTTTGCTGCAGCTTTCCAATTAGCAGAGCAAAATGTATCGGGTTTAGGCCGTGCATACGCAGGTGAAGCAGCCGTTGCTGATGATGCTTCAGTTGTAGCTCGTAACCCTGCACTTATGTCTTTATTCAAAGACAAGCAAATTTCAGTGGCAGGCATTGCTGTTATTCCAGACGTAAGCTTAAAAGGCCAGAGCGCTGCATATGGTTTAGATGCAAACTCAATTGATGATGATAGCATCGCTCCATCTGCATTTATTCCTGCGGGTTACTTCACCATGCCATTAAATGACAAAGTGTCGTTAGGTTTTGGTGCTTTTTCTAACTTTGGTCTTTCAACTGAGTTTAATGACGACTATGCGGCAGGCTCGATTGCGGGTGAAACTGAAATCGTAACTGTTAACATGAATGCCAGTGCATCGTACAAAATNAACGAGCAGTTCAGCGTAGGTCTTGGCTTAAACTATGTTTACGCTGATGCAAAAGTAGTTCGTAATGCCGGTGCTAACCCATTTGGTATCCCTGCGAATACGCAAATTGCTCACCTTGAAGGTGACGATTACGGTTTTGGTTGGAACGTGGGTGCAATGTACCAACTTGATGAAAATAACCGCTTTGGCTTTAGCTACCGCAGCGAAACAGATATCGATTTTGAAGGTGAGTACTCAAACCAATTACCTGCAGCTGTGGGTGGTTTAGCGGGCATGACTGTACCTGGCGAGCTAAAATTAACATTACCAGCGATTGCTGAGTTCTCTGGTTCACACCAATTAGACAAAAAGCTAGGCGTACACTACAGCATTTTATGGACTGGTTGGGATAGCTTCCAGAAATTAGAAGCGTATACACCAAGCCGTGAAACGCCTGTTTTCTCTAAAGAAGAGAATTTCTCTGATTCAATGCGTTACTCAATTGGTACTGACTATCAGTACAGCGATGCGTTATTACTTCGTGCAGGTATTGCCTACGATGAATCGCCAGCTGATCAATCACACCTTTCAATCTCTATTCCTGATACAGACCGTTTCTGGTTCTCGTTCGGTGGTAATTACGCATTTAGCGAAAACTCAAATATCGACTTAGGTGTGAGTATTCTTCGTGGTAAAACACAAAACTTCACTGAAAAAGATAGTTTAGCAGCGTCACTTGGCCAAAATGTTTCATGGGAATATGAATCAAAAGGTCATGCTGTACTATTAGGTGCTCAGTATAACTACACATTTTAATATTTAAGGCGATTTTTATACTGTGTAAAAATCGCTGATACTTATTAGAAATTAAAAAAGCCGCATCATGAAATACCATGATGCGGCTTTTTTGTAAGCGCGAATTAATCGCGCTTAGTGTATGGCGTTATAGGCTTTCTATTTTCGCCTTTTGCGCTAATAGTTTGTCTTTTGCATCTGTAAACTCAGCAAGCTTAGCGTGCTCTTTAGCAAGAACTGCTTCAGGTGCGTTGTTCACAAACTTTTCGTTGGCAAGTTTATTTTGTACTTGCGCTAAGCCTTTTTCAGCTTTTTCTAGCTGCTTAGCAATACGACCAAGCTCAGCTTCAACATCAATTAAGCCAGCCATTGGGATCATGATTTCCAAGTTGCCAACATACGATGTTGCACACGCTGGCGCATCGTCTTTATTTTCAAGCAGCGTGAACGCTTCAAGCTTAGCAAGTGATGCTAAGAATGCTTCGTTATCAGCTAAACGGCGCGTGTCTTCATCTGATGCATTAGCCAGTAAAACCGACAATGGTTTACTTGGGCTAATATCCATTTCACCACGGATATTACGGATAGCTAGAATGAACTGTTTAACCCACTCTAGGTCGTCCATTGCTTGGCTGTCGACGTTTGCAGCTGTGTATACAGGGAAAGCTTGCACCATAATACTGGTGTTTGCAGTTTCAATACCCGCCAGCGGTGCAACACGTTGCCAGATTGTTTCTGTGATATAAGGCATCATTGGGTGCATTAAGCGCAGTAAGCTTTCTAATACCGTGATAAGAGTATGACGCGTACCACGTTGTTGTGCTTCGTTGCCTTTGAATAATACCGGCTTAGTAAGCTCTAANTACCAATCACAGAANTGGTTCCATGTGAACTCGTAGATAGTGTTTGCAGCAAGGTCAAAACGGTAGTTTTCTAGGTGCTCTGTGTAGGTTTTAACCGTGGCTTCAAATTGACCTAAAATCCAACGGTCAGCCAGTGAGTACTGCTTTTCAGCCTCAGTATTAAAACCACAATCTTGCTCTTCCGTATTCATTAATACGTAACGGCTCGCATTCCATAGTTTATTACAGAAGTTACGATAACCTTCAAGGCGGTTCATATCCCAGTTTATGTCACGGCCTGTTGAAGCCATTGCCGCTAATGTGAAACGTAGGGCATCTGTACCGTGTGCTTCAATACCATTTTCGAATGTTTTACGGGTATTCTTTTCAATCTTCTTCGCAAGCTGTGGCTGCATCATGTTGCCAGTGCGCTTTTCAACGAGACTTTCAAGGTCGATACCGTCAATCATATCGATTGGGTCAAGTACGTTACCTTTTGATTTAGACATTTTGTCGCCGTTTTCATCACGGATAAGACCGGTGACATAAACGGTTTTAAATGGAACTTGTGGCTTGCCGTCTTCATCTTTGATGAAGTGCATGGTCATCATGATCATACGCGCAACCCAGAAGAAGATAATGTCGAAACCGGTTACCAATACATCTGAAGGGTGGAAGGTTTTTAAATCATCTGTGTTTGCAGGCCAACCCTGTGTTGAGAAGGTCCACAGTGCTGATGAAAACCATGTATCAAGTACGTCTTCGTCTTGTTTAAGCGCCACGTTATCAGCAATGTTATTGTCGCGGCGAACTTCTGCTTCGTCACGGCCAACATACACGTTACCTTCGTTGTCGTACCAAGCTGGAATACGATGACCCCACCAAAGTTGACGTGAAATACACCAGTCTTGTACGTCGTTCATCCACGAGAAGTACATGTTCTCATATTGTTGTGGTACAAATTTAATGTCNCCGTTTTTAACGGCTTCTTTGGCTGGTTCTGCAAGCGGTGCTACACGCACGTACCATTGGTCTGTTAGTAGNGGCTCAATTACCACACCAGAGCGGTCACCGTAAGGAACCGTTAGGCTGTGGTCTTCAATTTTTTCTAATAAACCCAGTTCTTCAAATTCGCTCACAATTGCCTTGCGCGCATCAAAACGGTCAAGACCGTGCAAGCGTTCAGGAATAGGTGCATCAAGCGCCAGCTCTTTACCGTCGAAAGTATAGCTTTCGCCTTGGCTTAATACTGCCGCATCTTTGTTGAAGATGTTGATCATAGGCAGTTGATGACGTTTGCCTACTTCGTTATCGTTAAAGTCGTGCGCTGGCGTGATTTTCACACACCCCGTGCCTTTTTCCATGTCGGCATGTTCATCGGCAACAATAGGAATACGACGATTGACGATAGGCAGTAAAATTTCTTTGCCGATCAGGTCTTGGTAACGCTCATCATCAGGGTTAACAGCCACGCCAGTATCACCTAACATGGTTTCTGGACGCGTTGTTGCTACGATGATGTAGTCTTTACCGTCTTGTGTTTTTACGCCATCAGCGAGTGGATAGCGAAGGTTCCACATATGGCCTTGCTTGTCTTTATTTTCAACTTCAAGATCAGAGATGGCTGTGTGTAACTTAGGATCCCAGTTTACTAGACGCTTACCACGGTAGATTAAATCGTCTTTATGAAGACGTACGAACACTTCTTTTACGGCTTCAGATAGACCTTCGTCCATAGTGAAACGTTCACGGTCCCAATCGACTGACGCACCTAAGCGACGTAATTGTTTGGTAATTGTGCCGCCAGAGTGATTTTTCCACTCCCAAATTTTGTCGATAAATGCATCACGACCTAAGTCATGGCGTGTTTTACCTTCTTCGGCAGCAAGCTTACGCTCAACCAGCATTTGTGTTGCGATACCTGCGTGGTCGGTACCTACTTGCCATAATGTGTTGTTGCCTTGCATACGCTTTAAACGTGTTAGCGTATCCATGATAGTGTCTTGGAATGCGTGGCCCATGTGTAAGCTACCCGTGACGTTTGGTGGCGGGATCATGATTGAGTATGCGTCACCTTGGCCAGATGGTTTAAAGTAGCCTTTTTCTTCCCAGTCTTGATATAAAGACTGTTCAATATCTTGCGGATTGTAGGTTTTATCCATTACACAGAACCTTAAATAAATGCTTAAATGTCAATTTCTTGCGTTGCAATATGGGCGCCCAGTTGGCGAAGCTTTTTAAACCGCTCACGGGCAGCTTGTTTAGCGGTTGGCTCAACGGGAACAAAGTCAAAAACTTGCTGAAAACGGCGAATAAAATCCGGCAGGTGTTCAGCTAAGTTGATTAATATCTTTCTGTTGCCGACAGGTGGCGTCATACCAATTTCTACTGGAGCGCCGCCTTTAGGGCCTTCACCTTGTAGGTTGTGTGGTATGAAACAATCTGGTTCAAATGACCAAATGATGTCGTCGATTGTGTGGGCCGTGTCGATGTTATCGGCGTAAATAAATACGCGATGACCAAGACGATACTGATCCGCAGCGATTTTAGCGGCAAGATCAAAACACGCTTTATCAGCTTGTTGGCTGTTATCATCTTGTTTTAGAACGTAAAATTGTGCGTTCATGCTCATTGTGACGGGCGTCCCCACAGATACACAGATCAAAGCAGAGATTTTGACATAGAACGCGTATTGCTTCAATTAATAAGGCGCCATTTGGCGCCTTATTTAGCGTTACTTACTCTGTAAATAACCTGCTTAGTCGTGGCTTGCTTCGCTAATGCCAGCACGGTTTAGTAAATACTGTGTCAACATTGGCACCGGACGACCCGTTGCACCTTTGTTTTTACCACCACTGCGCCATGCTGTACCNGCGATATCTAAATGNGCCCAATTGTATTTTTTGGTGAATTTAGACAAGAAACACGCAGCAGTAATTGTCCCAGCTGCACGGCCACCTAAGTTGGTGAAATCAGCAAATGGGCTTTCAAGTTGTTCTTGATAATCATCCCACAGTGGCAACTGCCATGCGCGGTCGCCACTTTGCTCAGATGCTTTAAGTAAGTCATGGGCAAGCGGGTTATGATTTGAAAGTAACCCCGTTGCATGCGAACCAAGCGCAATAATACAGGCACCCGTTAAGGTGGCTACATCGACCACGGTATCGGGTTCAAAGCGCTCAACATAGGTGAGTGCATCACACAGCACTAAACGGCCTTCTGCATCNGTATTTAATACTTCAACAGTTTGACCTGACATTGTCGTTAAAATATCACCCGGACGATAAGCATTTGAACCAGGCATGTTTTCACAACCAGCAAGCACACCAACCACATTAATAGGTAACTGCATTTGAGCCAATGCGCGCATTGTGCCAATAACCCCAGCNGCACCGCCCATGTCGTATTTCATTTCATCCATGGCTTCGCCTGGTTTGATTGAAATACCGCCAGANTCAAAGGTTAAACCTTTACCAACGAGTACGATAGGGGCTTGGTCTTTGTCGGCACCTTGGTATTTAATNACCGACATCACAGACTCGTTCGCACTACCACGGCCGACAGCAAGGTATGAATTCATGCCAAGCTCAGCCATTTTTTCTTCACCAATAATTTCAACCGTGACATTGTCAAAGTTGTCGGCAAGCTCTTGTGCTTGCTCACCTAAATACGCTGGGTTACAGATATTAGGTGGCATATTGGCAACGTCTTTACATAATTTACTACCGGCTGCGATAGCTAAACCATGCTCAATTGCACTTTCGCCAATCGTGAGTTCACGGCGTGTCGGTACATTGAAGACAATTTTGCGTAATGGTCGACGAGGNTCGCTTTTTTTACTTTTAAGCTGATTAAATGTGTATAAACAATCTTGTGTCGTTTCAACGGCTTGNCGTACTTTCCAATAAGTATCACGGCTTTTAACGTGCTGCTCTGTTAAAAAGCATACCGCTTCCATAGAGCCTGTCTCGTTCAGCGTGTTAATGGTTTTAGAGATGATTTGTTTATATTGTTTGTCGTCCAACTCTCGCTCTTTACCACAGCCTACAAGTAAAACGCGTTCGCTCAGTACATTGGGTACATGATGCAACAACAATACTTGACCAGGCTTACCTTCAAGGTCGCCACGGCGCAGTAAATTTGAAATATAACCATCGCTGATTTTATCTAGCTGTTCACCAATGGGCGATAAACGACGTGGCTCATAAACGCCAACTACAATACATGCGCTACGTTGTTTTTCTGGACTACCACTTTTTACGCTAAATTCCATTGTCACTCCTGATTTTGAGTCGTATAACCTTAGTAAATAAGGGTAAGAAATTCATTTTCGAGTCCTTTCTTACATTTTTTAGTTTATTAACACTAATATTAGCTCATAAACTATGACTCTATTTACGTGTTTTTGAACTTTATCTTATTGTGAATATCAATATCACATAATAGATGCCATCTGTACTATAAATGCAAGATTATATGTTCTTGCTAGGTATGATATTTAATTGTGATGGCATATAATAAAGTGAGTAAAATAACTAGTTTACTCAAAATTTCTTACTATTCCAGTGAAACACGATGTTTAACAGGGGCGAGCATTGCTAATTTTCCGTTATTTGACCACTGAAGTCTTAAAGTCGCAGGTCGCCGTATTTTTAACTTTAATGACCATTTTTGTGTCGCAAAAGTTTGTGGTGATTTTAGGTGATGCCTCAGATGGAGGACTTCCTGCAAAGCTTGTGCTTTCGATGATCGCGTTAAAACTACCGCAGCTTGCGTCGCTTATTCTCCCTTTGAGTATCTTTTTAGGCATTATTTTGGCCTATAGTCGTATTTATGCCGATAGCGAAATGACGGTGTTTAGAGCCTGTGGCGTNAGTGAATGGTATGTTGTGCGCGTNACGCTTATTTCAAGTACAGCGATGGCCATTCTTGCGGGTGCCTTAACACTGTACATTGCACCNTGGGCGAGTGAGCAAGAGTATCAATTAAAAGAACAAGCAAAAGCCGATGCTGGTTTGTCTNCGCTTCGAGCGGGTCGTTTTCAGCAAACNGGCAACGAAAAAGCCGTTGTCTTTATTCATAATATTGAAAACGGTGGTAAAGAACTTCACAAAGTTTTTGTTGCCCAGTTACCTGACCGTGAGAAAGGTGATTTGGCACGGTTAGTCTACGCAGAGCGTGGTGTCGTGATTGAACAAGATAACGGTGAGCAACAACTTATTTTGAATGATGGTAAGCGTTATGAAACAGACGGTGAATCTGCGGCGCTTAACCTGACAGAGTTTGATGGTTATAGCGTACAAATCCAAGACCAAGAAATTGAACATCAACGCCGTAAATTAGAAGCCGTACCAACGTTTGATTTATTTAAAATGAAAAGTGTAGAAGCGGTTGCTCAGTGGCAGTGGCGTATTGCAATACCGCTTTCGATTCCACTGCTTACTTTACTGGCCGTTCCGCTTAGTGTGGTTAACCCACGACAAGGTAAATTTGCTAAATTAGTGCCTGCAATCAGCTTGTATTTAGGGTATTTCATCCTTCTNAATGCCGCTAAATTTGCNGTTGAAGATGGTAAAATACCACCTTCAATTGGGCTGTGGTGGATTCATTTATCTGCCTTGTTTATTGGTGGTTTATTGATTATTAAAGGCCGCCCGCTCGGCGCATGGTTAAAAGCAGTGGTGACTAAGCGGGAGTTAAGCGCATGATGAAAACACTCGACTGGTATTTAGGCCGCAGCATTATTCAAACTACAGGATTTGCATTAATGGTGCTGGTTGGTATCAGTACCCTTATTAAATTTATTGAACAGTTAAAATCGGTAGGGCGTGGCAGTTATGATATTGCGACAGCACTNATTTACACTGTGTACAGCATGCCGGGAGACTTGGTTATTTTCTTTCCNATGGCAGCGCTCATTGGTGGCTTAACGGGACTCGGTGCTTTAGCATCAAACAGTGAGTTGGTGGTGATGCAGGCCGCGGGCATGTCGCGTTTACAGATTATTGCCTCGGTAATGAAAACTGCCATGTTTATGGCTATCTGTATGATGGCGCTTGGTGAGTGGGGAGCGCCCGAAGCACAGCTTAAAGCGAAAGAAATACGCAACCACGCTATTAACGGGGGCGATGTCTTTAATGCCAAACAAGGTGTATGGGCAAAAGATGGCAGTAACTTTATAAATATAGAAGATGTTGATCAGCAAGGCGTATTGCGTGGTGTACATATGTATCATTTTGATAAGTCATTGCAATTAACTCAAATCACGAAAGCAAAAGAAGCCGTAAACCGAAAAGATGGTTGGCTGTTGCGTGGCGTTAATAAAGTTAAAATCACGCCAGAACAGATTAGCACTGAACAGCAAACTGAAGAGTTTTACGATTCACAGTTAACAGCAGAAAAGTTAGGGGTTGTATCGGTAAAACCAGAAGCGTTATCGTTTACTGGACTCTGGTCATATTTGAGTTACCTAAAACAAAATGAACAAGATACCAGCACCTATGAGTTAGCATTGTGGCGCAAAGTAATGCAGCCTGTGTCTATCGCGGTGATGTTATTAGTGGCGTTGTCGTTTATATTTGGCCCACTGCGAACCGTTACAATGGGCGCTCGNATCATTATGGGGGTTATAACCGGCATTACCTTCCACNTNACCAATGAAATATTTGGCCCTGTGGTGATGGTATATCAAATTCCAGCGGTTGTCGGTGCGGTGTTGCCAAGCATTCTATTTATTGGTTTTGCGACCTACTTGCTAAATAAGCGTGTGTAGTAAACGTACTTAAATTACAAAAAAAGCGTGACNATNTAGTCACGCTTTTTTGTATCTACTGTCTCGCTTTACCAATCAGTGATTACACCAATAAGCTTAATTAAGCGAACTGCGCCTAATCCAATGAGCGATAAATGCGTTTATTTTCTTCTTTTGTGAGCGTAATTACTTCTGTTTTAGCTATGTAATCTTGCAGTGCACGTTTGTTTTTAAAATCAATCAGCACCACTAAATTACCCAAACCTAATAAAGCACANATTGCTCTTAGCGCACCTTGTTGCCAGCTAATCAGCTTACCATCGAGGGTTTGTACTTTTAAGCGCCATGCGCGCATGCCTATGGTTTGCCCGCTTTTAGCCCAAAAGTAACTAAAAAATGCCACGCTCACTAACACCAGTAATCCACTACGGATGCCATAAAGCAAAGGGGAGTTTTGAATATACGCTGAGACATCCTCAGCATTGCCAATACTCAACACATCAAGTGAAATAAGTCCCTGAACAGCCAGTAGGTATAGCACAGTTGTGAGCATTGCAAAGGCAATCACAACCAAGGTGTCGTAAATTAACGAGGCAAAACGGCGCCAAAAACCGGCACGAGGAAACTCAGCTGACATAAACACTCTCATCCTATTAAATTGCGCTGTAGTTTAGCAAAGTCCTTAGCAAACAAGAAATACTTAGCGAGGGTTTCGCTTGTCGACAAACAGGTCTGACCTGCTATAGTTGAAAAAATAATAAAAAAGAGAGCCCTTCTATGTCTGTTTCTTCGAGTGAAACCCACGTGGTATTTAATCAACCCAAACCGCTTGAAAACTATAACGCGTACGAGGCTGACGACGTGTTGCAGTATTGGCAAAATTGTTTTGCGGGACAATGGGGAACAGCGCATCTTTCTGCTTTTGGGCAACAGGTGGGAGGGGAACTGTTACAAGCTGGGTTCTTGGCAAATAAGCATTTGCCTGAACTTAATACACATAACCGCTTTGGTGAGCGTATTGACCATGTTGATTACCATCCAAGTTATCATCAGCTTATGCAGCATGCCATAGCGCAAGGACACTGTGCCTTACCTTGGCAGCAAAAAAAGCAAGGCAGTCATGTTGTACGCGCGGTGATGGCTGTACTACATAATCATGCTGACCCAGGGTCAGGTTGCCCGCTAACGATGACCTTTGCGAGTGTGCCCGCTATTGCCAGTCAAGCCAATATCGCTGAAGTGTGGCTGCCAAAAATACTGGCCAATCATTATGATGGCGACAACAAGCCGTGGTTTGAAAAACAAGGTGTTACGATTGGTATGGCCATGACCGAAAAGCAAGGAGGCACCGATGTACGAGCAAATACCACCAAAGCAACACCACTAAATGAAGGCGGTGCAGGGCAGCTTTACGTGCTTGAAGGACACAAATGGTTTTGTTCAGCCCCCATGAGCGATGCTTTTTTAGTGCTCGCCTATGCCCCTAATTCACAATTGTCGTGCTTTTTAGTGCCGCGCTGGCTTGAAAGTGGTGAAAAAAATGCCGTCTATATTCAGCGTTTAAAAAATAAATTAGGAAATCAGTCAAATGCCAGTTCTGAAATCGAGTTTAGATCAGCGCATGGCTGGATGTTGGGCGAACCAGGCAGTGGTATTAAGACGATTATTCAAATGGTCGCACTCACACGGTATGACTGTATGCTCGGCTCAAGTTCATTGATGATGCAAGCAGTAAAAGAAGCGGTATGGCACACATCAGAGCGCGCTGTTTTTGGAAAAAAACTGCATCAACAGCCATTAATGCTGAATGTCTTAGCTGATTTAGCNTTGGAAGCAGAGGCCGCGTTGGCAATCTCGATGCGGATTGCCCACGCACTTGATAAACAAGACGATGATAGCGAAGCTGCACTCGTTCGCAGTGCGACTGCGATTGGAAAGTACTGGATTTGCAAGCGTGCAGTTCAGCACACCTTCGAGGCGATGGAATGCATTGGTGGAGTAGGTTATGTGCAAGACAATATTGCCAGTCGCCTTTATAAAGAAGCCCCTGTTAATTCAATTTGGGAAGGGTCAGGTAACGTGCAATGCTTAGATNTAATGCGCGTGTTTAACCGCGAGCCAGANTCGTTAACGGCGCTTATGAAGGAGCTTGAAAAAGCACGTGCNCTAAACAGTGATTACGCCGATAAGCTTNATGAATTGCAGGCATTACTAACCGATACGTCACATTTAGAAATACAGGCTCGGCGGATCATTGAGCGCTTAGCACAGCTTTGGCAAGCCGCAACGNTCTTGCAGTTTGGTGAACCCATTATCGCACACGCATTTGTAACAAGCCGTTTGAAAGGTCCTCACTTTTCGCANTATGGTTGTTTAAGCCATGAAATAGACTGTCAGGCCATTGTTTCTCGAATGATGCCAAAGCACNNTGGTTAACAACTTGTTTAATAATTGTGCGGTTGATTCATCAGGCCGCATAAAACGCTTGCTGCCTCACCCATTCTTTGTATAATGCTTGGCATAGAGACAAAAGCAGTTAAAAAGCTTATTGCTCTAAAGTGGTTTTTCTTTATCTTCTCGTGTTTAGAAGGTTAAAGAAAAATGAAGCCAGTGTGATGGAATTGGTAGACATGACGGATTCAAAATCCGTTGCCTTCGGGCGTGGCGGTTCAAGTCCGCCCACTGGTACCACTTTTTAACCTCAGCACCTTTTGCTGGGGTTTTTTTATGCCTGAAATAAATCAGTTATGTGTCTTATGTTGTGTGTTCGCGTTTTTGAGTAACACACGGGGCGTGGCAATTAGGCAAGTAAAGTCTGCGCA
>JGI25130J35507_1000421_pt1 | contig 13522 bp, 7 predicted proteins | sample ETNvirnome_2_300_FD_35507 | JGI IMG/M metagenome (IMG submission 35507)
CAACAGTCTTGCCAGCCGTCATGCCTGCGTTAGCGTAAATCCATGCCGTGTTGGCGTCGGACGCCGCTGCCCAGTTGGGTACCGTATCCCCAATACCTGTAACGTTTTGAGCAACACCTGTCCAAGAGAGGTTATAGGTGTCATCGCGTGATACAGCTGACGCAGCAGGAAAGTAAGTAGCGACTGGATAGTTACCAGTTTGAAGGTGGTAACCCGTGGAGCTAGGCCCTATAAATAGTGCCTGACTTTGGTAAATGATTCGATTTCGTCTAGTGGCCATAATATTTTAAAGTTTTATTAAAAATAGTTACAGCCAAAACAGGAGTTTGAGAACTTTTATTGTCTTGGGAAACGGAATTTGTTGATTTCAAAGTCTATAAAACCCACATATAATGGAATAGGTATAAATTTGTCCATTTTATCTGAAATCTTAGAAACATTTGTATTTTCTATCATGAAAATGTCCGTGGGATACTTCTTTGAGACATTTACATAATCATAGCCAGTAGGATAGGACGACTTAATACCTCCGTATTCAGTAAGGGGCGCGCCAGTATAAGGGATTCCATAAAAGATTTCTTTGGTGGCGTCTGCAAAAGTTGATAAAATACCATCTAATTGGTAGGTATTTTCCGCAAAAGCTACGGCGGTCATTTGGGTTACCGTGTTGTCTTCGCCGCCAAAAGCGAAAGGCTCATTAGTTGTAGCAGTACTGTTCAGGAAAACGGCAGGAACAACTTCGTTATAAGGCGCAATATAAGTTAAATCACGAGTATATCTGGCATTGAGTTTGTATTTGCCTTCAATTATCAAATCCTCCTCGTTGGCGTTAGATACGTAGGTATTAAAGTTTTTGACGCTATAAGAGCCGCTGATATGTGCTTCGGTTTCAACATCGCTATCAAATAATACGCGGCCGTTTTCATAATCAATAATCATTCCACTATCTCCTACAGCTAGAGCACCCCCTTCACCGCTAATAACAGGTACTCCGGGTATATTGTCTGGGGATCGTACTAAAGTGGAGCTTCTGGGGCTTTTGTCATACACCCACTGCTTGTATGGAGAGCCAAAAATTGTTTTGTTGGTTATGCGTTCGTCCGAGTAGTAGTAAAAATCGGTTTCGAAACTTTTATAGGCATCTGCTTTTTTGAGAAGATAATGGTCAAACCACAAATAGAAGCTGGTTAAAAGTTGATGTTGGTAGGTTGCTTTCATTATATCGAGGTTTTTTCAATTCTTTTGATTTCTTTATAGTACTCTTTTAAGAGAGAAGTTAAATAGCTAGTATTATTAAATTTGCCACCCCTTAACCTTTTAGAGGTTTGGATTCCGCCGCCAGAACGCGAAGCCGAAGAGGCTCCCTGCAGATATCGGCCCAACCCTGAAATACCTGTTTCAATGCCTTTTGCCCAGCTTCGGCCGGGCGCCCACGGAAGCGGGGTAGCTTTGAAAATGGCTGCGGCAACAGGGACGGTGATATTAATGGTAGTTTGCCTTCGGGTATGGTGATATCTTATTTCATATTGTGCCAACAGGGCACGCAGAATAGTCAAGGGCTGTGACCCCGCACTAAAACCAATATAACTAAAAAGATTGCCTATACCGCCCAAAGTACCACTTATGTTGGTTGCACTAACTCCTGCGGAAATTTCCATGGTCACCGGATGTTTTTCAAAGTTATCTAAAAAATTTTTTTGAGCTTTTTGTACTTTGTTGTTTAACGCTCTTTTCATACCTTGGGTATAGGCGGTTTGGCGTGGAAGTACTCGTTGGATCTCTCGAAGGGTGGATCGTGTGACTGATTTTAAAGCGGGCATTTTAGCTTACAGTTTTCAGGTATAGGGTGTAAAATTTCACTCCAAAAACTCCGTGAGCCCTAAAGTCGCTATTGATTGCAAATTTCTGGCTATCAAATTCAATGCGCTTCGCTTCCGATACCGTAGCATAATCAGCAGCTTTGAATATCATTCTTACTTCCCCTTCAGGCAAAAAGATTTTAAGCTGGGAATTTGACTGACTGCTTGAAAAATAGTCGTCAGTATAATTTTTGCCATATAGAATTCGGGCAGAAACGGTTGATGATTGTGGTGTATATGTTATAGGGGTAACAGCACCAGCGTTACCGTAAATAGTGTTATATGATTGGCTGGGATTTTCTTGCGAAGAATAAGATTTAACCGTTACGACCGCGTCTTTGTAAACTGTGACGTCTCGTGCGAAGGTATCGTGCAGATCGTCCATTGCGTTATTGCAGGTTGTTTTTTCTGCATCTGTTAAAAGGCTTGCCATACTATTTATATACACTTTTTTAATTTTATTTAGAAAAAAGTTATTTAAAAAGCATAATTTATAAGATATGAAGTCTATTTACAATTTTACAGTTAATATGGTGAGAGAGGTGGAGGAAAAGTCCACAGAAAAGAGAAAAAACAAGGAAACTGGCAAAGAAGAAGAGATCGAGGTTAGTAAAAAAGTAGAGAAAAAAATCCCCTACGACATTATCCTCAAACAGCCAAATCGACGCCAACTGGAGGATGCGGATATGGAATATTCGATTGAAATTAGTAGGTGCATCAAAAAAGGCATTTTAACCAAAGCAATGCTTGCGAAAAAATATTCGGATACAGGGGGGATTCTAACAGAAAAAGATGCTGAAAGATTGGTAGACCTTTACGGCGAGCTTTCAGAGTTTGAGAGTGAAGCCTCAAAATTGGGAATCAATACATCGGGCGCACCACAAAAAAAGATGAGTAAAAAAGCCAAAGAGATGAACGGCCAGATTGCTATGACTCGCCGTGATATTGTTAACCTAGAGTCTTCTTACCAAAGCCTTTTTAATCATACGGCAGATATCAAATCCCAAAATCGTGTCATCTTATGGTATATATTGCACCTATCTCACTACCAAACTTCAGATATGGAAAAACCGGAACTTGTTTTTCAGGGAGAAGATTTTGAAGGGAAGGTTGATGATTATTACGGGAAAGACGAAAAGGACGATAAACTCTTTCGTTTGATTCAGTCTAAGCTTGCGGCAATAGTGAGTTATTGGTATTTTAGTGCGACCCCCACGAGAGAAGAGTTTGATAAACTGATCAGTGAGCTCCACACGGAAGACAACGGTTAATTATCGTTATATATTCAAGGACATTGTTTCTGGTTTTTCTGAGGTAGATTATGACAAACAGACCTTCTTCGTTAAACACTTGTCAGCTTTAGATCAGGTTGACTTGGAGGTTCTCGAAGAAAAGTTCTACGATAAAGCCAAAAAGAGAGGTCTTCCTACAGAGGAGGATATGCTAGAGCGCCTTAAGGAGGAGGAGATGTGGCTGGGTAAAGACGAAGCTGAAATAACAAAACAGCAGAAATATATCACCCAACTAGAAAATACTCGCAAACAGTTTTATCTCAAAAGCGACATGGAGGCTAATTTAGTCCAGATGAAGGAGGCCCGTTTAAAGCTGATGGAACTGGAAGCCGCTAAAGAGCAATTGGTGGGACAAACATGCGAGAAGTATTCAAAAAATCGTGTCAGCGATCATTACATCTTAAAGTCTTTTTATAAAGACTCAGAGCTAACCCAAGAGGCTTTTTCGGTGGAACACATCGATAATTTGAGCAACGATGAGCTGAAGATTATTATCTTCACTTACAATACCAGACTTTCTATGTTTACAGATGAGAATATTCAGTCGATGGCGTTGCAGGATTTTTATAGTCCGTGTTATCCTTTTTCAGATAACGTAATGAATTTTTTCAATAAGCCTCTTTTTCAGTTGTCCACTAATCAGGTAAGGCTTATCATATTCACTCGAATGTTCAAAAATATATTTGAAAACTATCCTAAAATTCCCGATTCTATTAGAAAAGAGCCTTCAAAAATCATTGACTATGTAAACGCTCAGGATAGATCTAAGGATGTGGTTGATAATCTAGAGAAGGAGGGAGCATCCACCGTAATGGGGGCTACACAAGAAGACTACGAGTATTTAGGTCACAAACAAACCCCCTCGGGAGCTTCATTAACAGATAAGCTTAAAGAAAAAGGGGGGCGTATGGATATGAAGGATTTGATAGAAACAATGAGCTAAGTCGATAAAACGTTTTTTAAAAGTGTATATTTTACTAATAGTGCACTATGATTAAACTCGACGCCGTCATTAATGATAAAAAGCTTTTAGCCTCTATACAAAAAGGGGTTAGCCAGTTTAATAGATCTACCTCAGGACGAAGCAAGCTAAATTTAAAAATTAACGAAAAAGGTTTTCGTCAACCGTTAGGTCGCATTACGGGAGATTTGGATAAATTCGAATCTGCCCTTGCTGCTTCCAACGCTCGTGTTATTGCGTTTGGTGCTTCAACAGCAGTTATTGGAGGCATTACCAAGGCTTTCAAGGAACTTGCTATGACTACAATTAAGGTTCAGAAGGCATTTATCGATATTAATCGTATTCTCAGTGTTTCTAACGCGCAGTTCGATAAGTTTTCTACAGAGTTATTCAATATTGGTAAAAAAACCGCTACTACCTTTGAGGACTCTTCTAAGGCGGCGCTTGAATTTGCTCGTCAGGGCTTGGGTCTTAACGAAACCTTAAAACGTACCGCTGACGCGTTAACCTTAGTGCGTTTAACTGGAGTTAACGCCGACAAGGCGGTATCCTCCTTGACCGCGGCAGTTAATGCCTTCCAACACACTTCTATCTCAACTACAGAAGTACTAAACAAATTTGTAGCGGTGGAAACAAAATTTGCAGTTTCGGCCAAGGATTTGATGGAAGGTTTGGGGCGTGTTGGCTCGGCGGCTGTTGACGCGAAGGTAAGCTTTAATGAATTGAACGCTATGATCGCTGCGGTGCAGCAGCAGACAGGCCGAGGGGGCGCTGTTATTGGTAATGCCATGAAAACGATCTTCACTCGGTTGCAGCGTAGTGAAACTCTTGAGGCGTTGGAAGCTTACGGTGTTGCGGTAAGGGATGTGGAAGGTTCAACGCGACCAGCGATGGATATATTGCACGATTTCGCAAAAACCTATAAAACCCTATCAGATGCAAATAGAGCTTACTTGCGGGAGCAGGTAGCAGGAGTATTTCAGGCTAATATTTTGTCGGCCGTTGTTAAGGATTTAAATAGCAATATGCAAGTATATGGAAGAGCCTTGGTAACATCTAAGGGGGCTACTAACCAAGCTGCTATGGCTAATGCAAAATTAAATCAATCTATTAGCGCTTTAATTTCTCAAACAGGTACTGAATTGGTACGCTTGCAGGAAAATATAGGAAAGGTTACGTTCGAACCTATCGCCAAAGCGATTCTGGGCCCTTTCAAAGGTATACTTGAGTCAATAAATAATGTAATAGACGGGGAGGGGTTGGGTTCCGATGTTGCTAACGGAATCTTAAAGGGCCTTCGTAATATATTGGCGGGGCCCGGATTGGTTTCAGCGATAGCCGTTATTGGTATTACTTTTGTTAAAACTCTTTCTTATATCACAAAAGCGTTACCTACCCTTGTAGGAATTACCTCCGAAACCCAAAAACGTGCTAACATTGAAGCGTCTATTGTTGCCATGATGGCTCAGGACGCTAGCTTGGCGAAACAGATATCGGCAGCCGAGGGAAATGCTGCGGTACAAGCGGGTATTTTTCTAGGTGCGGCCCAGAAGCTTGCAGCGGCATTCAAAAAACAAGAAGTTTCTACAGCGGCCATAGTTCGTAATTTATCGATGGCGGGGATGACCACCAATAAAATGGGAGCCATGGTTCCCGCTAAGGGGGGAAGGCGGGGGGCTGCAGGATATATTCCCGGCGTAGCGGGAGAAATGCATGATATTCGGCGTGGAGTAGGGGGCGTTAGTTCTAGTGCGCGGCCAGTTCATATCCCTAATTTTGCCTTTGGCGGCGGTCAACATGGAAGTATGATTGCGAATACGGGGGAGCATATTGTCCCTAATTTTAGCGGTGGTGGTTCTGCTATATTTAATCCTGCAATGGTGCGGGCCAATGGTGGCTTGCCTCAAGGAGCAAAAAGAATTACGGCAGCTCAAGGATACGTTCCTAATTTTGCAATGATGCGCCCGATCGATTATTTTGCGCAATCAAGTGCCACAGCAGGAGGTTACTATAGGGGGATCAAAAGCGGAAAAATTAATGCTTCTGTTTTGAATACAGGTTTCAAGTCAAGAAGCGCAGATGACATGAATGCCCTAAGAGCTACAGCTCTTCTGCAAAGAAACAAGGCTACAGGAGCGGCCAAAACTAAAAACCTATACTCCATATCTGCGAGAGACGTTGGTATCGGTGCTATTGTGGGGATGAAGACAAGAAAAGGCCCATATTCCCCAAGACAATCATTTGCTACCATTCTTGGGCGAGAAGGAGCGGTTAAGCAGGACCCGTTGTTGCGCGAGTACATGATGGCCAACAAGCATAAGTCAGTTGAAATTACGAATATTCCTGTGGGTGGATTGAGCACACTGGGGACAGGGAGGGATGATGCCGACCAGAGGTTGAAGCAGGCATTTACAAAAAAACTCAACAAGTTTATGTTGCCTGCTTTAAACAAGTATTCGGGCAATATATTTAAAAGCCTATTGAAGGATGATGGCCTAAATTTCATTAAAAGCCTCCAAGACAACAGACAGCGCGTCTTTTCTACTTCGGTAGAGGGAGGCATCTTTGAAAGCGCTTTACAATTAGCATCACGAAACTCCAAGAATTTTAGTGGTGATGATATTGCTCGTTTTGATTTTGAAGAAGGCGGGCGCATCAGTCCTATGCTAAGGAAGACGTTTTTTTCAAAGACGCCGGGAGTTCGGAGGGCGGACGCTAAGCGTAGTGATTCCTCTCCTAATATTCTTACTTTGATTGGCAAGTCATTTGGTACGGCTGCTACCTCCAAGGTTATTGCATCTCATCCAGCTCTGCGAGCGGATATTGCTGCGTGGAAAAAGACTCAACCAGCATCAAAAGGCAAGAGTCCGCGTGGGGCTGGCGGTTATGTGCCTAATTTTGCACGCGGGGGGTCATTAGGTGAAGCGATAAAAAGAGAAAAAGCAGCAGGCATTCCTTCTTCGGCTATTCGAGTTAATAGTTCTCCACGTTTTCAGTCTCCGTTGAATCCGGCAGGATTAGCGGTGACCAATCAAATAGATGAACCGCGCGGTCTTCGTGATGTGCCAAATTTTGCCGCGACGCCTACGGTTAATCTTGCAAGTATATTTGGCCCAAAAGCGGGAATGATCAATACTCCGGCTGCATTTGCGTCCCTGAGTGCGGCAGGTCAGAAATTAGCGGTGGCTTTGGCAAAAGAGACAATGACCGTTGAGCAGGTTGACCGCGTATTAAAGAAATTGCAGGGTAAATATAAATTTAATGAGGCGGTTATGACGCAATTTTCGTCAAACATTCAGAGTACTTCTACTAAAATAAAAGATGTAGGAAACAAGGCAGCTGCAGCACCCGTAGCTAAAGCTGGTGGCGCAGGAATGGGGATGGGAGTAGGGCTTGGAGCTATGATGCTTGCTCCCATGATTGGTGGAGGTCTCGAACAAGCTATAGGGGGACCCACAGGGGGAGCTTTTAGCGGAGCATTAACAGGAGCGGCGATGGGAGGGATGATGGGAAGCATGGTTAGTCCGGTTGTCGGTAGTGTAGTTGGTGCGGTAGGGGGAGGCATTATAGGGGGCGTAGCAGGATTTGCGGGAGGTATAGAGACTGCAACCGAGGCTCTAACCAACTTTACCACTACAATGCAAAACAACCTTACGGGAGCTCAAGCTTATATAGTGGCGCAAAAAAAGGTGGTGGCTTCGGTTGATGATGCGGACTTTGAGAAAGCAGCTTCAGCTGCAAGCGATGCTTTATATTCTATTGATGATCCTGTGTTACGCCGAAAAATACAAGAGGCGGGCAATGAATTTGGTAAATTAACAGATGTAATTCGCGACTATAGGCATGAACAAGAAAAAGATTTAAAAATCAAACGAACCCTTGCGGCAGCTGAAGCGGCAGTCAATCGAAATTTTACGGAAAAAGGAATTTTTATTGAAGAAGGCGCGGATCCACAAGAGGTAGAGAGAAGGCGCGAAGCGGAGGCAAAAAAGTTTTTGACTCCATTAGCCTCTTACCTGATAGGGGAGGGAAAAGCCCAAGGAAAAAAACTACAGGAAACGGTCGCACAGGCCAAAATGATACAGGATGCAATTTCGGCGGCTTGGACTCAGCCCGCCACTGGGGAGAAACTATGGGAAGGGAAAGTTAATGAGGCTAAGATGAGGGAAGGGTTGAAGGATGCCGGAATGGAGTCCAGTGCCGCAGAGCAAATCTCGGAGTTTCTTGGGAGTAAAATGGATAAATTTTTGAAATCCTATTTTTCGGCTGATACCGCGATGGGGAGCGAGAACGACATGCAGGTGATGTTTGCTGAGTTTTTGGCCACCACCGTGGAGGACATTGGAGCGGAAATGNACAAGGCAGCANAGCAGGCCCTAACTAATCGTAAAAACCTTGCTAATTTTACTAAGTCTTTGAGCTTGATGTATAAACAAATAGACGACGCTATTGTTGGTCGTGCTGACATAGCGCGACGAATGGGTACTAATTTGGCGCGTCGGACACAACGCCTCGGCGCGCGTGGCTCGATGCTGAGCAAGGCGATGGATCCAATGGATCTCGCTCGTGAAAGAAGAGACGAAGGAATGGCGAACATTGAAGCTAAAAGAGGATTGTTAAGCGGAGGAGTGATTACTAGCTTTGGTCCCAAGCTAGGCTCATTGTTAGAAAAGATTGCTGCTAATGCCCAAGAAGAACTAGAGGATTTTGGGGAAAGTATTATGGCTCCATTTATGAAAGGCAACTTTGCTGATGCCATGAAAGCTTTGGATGAACAGCGAGGTAGAAAAATAACAGCCGATGGTGTCGAAGCGCCTCGCCTTAACACAAAGCAGATGAAGGCGGTTGTTGATTTTAATAGGGACTTACGCGAGGGGATAGCAAAAGGTGACGAAGGGATAAGGAAACAGGAGCTTTTGCTTAAAGATAAGTTTAGAGAAGATCAGGTACGTGCCGAAATCTTAAAGGCAGAAAGAGATATTCAGCTTCAAAAAACGGACTATATAAATAAACTGGAATTAGCTTTAGCTACCGAAGAGGCGGTGGTGTCGGGGAGATTAAATACGTTAAGTTTAATAGAAAGCGATCCTCGTGTTACGCGATTTAAGGGTCCCGTAGCAAAACAAAAATTTGCAGGCGATATTGCTACAGAGAAGCTAGCGATACAACAAGGGCTTGCCACCGACAAATTAGAACTTGAAATTGAAACAGAAAGAGCGGCAATAATAGCCCAACACCTTCTGAATGCTTCAACGCAAAAGCTAACGGAGAGCAATTTTTCGTTGATGGATGTATTAAAACTGCACCTTACGGCTCTTGACAAGCCTGAGACGATGGAGGACCAAGTGAAAAGATTTGCAGAGGTAGTAGCCTCACAAACCGCAGAAACAAAAAGTGTGCTTGCTGAGGTTAGGAAGTTTACCGGTACGATCACACCAAAGGGGACGCCTGTAGTTATTGTGCAAGATCCTAGCACAGCGGCAGGAGAAGGAGGGGGCGTTGATCCATCCCTGTGGAAGGCAAGTTTGGCAACGCCGCGCGCTCAATATGAGGTGCAACGTAACATTGCGGTTGCAGCAGCCCGCGATAAAATGGCCGAAAGGCAGGACAAGCGGCGATGGATTACAGGGCGCGCAGAAAAGAATATTTCGGCGGCAGGACAAAAAGCAATGCGCGAATTTCCTACTTTCGACCAGTGGAAAGAGATTCAGAAAAGAGCTCCCTTAACTGCGGCGGGGTCTACTTTGCCGTCTGGGACGGTGATGCCAAAGCTTACAAACGAGCCGCCCCCTAAATCTAACGCTCAGCTTCTAAAAGAGAGTAGTGATCGAGTATTGCAGAAGGTGGAGGATCAAAAACAGGCTAAGGCTGCAGCAAGCGCCAAACGAGTGGAGCAAGATTTTCCGCCAGAGATTCTAGCAAAATTTAAGGAAGCGCAAGCAAGAGGGGAGAGTCCCGACTGGTTAAGTTTTGTGGCGAAAGAGCGTGGAAAAACCGGTGCGAAGCCTGAGATCACAGGGAAACGGATGCCTGATGCCGAACTGCTAAAAACCATACGGAAACTTAAGGCTCGTGAGGCTGATGTGAAGCGGTTAACAGACTCGGTAGCAGGAAAAAGAGGGACGATTAAGCCGGCCGGCCGAAAGGCAGCTGCACAAGCGTTACAAGAGGCAAAAGCAGACATCATAGCTCTACGCAAAAAAATTAAAGAGGGGACAGATGAAGTGGTTCTCGCAGAAGGAGTGGCAGGAAAAGGTCAGGGGGCTCCAGCGATACAGCAAGCAGCACAAACAGTAAAAGTAGAGGAAGAAGTTGTTGGACACAAGGAAACACAGTATGAATTAGCTAAAATTTTGGCGGCCCAAACCAGCAAGGAGCGTATTGACCTTATTAACACAGCATTGCAGGAGGGGAAGATAACCGAAGAGATGCATTTTCAACTAATGACTGCAGAGAAAATAGCTGAAAAACGTAGAGGGATACTTGGGACATCACAAGCACAAGAAAAAGCGAACCTCGATGCGCAAAATAGATTCAACAGTGGTCTTGTTGAGTCTCAAACAAAGTTTACTGAAGGGTTGAAGGATGGATTGGGCGTAGTATATACCGATTCAGAAGGTCTGATGAACAGGCTGGGCAAAAGTCTTCCTCTGACCTTTCGTGATAACATGGTTTCCGCGATGGAAGACGTCATGGATAAAACCCAAGATTTTGATGACGCTCTACGCGGGGTGGCTATTAGTTTTTTAAAGGAAATGCGAAGGGCGTTTTTACAGCAAGGGGTCAGCTCTTTAATGAATGCGGTTACTGCTGCTACCGTTCAAGGTGCGGCCACCCAAATGAGGCCTAAATATTTTCAGTCTCAGTCGGGCAGCAGGGTTCCGGGGAGCGGTACAGGAGATATAGTTCCAGCCATGTTAGAGCCCGGCGAATATGTTGTGAACCGGAAAGCGGCAGAGAATAACATGCCTTTGCTTAATTCATTGAATTTTGGGGCTTACCCTCGTTTTGGTGCCCAAGAAGGTGGCCTGACCCCCAACCAATTTAGATATACCGATAGAGCTTCAGAGTTATTCTCTTCCCCTGCAAACGTATGGGATCTAGGATTGGGTTTCACTGTGCCTCGTTCCGGCCGCAAAAGCAAGCCAAAGAAAGATATCAAAAGAGCTTTTAAATCGGGGAAGATTTCTTCGCGACAGGCGTTTCAGTTTAAAAAAGGATTTGGTTTGTTGGACGGATGGTGGATTACTGGTAAGGCTGGAGCGGATATCTCGTTTCCGCGATCATCCGCGCAGGGCAATTTACCTAGGGATGCAAAAAAAGCTTTCGCAAAAGGCATTATAAATTCTCAAGAATACCGTACTATTAGGCAGATACACGGATTTCAGAGTGGAGGGGCTGCAACACTAGACGCTCAATTAGGTAGCACTCTCGCAGGGCATAGAAAAAAGGGGGGGCCTGATGCTAGTGGATTTTTATGGATGAACAGCAATCCTCAAATGGAAGAGAATGCGCAAGATGTGTCTGAAGCGGTCCAAAAAAGATTGCAGAAAGCGCAAGAAAAAGAAAATCTTAAAAAGCAGTTTTTAGGGATGTTGATTTCAGCGGGAATTGGGCAAGCGATGGGCAAAATAGGGGATTTCATAGGCAGCAAGACCACAATGGGTGTTAATATGAACGAACTTAGTCAAGCGCAAAAGCTCGAGCTTTACGGAGGGCTTGATGAGGATGCGTTTGCGCAAAAGCACGGATTTGGAACCATGAAGGCTATGATGGATCCTAAATATGGGGGGGGTAAGTTCAAGACACGAAGGTGGAGCAAATTGGGGAAAGCTATCAGAGAGCAGCGTGGGGAAAGTTTAAAGGGGAAGGACTTTGATTTTCAAAGAGGAGGATCTGTTTCGGCCCAAAGATTTCAGACAGGTGGGGCTGTGGGGCGTTATGGAGTACGTGGTTTTCAGGGAGGAGGAAGCGTTTCGGTTAATCCGCTTTCCTCCTCAAGTAATGTTAATAATATTAATATTTCGGTGAATACCGGCGGCAATTCTTCGGGAAACACCGAAGGGAATACTAGAAGTGTAGTTGGTACAAGTGATGAGGGGACGCAGGCTAAGGAGCTTTCCGAAAAAATTAAAGCTCGAGTAATTGCCGTAATTTCAGAGGAACAACGAGTTGGGGGTCTTTTAAGCCCTACTAGAAGGAAACCGTAATGGCAAAAAACGCGAGCCCCAGTTATGAGCAAAGATTTTTCATGGAATCTTCGGCATGGGAGTTTGGGCAAACAGTTTCAGGTATCACCGATTGGAACGCAAGCTACAATATACCGCAACAGCGTGCAGATATTCTGGGGGCTGGATTTACGCAAAGTGTATATGCTGGGCCTCTTGAGGGCAGCGTTTCTTTTACCAGAGATTTTGTGACGCGAGGGGATCCGGTTTTGGATCTTACAGGCGAGTTTCCTGTATCTGGGTCTTTAATATATGCTCCTCAGCTCGAAGAGGGGACGGAAAAAGTATTTGGTTTTAGTTCGGGTTATTTGACAAGTTATGAGGTAAATTGTGCAGTAGGGGGGACACCAACTGTAAACTGTTCTTTTACTACGTATGGAAGATTTGGAAGTGGAATCCGAGGAGGGGATATGGATTTCTCAGGGAGCGAGCCGCTGCTTCCAAGATCTATTACCTTTGCTAACCAAGGGTCTATCACCTGTGGTTTGGCCCAATCAGGCACAAACCGGGTAACTCAAGTTGCGCAATCCTATAATATTAACAGGCAGCCTGTCTATGCATTACTTCCTAAAGATAGCACTACCTTGACAGGTGGGGCTGGTTGGGGGCCGGTAGAGGTGGTGACAAACTTTCCTGTGGAATTAACTACAAATATAACGGTGGGAGTGGACGATTTTGAAACTGCCAATATTATGGATACAATACGTAGTGGTCATTATGAATCCATTAGTTTAAATATTGAGTCCGCAACACGAGAAGTAGAAAACTTAGAAGCGGTAAATAGTCCATCAGTAGGGGGGTCTATATACCTCGAAGGAAAAAATGCAGCGGGGGCAGTGGGTTTTTTAGAAGATAATGGCGTTCGTACAATGTACAATTTTAATAGTGTAACGGGACAACTAGTGTCAGAGAACATATCTACTGCTGTTGATGGCAGTTTAAGTGTAGCTTTAGAGTTTAAAGATTACTTACAGAGGGATTTATAACAATGGGACAAATTACAGAATATGCTGCAATGGGAGCTGCGCCAGCCGTAGCTGACAAATTATTTATAGCTGATGCGGACGCAACCACCGCATTTGAAATCAAAAGCATCACCATCGCCAATTTAAATAAGATGGCGGATCTTGCCGCGGACACCGTTAGTGGCCTGAGCATCAAGGATAGCGGAGGCAACTATGG
>JGI25130J35507_1000425_pt1 | contig 13390 bp, 12 predicted proteins | sample ETNvirnome_2_300_FD_35507 | JGI IMG/M metagenome (IMG submission 35507)
TAACACAGAAATAAAAGTGGGAGACCTGATGCGTAACAACGAGAACCGCTGGGAGAACGCCGAGGCGGAGCGGCGTGTGCTTCGCCGAGCCGGACGGCTGTGCCCGCACCACTCCGAGGAGGAGCAGAACGCACGGGCCGGCTCCCTTATTCTTGTGACCGGACCACCTTTGGGTGAGTGGGGGTGCTTCCGTGTGCGCTGGCTGAACGGCTATTTCGCCGGCTTGGAAGAAACATTTGACCCGACGAACTACTGGGAAGAACCGGGCAACGGAACCGACTTTTGGTTCATCGCGGACGACTGGACGAAGGTGAGCCACGGAAAATAAAAAAAGAAACCGCTTGACTTGCGATGAAGGATGAACTACAATAGTAACAGATGAGAGAGGGTGTGAGAACACCCGACAACAATAGGCGAGAGCCAAGGAGAAAAAGAAGATGAATAAGAAAACGAATAGACTATTGAGAGAGAACGGGGAGGTGCGACGACAAGAGTTTGACTTCCGCCCTGTGGAACTTTGGAGTGTGAGTGCCTGGTATTATTCAGACTACGACAGCGAGCGTATTTTTGAGGATGAGTATTACACGAACCGGGATGATGCCGATGCGAGGAAGGAACAGTTGCTTACCCACCGCGAACTTTATAAAGACTGGGCGTGGGGCGACGGGGAAAAGACTTGGGGTGAGGACCGTAACATTTCCGTGGGCGTATGGAAGGTGAAAGCCTATGACCGGCTGCCGACGGGAGGAGAGTGAAATGAATAGAGAACTACTGGAACTTTGGGAGGTTGGCGCTCGCGTAAGCAACGACGACAACGAGTTTGGCGGCTGGCCTGGCCGCGTCTTTGAGACAGAGTATTACAAGAACGAGCAAGACGCGCTCGCCCGGAAGGAGCAGTTGCTTACGCGGCCGTGCCCCGTGAGCGAAGGGAACACTTGGGGAGACGAGGGAGGCATCATCGTTTATTGCGAGCAGGTCACTTGCTTCAGCAGGCCCTACGAGAAAACAGTAACCATTATGCTGGACGAAGAAACTTTTTGCCACCTCGTTGGAAGACCACCTAAAAACAAGGATGAGTTTGATGAGTTCGTGTTCCTTTATGAAACGTATGAGTGGGAGGACCTTGTTTGTTGGGACGAACTACTATGAGACGATGACGAAAAGTAAATAAAAAGTGGTTGAGGTTGATGATGAAACATTTATTTTACAACCAATAGAGAGACCCTGGTGGGGGGTATGAGCGGGCGAGAACCCGAGGTTGGATGGAGGGCATTTTATTATGAGGCGAATAGGAAGAATAAACGCCTCATAGAACGAGGCGAATAGGCCACGGAGGTTCAGTATGAGCGGAAAGAAGGTCGAGGTTAGAAAGAAATAAATAGGTTAGGAAAGGGTTAGGAAGAGGTTAGAACTACAAGGGAATAAAGGGTTAGAAAAGCCTACGAGGAGTTTATGAATAACACTACAAAGCCTACGGGGACGACCTGCTGCCCCTAAACACGAAAGCAGTTATGGTATTGTTGCATCGCAGCATAGCATAGAACGGCCACTACGGCCACTTTACAACGGACCCGGCGGTTAGTCAGGCCCTCCAAGGAGCATAGTTTTTTGTCTCATTATGACTATGCTAATAGCCGGTTTTTATGAGTGACCGGAACTCCTTTTCCTTGGGGGACGCTTACATAACCGCCGGGTCTTTGTTTGCATAGCAGGCAATAAGGCATAGCAGGCAATACAAATAAAACAAATAAAATAAAACAATAGGGTTGGTTGGCTTTTAGGGCTGGCTGGCCCTTTTCGCTTTGTGGCCTATGAGGGCCTGTGATGCCCTTGTGAGCCGTCCTATGGCTCTTTGGGTATGCTGGCCTACCAAGGGCCTATGAGCGTGTGAGAGGGCCTATTAGCCCTATGGAAAAAGTATCAATAGAAATAAAGACAAATAAAGACTTGACCTGTGGAAAGGTTGTCCCCAATAATAAAAACAAATAAAGACAATAAAAGACTTGACTTTGCCGTGAAGTTGTTTTTTACGAAAGCCGACTGGGGGCTGTTCGAGTTTAGGTTTGGGTAAGGGGGGGGTAAGCTTTTTTATCAACAGGGGATAGTTACCAACAGGGGGGAATACATAAGGTTGGAAGGGAAGTATGGTTTGCTATGGATAACAATAGCCTATTGACTATTGTTAACAGAAAACAAAAAGGTAATGTGGCTTACGGAATAACGCTTGACAACTGACTATTTAGTAAGATAGCTTACAGACTTCTAATGTGCTATTTGGTAATATGGCTTACAAATAAAACACACCCTTTACTTGACTTTTGTTTTATGTATTTTAAGGCATGCCCCCAAACTTCTATTATTTTTTAGGATAGTAAAACACAATGACGACAGACAACCCAATATTCCCTTGCAACCAATGTGGCGCTTGTTGCCGTGCCGCTAACCCTTTCACAGGCAGAGGGAGGTGCCCTGAGCTAGGGGAAGACAACCTCTGTAAAATATACGAGACTAGACCAGACATCTGTAGGGTGGAAAAGGTGTGGATGAAATACGGGCTGTCGTGGGAGGAATACGAAAAAATGGCGCTGGAAGCTTGTGCTCTACTTGACACAATGTTTTAAGGAACGAGACCCAAGACCTGTAAGGCACCTCGGGCTCGTCTTTGTGCCTGACCCGCAACAACGGATACCACTGTGGCCCAATGAAGTTCGATAATATAACTTAACTTAGGAGATAAATAATGCCTATTACCTTATCCGGTATTAGTAATGATATTCTCTCCACCACCATCTATGAAATAAGAGATGAGGTTGCGGAGGGTCTTTTTGAGACAACCCCCTTCCTATCAATGTCTAGGAAGTTGGGTAAAATAAAGTCTTTCTCAGGTGGCTATAAACTAGTCGTTCCTGTTGAGACGAAAGTGCATAGTCAGGTCACTGTATTAGACAGTGGCTGGGAAGCCTTGGACCTTAGTGTGCAAGACTTCACGGAGCAGGCGGAATACGACTGGACGCGTATTGCTATTCCTGTTCTCATTTCAGGTAGAGAAGAAGCAGAAAACAGCGGTGACCGTGCGGTCATCGACCTTGCCGAGGCCCGCTTTAAGAACGCCATGAGTGCTCTTATGCGTCAGGTCAATACGCAGATAGTGAAGGGTGGAACTACTTTCCCCACGCTTGGCTCGCTGAACGGCAACTCTGGCTCCACAACGGTGGCGGCTTCTGGTAGAACTGATGGCCTCTTGGAAGCCATTGACCCTGCTGCTGCGGCAACCAACACCATGGGTGGTCTTACTCGTGGTCTCATCCCTGGTCTTAGAAACCAGTGGGAGACCGCCGGTGGAACGCTGGCGATGGCTGACCTCTATGAGGTTGAGGCCAAAGCTTCTACGCTTCTTCCTGCGGGTGGCGACGGTGGTCGTTTCCACCTGACGCTTGCTTCGCCAAACGCCTATGTCGCGTATCGCAACCTTCTCTTTGATAAGGAGCGCTATGTCGACGCCAAGACGCTTGACGGAAATGGTGTCGCATCTCTCGCGTTCTCTTCGGGCATCATTGCCCCTGAGCGTGCGGCAGATGTGAGTGCTGCTGGAGACGGCAGAAACTCTTTTATGATGCTTAACCTTGATGGTGTTCAGCTCCATGTCCATAACGGGGCGGACTTCTCCTTCAGTGGGTTTGAGAACATCAGCGGCTATGATGGTAGATATGGCCGTATTCTATTCATGGGTGGCTTGACCGCGAACCATATTGGTTCGTCTGCTCTCGTCACTAATGCGGAGGCATAAACTATGGCTACTAACGATATTGTTCAGTATCTTTCTGCTGCGAACACAGCGAAGGCCGCGTCTGACCGGCGTGTGACCGAGACCTTCTACGCAGATGGCGCTATTGCTATCGGCGCTTGTGTCGCTTTCGAACTCACCGAGACTGGCGCTGACCGCGTTCTTCATGTTGTTGAGGCTTCCACCGCTGCGGCTGCTACCAAGCAGGCCATTGGTGTTATGATAGCACATGACGGAACTAGCGCGGGGGCTGTTGATGGCGACCGTGTAACGGTTGTTGTCAAGGGCTATTGCGAAAGTGCGAAGGTCGCTACGGACATTACTCAGGGCGCTGTCATCACCAGTGGCGGCACATCCGGCGTAGGTTCTCTCTACGACGCTGACGCGGCGGGACGCGATGAGCTTCCGTTTGCCCAAGCGCTTGAGGATGACACTGCTGGTTTAGCTGATGTCTGGGTTTTCGGGCTGTTTAGCTAACGATGGCTATTACTGTTACCAACCAGGCCAACCCTTTGGGGGCGCGGATGGTCCAAGACACAAACGCGAACGCCACTGCGGCTGACAACACGACGGGAGCCTCTGGCACCTTGTATTTTGTTGAGGTTGATAATACCAACAACGCCGGCGCTGTCTATCTAAAAATAGCAGACAGCGCTAACGCCACGGGAGGAACCACAGCAGCCGAAGTATGTTTGGCTTGCGATGGTTCTTCGCGCTCACAATATGTGTTTCCCCGAGGTATTAGTTTTGGAAGTGGCTTCAGTCATTGGTGTGTAACAGCACCAGCCGAAGCCTCCACCGCTAACCCGGGTTCTGCCGTTACGGTTAGATACATCACAAGCTAAACAAATAAGACATAATGCCCCGTCTAGGTTTCGACTTAGGCGGGGCTCTTTTTTATTAAATGACATTTCGTTTTAGACATAGGGAGAATACCGACGATGCCTAACCTCAGCCAGCTAAGAGGCCGGATACTAAACCAAATAGACTACACACCCACACCCAGCCAACAAATAAATAGCTACCTAAACTCGGTTATCAACGAAGCCTACAAGGAGATATGGTGTGACCGACCTTACACATTTAACATCAAAGAACAAGACATTAGGGTATGGCCCGACTTCTCTTCCAGCGATATTGCTTTTGCTTCTCCCTCTACAAATGTTCTTACATTTACTTTTGATAGTGACTTGGCTACATTTACTTCCCGCCCTTACGAGACTGCTGACCCCCATGTAAATGAAAAGTTTGTGGGAGCAATACTACAAGACGACCACGGTGTATCTTATACCATCACAAACTTTACTGCCTCCTCTGGTGTCGTCATCAAACTAGATAGAAAATACGAAGGCAACACTCATAGCACAGATGACTATAAAATATACCATCGCTGGGCTTTCTTGCCGCAAGACCTCATTGAGGTAATGGATGTATCCTTTCCCAACTACCCTATTGACGCGTCAAGGCGTGGAAAGATAGTGCCCATCCCCAGGAGGATAGATGTAAATGTCGACCTCAACCAAACAAGCACTGGTTCGAATAAGCCTACTTTTTATGTCCCTTATTCCCAAACTCACCTTGACCCTGTTAGCAATACTCTATCTATTGCTGCTACTGGTGCTTCTTCTGGCCTTGCTGCGGATACTTACTATTTTGCATACTCAGTAGTCAATGCCGAAAATGTGGAGAGTGGCCTTTGCGATGTAGGCAAAGTGACCGTCACCAACGAAGACCTCATCTCAGTGACTTTCACTAGTGTGCCGGCTGCTGCGGATGAGACTATGAAGCTTCGCTATAAAGTTTATTACGGATACAAAAGAGAAAACCAAGATACATACACCTTCTATCATTGGGAAACACTCAACGCTATCAAAGATGGAACTGGTTTCCCAACAACTGCTACCTTCTCCCCTACCATCCTGGCCGATGTGAAGAGGGGAGAATACGAACACAAGCGTTTTGCTGAGAGCGTCAATGATAAGAAAATAAGGTTTTACCCAAGACCCCAAGGTGTAGATAAAACCATTACCGTTGGAGATGCGAACTTTACCACCTCAAAGCAAACCTTCTGGCACCTGAGATATCTCTATAAACCTTACGAGTTGGTTGATGACTTTGATGTTCCAGCTATTCCCACTGCTTTTCATAACCTTATTGTTGAGAGAGCGCTTATTGATATTCACTCTAAGTATGGAAACGAACAGGCTTCTCTGGTAAGCGATAAGAAATACTACAAAAGAAAAAAAGTATTTGATGCGCGCTATGCTACTGAGAGAGACATTACCCTTCAGCGCTCGCGCAGCATGCAAGTCGGCGGAGGTATGGGTTCTCGTAGGTGGTTTGTTCCTACGGTCACCTATACAGGATAAGGAAAACTAAATGTCGGAGGAACAAAAAATAGCCTTTGTTTCAGGGCTAGATAAAACACCATACGCTCTGGGTGCCGATGATATCAAAAACCTGCGTTATGACGACACACGCTATTGTTGGTCTAATGATAGGTCCTATGTAGATATCCAGCACCCCGATACAGCCGCTGGTTCTGGTATTAGTCCATTGGCGGATAATGTCGTTGAGAGCATACACTCCCACAATAGGCACAAGTCCTCTCTCAATGTCCTTCTCTATGAAGACGCAGGGACTAGCACAGCATCTCTCAAAAGTTTAGAAGGAAATAAAAGATACACCCTTGCTACTGGACGGCCTATCGCAACAGGAAACACTCCATCCACTCAGTATGTTACCATTGGTAAATACACCTTCATCTTTAAAGAAGGCTGCGAACCTTTGCTCTACTATGGAAATGGCGCAGTGAGAACAGCCTTCTTTCACGGAAGACCAAACTCACCAGGCGTTCATCCTGGGTTTGGTAGGAAAGCAGGGGCTTTTGGCGATGCTGCCTTGGGCGACCTAGACAGAACACAAACGGTTGGCGGCGGTGGTAATGTAGTTTTTGATAGTGGAACTGGTATCGGTATGGCTGTATCCCCAGACTTAACTCATAATGTTTATGACGGCACAGGAACTTCGGACTATTCCATAGCGACCTACAACTCATACCAATACAGGATATCTTACATCTCTGATACAGGAGCAGAGAGCCCCTTGTCTGTGTTATCACAGCAATGCACATGGTCCATAAAAGGGGGCGAGAAGCAAGACGCCAATAACCTAGTGTATCGCTTCGGGGTCCATCTCAAAAACCTCCCCAAAGGCCCACCAGGCACCATGAAGCGTAGGCTCTATCGCACTAAGAACCAGAGAGAAGGACTGACTGGTTCGGGCAGCAAGGCATATTTCCTAACAGACATCTCAGATAATACAACAACCAGTTTCCTAGACCTTATCCCAGATGCTAGTTTGGGTTCGGCTCAACCCTCTCGCTTAGACAGTCAGCCTTTCCCCACTAACATTACATTAGGCGCTGCCTTTAGAAACCACCTTATTGTCTCAGGTTCCTCTGAGAACCCTAATGTGCTCTACTATTCCAGGGGAAGTTTCCCAGAACAGTTTCCGGTGCTAAACACAATAGATGTAGGAGGCGCCGCAGGAGGGGCCATTACGGCGCTTCACGCTAGCAATAATGTTTGCTATGTGTTCCGTGAGAGAGCAATAGAGATGTTAGTGACTAATGAGAGTTTGGAGTATCCATTTAGAATAGTGCCTCTTAGTTCTACGGTAGGCACCTATTCACCAGATAGTATTGTAGATGTCCCGGGTGTTGGAACTGTGTTCTTAGGACACGACAAGATGTTTTATAAACTATCTCGTGCGCCTGATGGTGTCTCTTCTTCGCAGGTCTTGGAACCCCTATCGGGTAAGATACTGGAACTAACCAACCGCATTAGCACAAACCATCTGGCTCGCTGTCATGGGGTTTATTCCAATAGAGACCGCGAGTATTGGGTCTCTTGTCCTGTGGATGGTAGCCCATACGCTACACTAGGTTTCGTATTCCACACCACAACTAAACAATGGTCTATGAGAAAGAATATTCCAGCAGGATGTTTCACTTATCTCCCAGAAGGGTGGGTTGCCTTTGGGTCCAACTCACTAAACAGCGACCTACCAGTCATGGATGGAACTGCTTATCCAACACAGAACATGGGTGTAATGGTTTGGTGTGGAGCAGAAGGTAATGGTTATGTGTCCGCAGACGACGGAGGACAGGTTGTTAGAGCCGCCACGACCGGTTGTAATGACTTTGTTTATGAAACAACCTGGATGAACCTGGGAGACCCACAGGCTATTAAGACAGTAAAGTCTATTACCCTCTATACCTACAAGCAGGTATCCGGTGAGAACACACTACGCTGTGGTATTGACTACAAGCCTCTGGTCGCCAATAATGCTATGGCCCTCCTAGACACCACCTTTAAAACATACAACTCTGAAAAGCCAACAGGAGGGGTCTATAACACAGCCACTATTGGGGGAGACTATAATAGTGGTGATGTAACAACTGTTGATAAGAATAGACTTTCAGCCAAGGAGATATGTTTGACCCGCATCAATAACCCCTTTACAGGGTATGAGGTGGCTGTTGATACTCCCACCAGAAAAACCGCTCCTCCTCGTTTATCTAAAAGAGCACAACAGGGCACAGGTGGGTGTCGGTGGTTTAAGTTTCGTTTGTCTGGGAACAACCCCATAGACATCGTTGGTTTCACTATTGAGTTTGAGGTCAATGGAGTTTATAAACAACTGAACTTTGCTGCCGGCAACCCTTCTACCCGAGACACCATCCAAAACATCATGGGACTTTAAAGATGAGAATATACCCTAATACCAATAGAATACAAGATAGTAATGATATCAAGGCAGAAGACATCAACAAAGAGGTTCGCTCTTGTTTTGACCTGGGTAATGGCGCTATTGATGAAAAGAACATAGAACTTGGAGACGCCAACCAGCCAAGTGATATTACAACACCGGGCACAGGAGTAGATAATAGAAAGTTTGCTAGTAAAGCGTGGTCTGAATACATCAAAGGTCCAACCATTGATGTAGCAACAGACTTTGACTTCACCTTTGATGATGATAACAGGACCGCTGTTCTTTATCGCTACTCCACTACTAAACACAGCGGAGTAGGACAAGGGGTAGTTTCAGGGCAGTTGCAGGTTAGATACAGTATCGCCACTATTGAGGGTTCTGCAACCGCCGTCCCTTACACTAAAAATGTATTTGAGACTGCTATGTATCACAAGCACTCCATCTATGCTAATGGACTAGTAGTTGGTGAAACAGATAATATTGCCGAAGGACCAATAGGGACTGTGAATATTCCCTTTTTCTTTTACCACCCAGGAGGCGACTTGGAAATATCTTGTTGGGCTGGGCCTACTTCTGGTGGGAAAGTATTGTATCCCACTAGTGGGTCATACCGCTACATCGTTGAGAACGCCTATTATTGGGCTACTGTGAGGAAACGCTAATGTCTATCAAAAGTTTTACCCCCTTGGAAGAAGGAAGAGTAGTCTCTGCTGCTGATATCAACAATACTTTCGAAGCCACTANTGGNCTGGCTGGAACCATAGCCAGCATAAATAGCGAACAGATAGCCACAGAGGGCATCACACGAAGAGTGTGTAATACTTGGACCGACAGCTACTCTGCCGGCACTCCCTCTACCTATGGAGAGGGGAACCCCTGGTTGGCTTATCCACAGGTAACACACAAACTTACTGGAAACTGGATACACCAGGACACCGATACCGCATACATAGAAACACAAACAGGCTCAGGCACAGACTTAGAACTTGACCTAAAAATAGACAACTGCACTAGTGGAGACTACATAGTAGTTGAGTTTGTTGGTATGATAAGTGTTTGTCATTACTTAGATAAAAACTTTACTGCCGGGTCAGCCGTGATAGTTCCATCAAACTATTATGATGACTTTACTGAAATGTGGTTCGCACGGGACATGGATGGTGCTGGGCGAGAGGTTTTACCTACTGCTACGGTAGGTGCTATGAAATGGTCTTATGGTTCCTTATTCGCAGTGGGCGCGGGTGCTATGTCGACTGGAAACATTTATCCCACCAATGCCGCCCAAACCTACGCTGGCTCCACAAACGCCGGTCCAGGACACGCACGACCTTTTCACATGTCTTACATAGAACCCCTTGACGGCACAGAAAGCACCTTCAGCGTAAAGGTCGCCGTTAACCCCGGCAACTATGGTTCTTCTGCTGGTGCTTGGGCCGACCCTGCTGTGCAGGTTTGGACTGGTTCTACACTATCAGCCTACATCGTTAGGAAAGGAGGATAAGAAATGGCTTATAGCCCACCGACAGCAAGCATCGGAGATGTTATCTCAAAAGAGTTTATGGATACTTTGCGTATCAAACCTTACCGACAAGAACTAGACACCACCCTTCTAAACACTACTGCTTTTAGCAACAACATTATTGAGACGAGAAACATAGCCAAACCAGAATACACAACACAAGGAAACAATGTCTATGAGTGGCGAGGAGAAAGCGGAGGCCTGAAATACAAAAAGCTTAAAGCGGGAAACATTTACATCCAAGCTTGTAATAAACTGAGTTCTAGTTTTTCAGCGAATACTAAATACCCAGCCCCCTCAACGAGCCCAGGGAACTCAGGCATTAGCACTATCATTTCAGCAGACGGAAGAACAACAGTCACCTCAACACGCGTCCCAGATATCCCACACCTGGGTTTAACCGTTCGGTTTGATGAGCCGTGTATGGTTGTTGTAAGAGCCAAGTGTATCCTTAACCACATGAGTGGAACAGACGGCAGCATCAATAATGCTTTTAACCAAACTCTTACTTCACAATACTTTCGGCTTTTGAGAGAAGACCCGGAGACCGCAGCACGCACCCTCAATACAATAGGCTACACATCAGGTAATGCCTTACCTTGTCAGTCAGAACATCAACTTCGGCAAGTCTATCTAAATAACCTGATAAGCATTACTACACCAGGCATCTACTCTTTTGTGGTGGCTGGAAACTTGCGACCCAATGGTAGTGGTGTTTATGAAAGCATCGTCGCTTTACTAGGAAAAGCAGAGATGTCGATAGAGTGGTGGCACACTTCGGTCGACTAATGACATTTTATTTTATTCACAGGAGAAAACTTTAAATGGAACCAGCAACCGCAACACTTATTGTAGCCGGCATTTCCGCAGCAGTAATAAGTATTCAGCAGGGCATCCAACAAATGCCTACCAAGGCTGAGAAAAGGCTCAAGGAAGATATTGAGTTAAAGAGATATAAAGCAGCTATTGGTGATGTTGGTCTCACAGATGCCCAGAAAGAAGAACTGGCTACACTGGGTCTTGGTGCTACACAGGCAGCGGAGCGTGAATACTTAGCAAGAGAGGGAGAGTTGGCTGCCCTTACGGGTTTGACTGGCGGCCAGATGACCGCACAACAGATAGCACGGCAAGAGATGGTGATGGAACAAAGGGGCAAGGTAGGCGAACAGATACGCGTCTTCGAAGTCCAAGAGAGAGAAAGACAAGCAGCGGAACTCGCAGCGCTGGAAGAGAGCCTACTAAACATCCAGGCTATGAAGAAAGCCGAGGCGCTCAAATACGCAGGAGAAATGGGAGGTATGGCTGCAACTGCCGCAACACAGTCAATGCTCCTAAAACAAATGGAAGGGAAACCTTCACAACAAGCTGTATGGGATGGTGAGAAATGGGTTTATCCTATGCCCGGACAGATGGGCGGAACACCACCACCAGGGGCCGGCGCTGCCGGTCTCACAACCCCGTAGATAAAGAGGTAAAATAATGGCCACTGGCGCAGAACTATTTAGACAGAACGCAGACCTAATATACTCGACATACCGGACAGAGTTTAACAACATCCTTGGTTTTCTCATAGAACAGGAACAAGTTTCTCCCGGCACTATGACGGCTATGATAGATGATATTGCGAGACAAGAAACTTCTATTAGAGAAGGACGACTGGAACTGGAAAGGTTACGACGAGCCGGACAGAAAGAAGATGCGTCGTTGATGCAAGCACTGAAAGAAGTAGAGATAAGAGGTGCGACAGCATACATGCAGGCTCAGACACAAGCCTCTATCGCTCGTGGAGACCTTCGCACAGCGCTCAGTAAAGAGATGATGTCGCAGAAAGAGAAAGGCACCTCTGCCTTTACCAGTCAGGCAAACTCAAAAGAAGCCGCGAAGAAGTTTAACACACCGGTCACTATTCCGGCCGGGAGAGGACAACCCGCGGCTAGAGGAGACTTAGCAAAAGAAGCCACTGAATATACTAAGATACTATTACAAGGGCGACAAGGACTAGAAGCCGACCCAGTTGGGTTTGCTCAATACAATGATAAAATGGAAGCTGCTGTCCGTGACTATGTGCGTAGTCGTGTCGCACCTGGAACTGGTTTTGAGGCAGCATTGGGCACTGGGTCTATGAACCAAGGCCAGAAGAACATGTTGTATGATGGTATTACGGCAGATGCGATGGTCAGAGCCGGCGTTACTCCCGGTGATGATGTAGCTACTGCTGAAAGAAAAGCCAAAACAGAACTAGAAAACATTGCGAAAAGTGTAGGTGCTGGACAGGAGCCGACAGGCGAGATGAACGCTCGGGCCATGGCGCTAGGGGTCGACAAGAAGCAGTTGAGTGTATTAGTCAAAGCAACGAAGGAAGCAGAAGAACAAGATGCTGGGGCAGACATCATCCGTAGGGCAGCGTATCATAGTAGCAAGCTTCCTGGCTCTGAGTTTGCGTATGGAACCTTAGCGGAATACGAAGCTAAGTTAGCTCAGGGAGATGAAGAAGCACTCGCACTTTATAACCTAACCCTTACAAAACCCCCTTCCTTTATTCAGTTGCTTTCGGGCGGTGAATACACTGCTCGCATGGCTAACTTAGGCGAGGCTGAAAAGGCCTTACAAGCACGCAGAGATGATGCTGCTAAAATGAAGGCCGGCCTGTCTGATACAGACTACCGAGATATCTATGCTAATGCTCGCCGTATTTATAGCAGCCTATTTGGGCGCGCAGGAAAACTGGACGCAAGAGCAAGAGCAAAAGAAGCCAGAGAAGCGGTCAAGGGAAATAAAGAGTTGGCTGATGCGGTGGGAGACATAGCAGAAGAAGAGGGCCAGACCAGACTTGCCGCTAGCGCTATACGAAGAGCGCTTTATGAGGATGACACTTTACCTGATGGTGAGGATGATGTCGACCTAAACCTTTCACGGCGACAGCAAAAGGAGTGGGAGGACGCACTACCGGCTGAAACGACTTGGGCGACTAACGATAGAGGGGAAAGGGTTTTTAAAGATAGTGGAAGAACATTAGCTGACGCTACACTTACAGACTTACAGCGCGCAATGATGCCGACTATTGCTCTTCGCAGGCCGACACTGGCGCCACAAGTCGCCAAGGCCTTTGAGGATATCAAAAAGGCTAGCCCCCAAAGGAAGCGAGAGTTTGCTACGAGGCTTACTTCTGGCCTCTCACACTATACTAAACTCACAGACGAGGAGAGAGACGCTATGGTCCCACAGACCCCAACACCTGCGCCACCTCCTGCGACGGCTCCTAGCCCCAAGCCAGCCCCTCCACCAGCCCTTGGCCCGGGCTCACACAACCT
>JGI25130J35507_1000426_pt1 | contig 13385 bp, 22 predicted proteins | sample ETNvirnome_2_300_FD_35507 | JGI IMG/M metagenome (IMG submission 35507)
ACAAAGAGCATTTGATAATTTACCAAATGGTGATAGACTAGTGGGCGAAAGTGAACAAGGCGAGGCTGTCTACGAGGACAGAGAAAGTGGGGATTTATATGAAGAAAGATAAGGGTTCACCCAGCGAGTTGGACAAAAATTCCTGGGATAAAATGGTGGACTTTACATTGGGGTTTGGATATATGATATTATACTTATCCATATTCAGTATAGTTCTGTTAATGATAAAGGATATAATGATATGAAATACATAGTGAATACTTGGGAAACTTTACATTGTCGTTATGAAGTAACAGCAGTAAGTAAGGAAAATGCGTGGACTAAATGTCTTAACAACGAGGCTAAACAAATAGAAAAAATATGGTTGGACAATGGCACATATATCGTTGAGCCATTTATAAAGGACAAGAAGGAAGTTGTGTTTGAGCCTGACGCACAAGCTCTGCTTCCTGGGAATGTATTGGACTTTCAACAAAGTGTTGACAAGCTGAAAAAAAAGAAAAAGAAATAACAATAAAGTGTTGACGAGATGGGATTATTATGTTAAGATATAGGGTGACTTATGAAAAGTAGTGAAATGGATTTGGTGAAGATCGAATGGATAGATGCAATGAGTGATGACAATACTTGGCAAGATGTAAAAGAATTAAAGGCACAGAAGTTAAGACCCGTAGAATTTGTGGGTTGGATTCTTACGCAAGACCAGGATAAAGTTATCACCATCTCTTCCTTTGATGANGAATCACAGATGGGTGGGGGTGGCACAACCATTCCTCGTTCTTGCATAGTAAGAATGATACAGTTAAAGGAGGCAATATAATATGAAAACTTTAAGCGATCCATATAAGGTAAGACTATTTACTTATGGAACTTTAAAAAAGGAAGGACGACTGGCGGCCCTGTTGAGTGACGGAAAATTCCTGGGAGAATACTATACATTGCATTCGGTATTTGATTTAGTAGACTACCATAACGCATTCCCTATCGCTTATTTAAAAAGCAAAGAGGGAATGTCAATCAAAGGAGAGTTGTATGAAATAGATTTAAAATCAATAGACATAATTAATCGTATGGAATCTAACGCAGATTACACACCTATAATTGTGGACATTGTAAATGAAGAAGGCTTGTTGACAAACGCAATGATGTTTGTTAATATTACAGATGAGGAACAGATGAAAGCTGTAGGTTTTACTCAAAGAAATATAGTAAATGAGAAAGGACACAAGGAGTGGATAAACTAGGAGGGGTATTAAGTATGATAGCTGTCTATGGGTTCTGGTTTTTAGGGGCGATAAGTTTCTTCTTTACACCAAACATCTTGACATTTTTCTTCTTATGCTTTATGTGTTATATAAGCACAAACTTTTTTAAAAGGAGTAGCAAATGAAAAAGAAAATTAAAAAAAAATGGAGTAAAGGTATAGGTCCTCGTGCAATATACGGGGTTCGGGAGGAGAAACTCCTGGACAAGGAGTATGTTTCTGACAGTTGTCCTATGCCAGAAGAATTAGACCGACAAGATTTAGATGATATGCATCTTGACGAAGACGATTACGAATTACAGCAGGAGAAAATGTATGGTGTGGAATCCGAAAACAGTGAACCTATCCCTCTCGATAGATATTTCAAACGCATTAGATAAGGCAGTTGAATATCTGGACAGCAGTGATAGAGAAGAATCATCTGTTAACATAAAAACAACTCAACCTTTTGCTTTGCGTATGCGTATATACAAATATGTAAAAGCATACAAGGAACAGATGAAGGGAAGAGAGGAAGTAGATGAAAATAAATATAATCATCTGCTTGTTAAGGCAACAGATAATGAGGTCATTATATCTAGTGTCTTGGAACGGGAGGACTTAACTTTAGTGACGGAAAGTGGAGAAACTTTATGAAGAATCAAGCAGAAATGGATAAGATATTTCAAGAATGCATCGAGGAGATGAGGAAACCAATCATGGATTTGGCAAAGAAATATTCTACACCTCTCATCAACGGAGCAATGATTGAATTGGGATTGCGTATGATGTTAATGGATAGTGGTACGACCAACACGCTGCACATGTTTAGCAGCACAGTAGCTGCAATCCTGGAGAAGGGTCCCTTGGTTGAAGCCTTTGCAGATGGACACGACCTAGACGAATTTGATTGGCTTAAGAATGGNAACCTATTAAAACCAACGATACATTAATGCATAAGAAAATAATTTTATTATTATGTGTGCTTATGTTAAGTGGCTGTGCCTTTATGGTTGCAAAGGAGACAGCAAAGGTTATTGATATTATAACAGAGGAAAAGCCAAACCTTACCAAGAAGGAAAAGATACTGAAGAAACAAGAACGCAAGATGAAATCAAACAAGAAAAAAGCAAGGGAATTTTATTGCAGTAAGGTAAAAGATCCAATCAAGTGTGATGAATAAGAAAAGAAATCCAATGGCACAAGAAGTGCAAGAACTAAAGCATTTTATAGCTGTACAAAGTGAACGAATAAAGCATTTGGAAGAAAAGCTAAGGTTTTTGCGTGATTTTAATAATAAACTCAATTATAACAAAGCTAAAGTGTTAGCAAAGAATAAAAAACAAGGGTGGGAAGACAGCATATATTATGGACAAAAGAATTATAGGGATGTATAAGAAAAGAAATCCAATGGCACAAGAAGTGCGAACACCCAAGTATCGCAAGAGGGTGGTCGAAGATAAACGAAGAAAACATATAACCAATGATGACTATTGGATTGTCTCTAGCCATGAAGGTGTGGAGACATATGTAAGGAGAGAGAAACAAGATGAGCAAAGCCGACTTAAAAAGAAAAAAGCATAAGGGTCGTAGAAAAGTTGGGTCAGTAAAGAGACGCAACCGAAGACGCATAAGGCTTGGATTGAAAGTGAGAAGAAAGAAATGAGTTTAACTGATATGATTATCATATCCGTGGTGGGTATGATAATACTTTACTACTACTACAACAAAAGGAGATGAGAGAATGAAACCAACAACATTAAAAATGAGACGATTTGAAAAAGTAAATAAACTTATAAATAATTTATTTGATTTGAAAAAGAATTTTGAGAGTTGCGAATTTGGTGCAACGGAAGTAGCAAAAGATAAATCAATCGGCAAAGATAATATAGAATTATTAAAAGCTGTAAGTACTATCGCCAAATATTCTACAAAACAAGTAACTAGTTTATATAAAAAATTAGAGAGTTTGATATGAAATATGATATAACGACTTCGCATATGCACACGCAGCATTGGATTGTCGAAGCTGACAGCAAAGACGAAGCCGAGAAAATTTTAAAGAACGCACAACTTGTATGGCAAAAGGAAAAGAGAATATACATAATGAATAATCCAAGCGAGAAGATTAAGTCTGGATTAATCACGAGTCCCGACGCTATCGTCCGGGCGATCAACTTAGTTCCTGGACAAACCGAACCCAATGTTACTACATTGGCAAGACCTAATACAATAGACGAACTTGATGGAGAGGAGTAAGCATGTCTAAAGAAAAAGAAGAAGTACAAGAGTTGGAAATTCCCGTAGAATTATTGGAAAAAGATCCAATAGAACTAGCCGAGAATGATGACGACATAAATGAAATCGTTAAATATTTAAGGGCGACCCGGGAAAATATTCGTGCAACGGAGAGTGCAGGTAAACGCATCACCTCCAAAGCGGCGAGAACAAAACCGAAACAGTACAAGGAAGACCCACTAGCTATGCTTGTAAAGGAGGCGTAATGGAACAACTAGATAGATTAAAAAAGTTTATACTCCAAGACGGCAAACCNATTCAAAAGATATGGGATACGTCTAGTCTATCATCATTCCTTTCATGCCCCCGTTTATATAATTACACAAACTTGCAAGGATATAGGTCAAAGATTTATGGTATGGCGACGGGCTTCGGCTCTGCTGTGCATATGGGATTTGAAGTACTCGATGCAGAAAAGTGCAAGGGTTCAACAAAGGATCAGGCTGTGGTATCTTCCATCAAGGCTGTACTCCTGGAATATGGGGAAGCATTATCCCAGGCAGAAGACAAGGCACGTGGTCTGACATCAGTCCTTCGTGCAATAGTATGGAGAGCCGAAGAATATTGGGAAGACTTATTTGAAATAGCTACCATGCCAGACGGAGAGCCATGTCTTGAGCAGAGGTTTGAAGTTCCGTTCGGTAATGGCTATAGATTTTCTGGTCGCATAGATAAGATAGTTCAGTTAGATGGCAAACTTTATTTGTGTGATGTGAAGACAACAAAGAGTACACTCAACTCCAATTACTTTAGTAACTTCATGCCGAACAACCAGGTATTCGCATACCTCTGGGCCGCACGGGAAGTTCTTGGCTTGGATATAGTGGGGTTTATTGTGGACGCAGTGCAAACGGGAGTTCATTTCACAAGATTCAATCGCAGTGTATACAACGTACCGACAGATTTAATTAAGGAATGGTATGAAGACGCATTGCATACTTTAGATACGTCAACTAATTATTTTAACAAGCAATATTATCCAGCGGATTTCACTGCTTGTAATAACTATGGCGGCTGTCGATTCAAGGAGGTGTGCAGCGCATCACCGTCCCGGAGAAACTTATTCCTGGATAATGACTTTGAAAAAGAACCACACCCCGATTTAAAGGAGGCTTATGAAAAAGCAAACGCATAACATGAGACAAGGTAAGCGAACCAAAGAACCACCATCGTGGTACTATGACCCTCGTTTTTTAACTAGAGTAATTTTTGTTCTGGTACTGCTTAATTTAATAACACAATGCGGAGGACAATGATATGACAATGACAGATGTATTATTAATAGCAATCTTAATGTCTAATATTGGAGTAGGATTTTTAATCTACGCTTTGGGAAAAATAATATTAGAAAAGAGTTGACACGGATTTAAAAAAATGTTACAATATAAACTTTACAGGAGAGACGAATGGCAAACATAAAAAATCACAAGTCATCTGACTATACAAAGTTATTACTCGTGGGAGATTCGGGGTCTGGTAAGACTTCGGCTTTGGCGGCATTAGCAAATGCAGGTTATAACTTACGCATATTAGATTATGATGACGGCTTATCTATTCTCCCTGAATTTCTAAATAAGGACGCAGTTAAACGCGTGTCTTATGTTACATTAAAAGATGCTCTCGGACAAGCAAGTGCTTTTCGCAAGGGTGTTCAATTAATTACGCAGTGGAAAGATGGAGATGAAGATTTCGGTCCCGTTAAATCGTGGACTAATAAAGATGTTCTTGTTATAGACAGCTTGACATTGATGGGCGAATCAGCTTTGCGTGGTGCTTTGGTTTTTAATAATAAAAAACCAACAGACCAACCTACTCAACCCGAGTGGGGAACAGCGGCGCGTGATGTCCAACATATCATACAGTATATAACGGGCTCGGAAGTTCCGTGTAATGTAGTAGTTACTACTCATATGCAGTACATGGAGGGAGACTTAGGTGTTTCCAAAGCATACCCGACAAGTGTTGGTTCTAAATTATCTACTAAGATAGGACGATACTTTAATTGCGTGTGCCGAATAGACACTAGGGCTTCAAGTAAAGGAGTGGAACGCACACTCCGAACGGTATCAGATCATAAGATGGATTTAAAAGTAACAGCACCTAAATTATTAGAGGCTAATTACGAATTGGATTTAGCAAAATTATTTGATGCTATTCAAAAGAACGCGAAAAATAAATTAACAAATAATACAGGAGGTAAAACCAATGTCTGATGTTAATGACTTTTTAAGTATGACTCCAGGAGACGTGCCTGAGTCAGTTACCTTGCCCGAAGGCAGTTACGATTTCACCATTACATCTTATCGTTCCGATAGGGTGGGTGAAAACCAAACTCCTTTGGTAAGGATTAACTGCAAGGCAGTTGGAATCATACAATCTGATCTTACTGATTCAGATTTATCCAATGCTGAACCAACTCGAATAGAGTTTTGGGCAACACCAAAAGCAATGCAACAAAATAATCCTGCATTGTCACTAAAGGCTTTCCTAGTGAAGGCACTTGACATGGGCGATAAAGCATCGTTCGGCGAATTGCTTGAGCAAGCAATCGGTCAAACATTTAGTGGTGTTGTGAAACACGAGATGGTCGGCAGAAATAAAGACATACTTGTAGCGTCCGTAAAACGCGTTATTAAGAAGTAGTGTCTTTATGAGTGAGTACGCAGTCAATAAAAGAATAGAGTCTCGCAAACCTAAATCAGTCAAGGATTGCAAGATTGCTTTTGTATTCGAGTACCCTACTAACAGTGAAACAATCGCTAATAAAATCCTGCAAGGGGGCACGGGAAAATTATTCAGCGAACTTTGTGACATTGCCAAGATAGACCTCGACGACTGCTTGCTCACTCACACCATACAACTAAAGCCCCACCAAAATGACACTCAATATTTTTTTCACAAGCGAAAAGAATATAAAGCCTTAGGTAAAGAGAATGAGTGGCGATCAAGTTTACCACCAAAGAAAGAGGGATACCTTAAGAAAAAATTTGAAGATGAAATAGTACGTTTGCACAAAGAGATTGAGGACGTTCAACCCAGGGTGATCATTCCTATGGGCTCCTTGTCTTTGTGGGCATTGACAGGACTAGATAAGATTGGTACATATAGAGGCGCAACCTTCACAACCTCATTGCGTCATTCTGACCTACACAACTATAAGATTGTACCAACCTATAGTCCTGTCTCTGTTCTTAAAAATTTTAAATGGCGACCACATTTCGTAGCTGACTTACAGAAAGCACAAAGAGAATCCCTCTCCACGCAATTACAACACACAGACAGAGATGTATGGATTGAACCTACACTTACTGATCTGGATGAATTTGAAAAAAAATTTATCAGTGAAGCAAATCACGACAACCCTCTCGCATTTGATATTGAAACAGCAGAAGGCTCTATTGTTTGTATAGGCTTTGCACCCAACCCTACTACTGCAATGGTTGTTCCTTTTCGTGATGAGAACAAAGAATTAAATAATTACTGGTCTGCTACTAATGAAGTCGCAGCCTGGTACTGGGTAAAGAAAATCCTGGAAAACGAAAAGATTGTTAAGGTGGCACAGAATCAATTATATGATGTGTCATGGTTAGCATACAAGATGAAAATACATGCCAAGGGTATCATTCATGATACCATGCATGCTCAACATTCATTACAACCAGAACAGGAAAAAGGTTTGGCTTTTCTTGGCTCTATATATACAAATGAGAGTGCTTGGAAAACCTTAGCCAAGTTTTCAAAGAGTACTAAAGCAGATGCATAGATGTAATGAAACAATCACAATTGTTTTCGGTCAAACCGTTGCCCGAAAATGTAAAAGACGTAGAGAATTTAATCTCTCTATGGCGAGCAGTTTTAGATCAAGCCGCCCAAGACTTCGCCTATAAAGGCAAGTCGGAAGATGGTTTGCGAAATAAAGAAGACGTAGAAAGATGGTTAAAGGATAAGAAAGAGGAGTTTGAATTGGTGTGTTCACTAGCGGAAGTAGATCCCGAACGGGCACAAAAAGAATTTATTAGATACAGAGAGGGAGAGTATGATAGAAACAAAAAGAACCTTAGACTTTCTAAGAGACGCAATGACATTAGTTGAAGGTGACAGAGCCTCAGAATATGGAGACAAAGTTATTAATCACAATAACATTGCTAAGTTATGGTCAGCCTATCTTGACCACCCACTCACAGGACATGAGGTCGCTGTGATGATGTGCTTATTAAAAATAGCAAGAACTAAATTAGGTAAGAGAACCCGGGATACCTACGCTGATGGTGCGGCGTACATGGCTATCGCAGGGGAGATACAGGAGAAACTAAATGGCGAGGATAATCCGAAACACGAATTTAAAGAAAGAGAACCTCAATAAGGAACAGTCGTTATGGGTGTATTGCGGTCTTGATTGTGAAATAACAACAGAAGTTTGGAATAAATTATCCCCCCAACTAGACAACCATACTAAAAACACTTACGAATTTGAACGCAGTTGCTTGGGACCTGCCATCTCTATGGTATTGCGGGGTCTTCGAGTGGATGAAAGGGCGGTTACAATCATACGTGCCCCCTTGAAAAAGAAAAAGCTTAAGCTCGAACGCATGCTTAACTTGTTCGCGAACGCAGTATGGGATAAGAATTTAAATCATAACAGCCCTTACCAATTAAAAGAAATCCTTTATACATATTTAAATCTTCCAGAGGAAATTAAGTATGGCAAAGGTGAATCAAAAATTTCCACAGATCGCAATGCTCTCGAACATTTGAGTGAAGAGTATCCTCGTGCCCGTCCATTTTGTAAAACCATCATGGCATTGAGAGATGTTGATAAGATGTTAACAGTGTTGGCTTCAAAGAGGGATGATGATGGTCGCATTCGTTGTACGTATCAAGTGGCTGGCACACAGACGGGGCGGTGGTCTTCAAAGGAATCTCCTTGGGGTACAGGAACTAATCTTCAAAACATTACAAAGGATTTGCGGGCTATTTTTATTCCCGATCGTGGACGCATTATGTTTTATGCTGACTTGCAGGCGGCGGAATCTAGGGCAACGGCTTATCTGTCTGGCGATGAAGGATATATAAACGCGGCGGAAAGTTCTGATCTCCATACGGAAGTGGCTAAAATGGTATGGCCTAACTTGGGTTGGTCGGAAGACCAGGAACAGAACAGGGAGCTGGCGGAGCAACCTTACTTCGGCAACTATACATATCGTGACGTATGCAAGAGGGCGGGTCATGGCACTAACTATGGTGCGTCTCATACTACCGTATCAAGAAACATTAAGATCAAAGGTTCACAAGCCAAGCGATTTCAATTATTATATTATGGTGGGGTTGAACCATTGAATAATTTAAACAGATGGCATAAGCAAGATAAACGTGGAGGCTTCGAGGAACTCATAGAGATGGGGGAAGTAATTGGAAGTGGTGCGCAACAGCTTGTGAAAGTAAAGGGGGCATTTCCTGGGATTAGGTCATGGCATGATGAAGTTGTAAAAGAATTACAGACGACGGGAAATTTAATAACACCCTTTGGTAGACGCAGGCAATTTTGGGGTAGGCTAGATGATGAGCACTATGCTCGGAAAGCTATAGCCTATCTTCCGCAATCTTTGGTTGGGGATATATTGAATCTTGGGTTGTATAGAATATGGAAAGAGTTATTTGAAGATGGTGTGGAAATATTAGGACAGGTGCATGACGCAGTGTTGGGTCAATGCCCCATTGATAAAGTTGATATGTTAATTCCTAAAGTATTGGATTGTTTGAATAATCCTATTGAAGTTAAAGGAAGGAAAATGATGATACCTTCGGACGCAGAAGTGGGAGATTCATGGAAAAATTTGAGGAAATGGAATGAGAAGAAATAAAGATTTTATACACGCATGTGCGCAACCAGTTAAGGGTTCACCTATTCCTCATAAGTTTGCTACGTGGTCAGCAATTTCTGCAGTGGCGGGAGCATTGGGTCGCAAGTGTTGGTTCTCCATGCCCAACTATGACGTGCGTCCTAATTTATTTATAGTATTGGTCGGTCCCCCAGGAACAAATAAATCAGTGTCCTTAATCTTGCCCTTTTCTAAAGTCTTTTCTAANTTGACTACACCTGTGGGAACAAAGGAAGATGATGACGAATTTAATAGTGGACTAACTCAGTATGGGTTGAAGACTTATCCCTTGTATCTTATCCAAGATAAAATTACTCCCGAAAAATTAGCAATGGAAATGCATAAGACTACTAGGTTGGATTACAGAGTGGGTACAGTAAGGGATGGTTTGTTTTATGATTCATCTATTACTATGACGACTTCAGAGTTTGGTACATTTATGAGCAGGCATTATCAATACTTGCAAATGTTTATGACTGACATGTGGGATAGTAAAGAATCTTATAGTCATCAAATTAAAACGGGAGCTTCACAATTTATAAAAGGTCCTTGTTTAAATTGGATAGCATGTGCAACACCTCAACAATTCATCGATCATTTACCAGAGGATGCGGCATCGCAAGGATTATTATCTAGGTTCTTACCTATCTACCATGAAGGGGAAAGGATACCTCAAAGTTTATTACAGGAAAAAGTGAATGATGATACGTTGGAAGATTTGAGATATGATTTAAGTCTCATAGCTAGTATTCATGGGAAGTTTATATTTGATGAAGAGGCTAAAGAAGTGGCGGAAAAAGATATAAAGATATTCATTCCACCTGAATCTAAAGATCCTAACATGACTGAGTATAATCAACGTAGGGTTTCCCATTTTTTGAAGGTAGCTATGTCTGTTAATGCGTCACGGATTGGCAATAGAATTATAACTTTAAGTGATTGGGAAAGAACAAAAGAGATTATGTTTGATATGGAAGATAAAATGCCTAAGGCTTTAGAAGGATTTGGCAGGAGTAAAACGGGGAAAATTGCTCATGATATGAAGGAATGGTTGGAGACTACCATCTTTAACAATAACCGCACTCACGTGCCTCTAAAGAAGTTTAAACACCAACTATTGAACAAGACTACCGCTCCAAGTGAGATGACTCAATACCTACAAGCAATGCAAGATGCGGGATATATCCGTGTTACAGATGAATTGGTTTCTTTATGCAGAAAAAGCGCAACATAATTCGAGGTCTAAGATGGGCTAAAGCCCTTGATGGACGACCTAATTTTCTAACCTCGCCGAAGATTAAGGGAATCCAAAGGGCTGGGCTCATCTATGAGAACAGAATAGCAAATTATTTACAGGCTATATATGGTAAGGATGTCATACACGGGCAGTGGTACTCATTTGAGGACAGGAGAGGACTTGGCTGGTGTCAGCCAGATATTATAATCCTGCCCAATCGCAACCGCAAATATATCCTGGTTATAGAATGCAAGTTAAAGGCTACGAAGAAAGCTTGGGTTCAATTGAATTATTTATATCGTCCCATATTGGAACGACTTTATCCACAGGTTGATATAAGATTAGTGCAAGTAGTTAAGAATTTAAATAAGAATTTAAAATTGCAAATGCTTGATAATGTGGAGGATATGTTCTCCCAGGAAAAACAATTTGAGTATGCTACATTATTTTTAAGGGCATTGGTATGATTAGTCTGGACAACGGATCAAGAGTATGCTATACTAAAACTTTCACATAGGAGTAAGATGATACAACCACCAACCATAGATAAGTCACGCAATAATTTAATAACAAATTTTGGTAAGGCTGTCCTTCAAGACAGATACATGATACCAAAAGAGAAGAGTCCCCAGGAATCTCTGGCACGAGCTGCTGTAGCATTTGCAGACTCAGATGCCCATGCAAAAAGATTATATGATTATGCGTCAAAGTTATGGTTTATGTTTTCCACTCCCATCTTATCCAATGGTGGAACAAACAGAGGATTACCCATCTCATGCTTTTTAAATTATGTACCAGATTCACGAGAAGGATTGGGTGAACATTATTTAGAAAACATTTGGCTATCAAGTTCAGGCGGTGGCATAGGAGGATATTGGGGNGACATTCGTTCACAAGATCAATCAACAAGCAAGGGAAATAAAACTACGGGTGTCATTCCATTCATGCATGTAGTGGACAGTCAGATGGTAGCTTTCAATCAAGGCTCAACAAGAAGAGGTTCATATGCAAGTTACATGGACATATCTCATCCCGAAATTATAGAGTTCATTGAAATGCGCAAGGCTAGTGGCGGAGACATTAACAGAAAAAATATGAATCTTCATCATGCCGTTAACATACCCGATAAATTTATGAAGTCATTGGAGAAAGATGAGATGTGGAAACTCATTGACCCTCATAATAAAAAAGTCATACGGGAAATTAAAGCAAGACATTTATGGATTAAATTATTGGAGACGAGAGTTAATACGGGAGAGCCATACATTATGTTTATTGATACGGTTAATAAATATTTACCAAAAGAATTAAAGAAACTTGGGTTAAAGGTTCATCATTCCAATCTTTGCAGTGAAATAACTTTACCTACAAACCAGGAACGAACAGCAGTGTGCTGTTTGTCAAGTGTTAATTTAGAATACTATGATGAATGGAAAGATGACCCGCAATTCATTGACGACTTGATGCGTATGCTGGATAATGTTCTTACTTACTTCATAAGAAATGCCCCCTCTCATTTATGGAGAGCAGTGGCATCAGCTAAAGCGGAACGTTCAGTTGGATTAGGGGCGATGGGATTTCATTCTTACTTGCAACGAATAGGCATAGCATTAAATAGTCCAATGTCTTTTGGAATTAATAAAAATATATTTAAACATATGTATGACAAGGCATTGGAATCAAATCTTTCTTTAGGTAAAGTAAGAGGAGAGCCTAGTGATTTAAAAGGAACAGGAAAAAGATTTGCTCATATGATAGCCATAGCACCCAATGCAAGCAGTTCAATTATATGCGGGGGAGTTTCCCCTAGCATAGAACCATTGAGGGCTAATGCTTTTACACAAAAAACTATGAGTGGTTCATTCCTAGTTAAGAATAAATATTTAGAAAAACTATTAGAAAAAAAGGGGTTGAATACAAAAGATGTTTGGAAAAAGATTATCGCTAATAAGGGATCGGTTTACCATATGGATTCTTTATCTATAATTGAAAAGAATTTGTTTCGTACAGCAATTGAAATTGATCAAGTCTGGTTGGTGGATCTTGCAGCTGAAAGGCAAAAGTACATCTGTCAGTCGCAGAGTCTTAACTTATTTTTTCCGCCAGACGCTAACGTTAGACGATTAAGTAACATACATAGACGTGCGTGGGATAAAGGATTAAAGACTTTATACTATTGCAGAAGTGAAGCAATCAAGAGAGCGGAAAATATTTCCGTTAAGGTGGAAAGAAAAGTTAGGGAGGACAGCAAAGATGAAGAAGATTGTATCATGTGTCAAGCCTAATGCTTAGACATTTAGATTTATTTAGTGGCATTGGTGGTTTTAGTTTAGGATTGGAATCAACAAGTGGATTTGAAACAGTGGCATTTTGTGAGATAGAAAAATTTCCTCGCAAAATTTTAAAAAAACACTGGCCACATGTTAAACAATATAAAGATATAAAGGAGTTAACGAATGAACAACTGGAAACAGATGGAATTATTCCCATCGACATTATCACGGGAGGCTATCCTTGCCAACCATTCTCCGTCGCAGGTAGCCAACGCGGTGAAAAAGATAAAAGACATCTCTGGCCAGAAATGTTTAGACTTGTCAAGGAATGCAGGCCGACTTGGGTNATTGGAGAGAATGTTGGTGGCCACATTAAACTCGGTCTTGACACCGTACTTGAGGACTTGGAGAGTGAAGGTTACTCCACGAGGGCGTTTAGTATTTCAGCTTCTAGC
>JGI25130J35507_1000427_pt1 | contig 13354 bp, 15 predicted proteins | sample ETNvirnome_2_300_FD_35507 | JGI IMG/M metagenome (IMG submission 35507)
TGTCAGGAGGCTACGGTCCTTCCCTCCGGGGAGATTCTTTGGACTATCTCCGAGGACCTTGGGGAAGACCCTTGGAACTCCTTCCGGCTACAAGTGCGGGATTCTGGGATCGTTCCTCGTCTGGTTAAAGAGGTATACCTTGCCATGGAGAGCCGTATGCAAAGGGAACTGGATTCCCTCTCTGGTCGATTGTCCATGAACCCCGCACTTACAAAGAGGTACGAGGAGAAGGCGCAAGAACTGGAAGCCATGCGGAAAGCGTGGGACGACTACACGCCCAAGAAAAAGAAGAGAGCGCCCAAGAAGAAAACCGCACAGCCCGCACTAAAGCGGCAACCGGCAGACGCATGAGCGGGGAACGAGCTGGGAGACGGGAAGCAATGGACCGGCTCGTGAAGCAATTGGTAAACGCTGGGAACGCCCCCGGCTATGCAAAGCAGGTGGCGAGGGATCAAGCGATCAAGAAGGACAGAAAGGAGGATAAGAAAAATGGGAGTTGAGACTCTTTATTCTGCGCGGTGGTCCGGTCCTACGCTCATAGAAAAGGACGAGACCCAATCTGTAAACGTGGACATTGAGAGAGGCGGGTCCGCTCCTACCATTACAGCGGCCACCTTCTCCCTTTACAGTCCAGCGGGAACTCTCCTCCTGGAAGATGTGACAGCGACCGAGAGCAGTGGGAATGTTAGCTATGACATTCCCTCCGCAACCCTTACCGATGAAGCATTGGGGGCGCGCTGGCTTGTCAAGTTCTCTGTGACCATCGCCGGGGACGTTCACACTTTTTATAATGACGCGGTTTTGTGTCTCGCTCGAATCTATCCCCCCATCGGTCATACCGACATAGCAGCGCGGCATGGAGACATTACAAACCTGCTCCCATCCGGAACCACTTCGACTCAAGCCTACATAACGGAGGCATGGGTCCAATTGACGAATAGGATGTACTCGGAGAGCGTCCCGTTTTGGAGACTTCGGACCCCTTCGATCCTTAGAGGTTCGCTTCTTTATGGGGCGCTCTCCCTTATCTTCCGGGATTTTTCTACACTGTTAGACCCCGGAGACAAATACGAATCTCTCGCTGATAGATACGAGGGAGTCTATGAGAAGGAATTCCGAAGCATGCGTGCTCGTTTTGATTCCAATGAGGACAATACGATCTCAGAGGCTCAGGTCCCTACCTCTCCCGTGCTCATGCTGTCGACGGGTCCCCGTAGAGGTTATCGGTACAAATGACTCCCACCTCCGCTCTGACTGCTTTGGTCGCTCGTTTGAATGCTGCGGGTTTAAAGGAGGCGCGTTCTCCCTTGGGCGTGAGGAACGAAGCCTCTCCCCGGATGGATAGATCCTTCTCTGTTCGTCTTGGGACCTTGTCTCCTTCCAGTTCTCCCGGTAGAGGTCGTGCAGACGTTCCCGGACTACGAGTTACCCAGAGTCTAACGGTGGAGCTATGCCACAAGTTAGCCCCAAACGAAGGGCAAGCGGCACCTTCCCAAGCTCTTACGGATCTGCATTCCACTTGGAAGCACCTATCCGCTGCAAACACCTCNTTAACTCAAGNGGTGAGCCTTCAGATCGGCGCNGCTTCGGGGGAGTACGTGGGGAGTGGGGGATATCTAATTCATTCTTACCCCGTGTTACTCACCTACAATTTAACCTTGGTTGTTTAAATGGCGGGGGTCTCTGTAGATATTCGTTTGAAGTCTATAGAAAAACACGTTGTTAAGGCGCATGGTTCCGCTCGGTCTCTCACTCCTGCGGAGTTCTCTGTCTTGTCCTTTTGGATGGAGGTTCTAATCCAGACCATAAAAAACGGGTGGCCGGTGGATACTGGAACCTCTCGGGACCGGTGGGAGATTAGCGCGGTTACCTCTTTCGGTGACTATGCCATTCTGATAGAAAACCCTATGTATTACGCGGAGTGGGTGCATCGTTCGGGGTCCAGGGGTGAGTTGTGGCGGACCTTGATTCCTGGTTCCTGGAACTCTTTGAAGCTGGTAATATTGGCGGCCCTTCGTAAGAAGATAGACGAAACCGAAGAGAAGATCGCAGCCATGCAAAAGAGATTCCCGGATCGGTCTCTGCGAGAGATTACCCTGGAGTTTATGCGGGGGTTGGACGCATGACCTCCCCGATCACCGTTCGGGTTAAGATCACCACCTCTGTAGATCTCTCCAGTTTTAAAGCTCGCTTGGAGGGTCCTGCTCTTTCTGTTTTCGAGGAGAGCGGTAGAGAGATGCTGAAGGCCACCCAGGATCAGTGGATCGGGTGGAAGTACAAGGGGAGAAACCTTGCACAAACGGGGAGGTCTCTTTCTGGCTGGACCAAGTCCCTACAAGCTACCGAGGGGATCCGCACTATTACCTTTTTGAATAACGCAAAGGGGTACTATTCGGGGAAGCCCTACGCGGGTTTTGTCCGACGCGCTAAGGGAAAGACGGAGGAGTGGAAGCTCGTTCGGGAGAACCTGATAGCTAACCACCTCCCCAAATTGCGGGATCGGTTGTTGGAAGCAATTCGGAACTCTCTCGCATCCACGGGGAGATCTGTTAAAGTTAGGGAGAATCGCCAGAGCCAATACACACAATTATCCTTGGAGGGTTAAACCATGGCCGCTAGCACTGTACCGAAGGTAAGAAGAGATGGATCGATAACTCTAATTGACGGGACCTCTCCCACTGCTCTAGAGTACGTTGTAAGCTACGAGGATGGGGATCTAACCTTTAGCGGAGATAAAGCGGATCGCGTGGTTATCAGAGATCGTGGGACTATCGTCGGGGTTCGCCTCGCAGATGATCCTGTGCAGTCTCTGAGCTTTTCTGTGCATATGAGAGACTTCACAGACGGAACCTCTACAAACTTGGTGGATGTTATTACCCAAGCGGGTGCGGCTTCTGCTTGGAAGTCTGTAGCTTCTGGGGCTTACTCCCCGTACCTTCTCAATTGTCGTTTGAATATTGAGGGTACTGATCATGACGACACCTCAGATCACAGCGCAGTCCTCGCCTCCTGTTTGTTTACTTATTCGTTCAGCGAGGGAGACCCCAACGTCATTAATGTGAGCGCAGAGGTTTACGGATCTACCACCTTCACCGGTCAGAGTTGATGGGGATGGACCCCGTAAATTTGGGGGGTTCTTTGGGCGAGAGTGTACAACTCACGCGCCCCAAGTCTTTTGCGATCATCAATGATTTAGTAACGGCTTGGACCGGCTCTCCTTCACGGGTGCATCTCTCCAGACTTTGTGCGGCTTCTATTGGGGTTTGCGTGCAAGGTGCCCCCCGCTACAACGTAGTAGAGGGGGACCCTGTAGCTTATGGGGCTTTGGCTTTGGATTGGTTCATGGGGCGAGGGGTTCCTCCTTCTGTTCTGTATTCTGTGGGTCCGGGGGTTCTACACTCGTTGGCTCTGTTTCTTCCCAAAGAGCAAGAGGTGGAGGAGATCGCGGATTTTACAGAAGCCAAAGAGGAGCGCTCGACCGGGTAGGGCTTCACATCTCGAAAGAGTGGGGAAAAAGTCCCGGGTGGTTCCAAAGCTTGTCCCCTTCGGATCAGGCTTCTCTTTTGGCAGATTGGAGGATCCGGCTGGAATCTCCCAAGGAGAGAGCGCAAAAAGAGAAGGAGTCCAAGAGGCGGCGATTTGATAGAATGCTAGAGAGACGAGGAGCGTAACCGATGAGCACGACTACAGACGGTGGAACAGTAAGGCTCGGATTTGTTGCGGACACCTCAGAGTTCGAGGGAGACCTCAAAAAGATTTCGGATCAACTGGACAAGGTGAACGAATCCGGTCAGGGATTGGGGAATAGCTTAGACAAGAACGTGGGAGGCGCTTCCACCAAAGCAGCAAAGAAAACCAAAGCCCTTACCAAAGAAACCAAAGCGAGTGCCAAAGGATTGGGGGACTTCACCGATTCAGCGGGGGACGCGGATTCTGTTTTGCAAGGGCTGGCGGGTGCTCTGGATATGGTCTCCCCAGAACTCGCAGGAGTTACGCGGCTTGTCGGAGATGCTGCCGGAGGTGTGGAGGCATTGAGCAAGGGGGCTTTGTTGAGCGGTCCCGTGCTCGCCACCGTTGCCGCTGCGGTTGCGGTTTTGGGAGGCGCTTATTTTTTGCTCCAGCAAGATGCCGCCAAAGCAGAGGAGGCAATGGAGAGCGCGGCCAAAGGCGCGACAGAAGCCCAGAGCGCCTATGACTCTTTCCGATCTACCATTGACGAGGTCAGAGAATCCTATCAGATATTTACTGGTATTTTGGATTTGGTAGATGTGAAGGTGGAGGAGTCCACCGCGAAGATCCGAAAGGGAGCAAAGGAAGAGATCGACCTTCAGCGCGTGAAGGTGCTCGCAATTCGAAAAGAAGTGGACGCTCTTAACGAATCCATCCAAGCTAAAGCACGAGCGTCTGCGACGAAGGAAGACATAGCCGAGCAAAACAAAGCGATAGCGCAGAGAGATAAGCTGATAGGCCGATTGGGAAAAGAGCAGGTAGCCCTAAAGAAAATCGAGCAGGTTCGAGACGAGACCATAGACCAAGCCGAGTATGAGATCCGCTCCAAAGAAAACCTGGAGCAGACAACCAAAGCACTGGCCGCAGCCGAAAAATCAAGGGCAGCTCAGGAGCGCAAGGATACCCAAGCCAGAGCGGAGGCTTCCCGGGAGGACGCTCTCCGGGCTTCTGCTTTGGTTTCGTTAGAAAAGGCGGAGGAGGCGGCTATCCTCTCCACTCTTTCCGGAAGAGAGAAGCTCTTGGAGCAGCAGAGGAGAGAGATCGCCAATATCCAAACCATCCAAGCGGCTCATGCTGAAGACACGGAGGTCCAGGCTCAAGGCTTGGAGGCGCTTCAAGCTCTCAAGCAGCAGCACATAAAGGACCTCTGGGAATACCAAACAGAAGCAACGGAAGGAATGGGGGAAACAGAAGCCCAAGCCTCCGCAAGATCCATAGCGCTGTTCGAGCAAAAAAAGACAGCTATGGTTTCCGCGTCTACTGAATTAGCTACAGCGGTAGAGGACGCAACGGCTTTGATTTTGGATAATGAAAGCGCAGCTAGCGCGGAGGCGGCTCTCCGGATCTTCCGAATAAATCAAGCCGCAGCCCTAGCGAACATTGCTATCCATACGGCTCAGGGAATTTCTGTGGCGGCTAGCCTCCCGCCTCCCGTGGACGTTATCAAGGCTGGTGCAGTTTTGGCGACTTCAAGTGTGGCAGTTGCAAAAGTGACAAGCCAACAACCCCCGCAATTTCATATGGGGGGACTTGCTCCAGACGAACGAGATATCCGCGTAACCCGGGGGGAAGGGATTCTAAACTCTACCGCTATGGGTCGGATAGGAGAGGAGGGTCTCCGGGAGTTAAACAGAGGGGAGGGGAGTCAGGCGCCTATAATTGTGCAGAATCGCTATACCCATAAGGCTTTCGACATTGTAGTCCAGGATAACCTCCGGAGGGTAGGGTCTCCCCTTCGTGCGGCTTTGCGGGGAGATACGAAAGTAGGGCATAAGGTGAGGGGATAAAATGTCAGATAAAAGCGTAGACAGATACCGGGGGCTTCTGCTTCCAGACGTTAGATTATCTGCTGATTCTATTTGGGCGGCTCAGTCCACCTATACGGAGGAGGGACCCCTCCCAGACACTCCCTCCACTTCTGCGTCTCATATGTCTCTGAACTCCAGCGGGGAGGTCTATAGCGCGCAGGAGTCCGAGGTATTGACGATCCGCACAGAGAGATCGGGTATGCCAGGTGCCAGCGGCTCCGGGGGGTTTGTTTGGAGGAACGAGGGAGACACGCTCTATCGAGGGTGGGACGGCCCCTCTATTATTACGCATTGGGAAGACGTTGCATGGACGGATGGGGGCGCTTCTTATTTGAATAGCGAGATAGTGAACCCGCACGCAATCACTTTGCCGGATGAGACAGTCTTGGTGGCCCATGAGCGCGTAGCCCAGAGCGGTACAACCAGGGATGTACAAGTTAAATCCAGACACAGATCCACCGGCGCGTGGTCTGTGCTGGCAACTCCCTATACAGGAACAACCACAGGAGACACTCTCTATCCGTGTTTGTGTTTGCTCCCCTCTGGGCGTGTGCTGTTGTTTCATTGGGTGGAAGACACCACCAACAACCTTGGTAACGTCCGGATGCATTACAGCGACGACAACGGGGATAATTGGACAGTGGGAGCACGGGCCGCACTCGCTGTGTCCGTGGACACCTCCGGATCAGATGGAGCAGGCGCAGACGGCTACGAGCTGGGGCGTCTCCGTGCAATCTACGCGGGGGGGAATGTGTGCCTTGTTTCAGACCTTACCCAGCACAATACAACCCCCGATACCCAAGACGTTATACAACAGTGGGCTTCCTCCGATCTTGGGGCTTCGTTTGTTGCGGTCGGAGACGCTTGGGATGGCACCGCCCGCGTTAGTGTCGCCGTCACTACCCAGGGAGGCGGGAAGTTTTGCGACTTGCTCGAGGTCAACGGGGGGATCGTCCTTACCTTCATCAACCCCGTAGCCAATCTGTTCAAGCCTCTAATCCCTACGGTCCGAAAAGTGTCCAACGCTTTTGAACCTTTCGGATCTGTTTTAGACATTGAGGTCCTCACGGCGCAGGACGACGATTACTTTGCAACCGCTTCCAGTGGCACAATAACGGCGGGGGACCTTACCTCCTGGAAAGATTCTACGGGGGTGCTCTATATCTTGGGGCGGGTGGCTTCTTCGGATGTTGCGGCTTTGAACGAAGGACAGATAATAGAATCCAGAGACGGAGGGGATACGTGGACCCCGCTTGGAAAATCCGGACTAGCGGACGAGCGGGGGAAGGTGTGGGACTTCGGAACGGTCACAACCTGCCCCACTAACTTCACAGCAACCCGACAAGGTGGGAGGACTGTGGTGCTCCACAACTGGGCGGCAAATCCCGGCAACGAGGATAACTCTCTCGGCGCCATGTATTTGGGCGGGTACTCAACCGTGACAATGCCCTTCCATACAACGCAACGGATAGCCGAAAACCAGACCACTTGGGATAAAACGTGGCTACCTTTCGATCTACCGGGGGGCTTGGCGACCTGGACCAAGACCGGAAGCGGATCGGAGGCTTTGACCGATGGGGCGTTGGTCTTGGCTGCGAGTAGTCCTTCCTCTACCTCTGTAGCCTACGAGGTCAATCCTACCGGAACCAATACGGAGGGGATGGTTTGTAGATTCTCGGTTTTGGTTTCGGCCGGTGGTTCCTTGACGGCTAATCGGATCGGGGTGCGCCTCCGCGTAGCAAATGGCTCTGCGGATTATGACGTATCCCTCCGGTTTGTGTCTGGACAATTCCGGGTGTACGACGAAAACGGATCGGCCACTATCGCAACCATTACGACAACCTCCTATACCAGTGGGACCGAGGTGCTGGTAGCATTTAACAAAGACCGGCTCATGGTTTGGTCAAGGCACAGAGGAAGCGACACGGATCGAGAATGGACTGAGGACGTTAACAGTACCTCAATCACAAATAACGCTGTGGGTCCGGAGTCAAACAACTTGATCAAATGGGGAAGACCTGCGGCAGACGCAACAGCGGCTTGCTCCTGGTTCGAGTTCCATCACAGCTCGGACGAATGGACGGGCTTATCCGGTGAGAAGCTTGTAGACGATTTAGACAATCCTGAAGACCTGAGCGCTCGGGATATTTCGACAACGGATCCGGGTTTTGTGGAAGGGGGGATCAAGGTTCAAGCTATCGACGGTCCCGCGTTTTCTGGAGAGGAACACTCTGTAGCGGTTCACCATGATTTTTCTTTGGCTCGCTGTTTGCCCGGTGGGAACGAGTCCCCAAGCCCGCGTATCCGGTGGAGGTCGCAAGACGAAACCGAGCACACTATAGCGCTATACCTTTCTCCCTCTGCGCTCGCTGCGACTGAGGACAGCTACGATCTCAACTCAATAATAGGAGTGGGTCTGTTTGGGGTTAACTTCAAGGAGGCACTACTCCAGGGGTACGACACCGGATCAACCTCTTGGGTAACTCTGATAACTTTGGACGCTTCAGAGGGAATGGGACCTCTGGCATGGGAAAGAAGGGGAAACACTGTACGACCTTCCCTCAACAACCCCACCGCCTCCCCCACTCCTTATCTTGACGCGGACGAGTTCGCGGAGGGTGGAACCTTTAACTTCGGATCCTCCGCTCGAAAAATACAAGCCCACTCCGAAGGGTCTTGGAGCATAGACGACGATACAAAGAGATTGACTCGCTTGATTTTGGAAGACGTAGACGGGACAGAGGGGACATCTGGGACCTCCGGGGAGATTTGGGCGCCCAATATGGTAGGGACTTTTTGCAAGCAAGATAGTCAATTCAGCGCTTACCGGCTCAAAATTACAGCCAGTCAGGGAACCGCAGATGGATACTACGAGATCGGCTCTGTCGTGATTGGTCCCGTATTTGTCTTTGCGGATGATTACTCTTGGGGGCGTTCGATTGAAACAGAGACAAACGTAGAGATTTCCGAGGGTAGAGACTGGACGAGGAGATCGCGGGCTTGGTCTCCCGCTCGAAGGATCGTGGAGTTTGGGTGGGCTGATGGGGTGGACGAATATGCGTACTCCTCCCAAAACACCGATCCCGATCCTGACTACATAAAAACCTCCACGACCTCGAACACGCTCCCCGTGGGTTCAAAGGGAGAGACCCCCCGCCAGGTAGAGGGATATATTCGACAGATGCAAGGGGCGCATACCCCCCTAGTCTATCTGGCACGCATTGAAAAAAGCGAGGACCCCAGCACAGACGCACAGGTCTATACTCGTCGGAGAGATTTTCTCTTGGGGAGAATAAGCGGGAACATTCGCAAGGATTCCGTAATGGGAGACGAGAGCATAGACGAGGTTATCCGCGTCTCCAAGATTTCCATAACGGAAGAAGTTTAGAAAATGCCCCGGCTCTCCCGGTCTGAGCTGGAGGGGTCTTCTCTCGTTTGGCTTCTCCGTGTGGAATACGCGGGAAGAGAGTTCCTGTTCTCTTCCCTTGCTCTTCCCCCTGGAGGGGAGCCCGTAGACGACAACGGAACTGTAAAGGGAGTGGACGGGCTTATCGGAGCAGATCTGTCCGTGGGGGAGGAGTGGGCTCTAATGAGTACGATCTCCTCTGCTCGCTCTGTTAGTTTTGATGAGGTGATCTTTCCCGTAGACGTTAGCGCTTTGGTAGAATCCGGACATTCTTTGTCCGGGGGTTTTGGCGAGCTGGCGTTGTGGCGCGTGGGGGATTCTTACGACGATAGGCGGGTATTCATTTACGGGAGGTTGACCTCTCCGGAATACGGAGCGGAGGGAGAACCGGTCTCCTTTACCGTGGAGGAAAATCCTTTTGACGACACCGCGATAATTCCGAAGTCTACCCACAGAGCAAGCGAGGACACTTGGGCAGATCTCTACGAAGGAGAGGAAGGGGAATACTACCCGATTGTTTTTGGAGAGCCTGGAATTTATAAGTCCGTTACGGGTTCCGCGTCGGATGTAAGCGGCTCCCGGGCTTTGGGCGCGGAGTACGATTCTACTCAGATTCTAAACCCTATGCGCAAATTGTTAATTGCGGGTCATGCTGTCCAGGCTTCCACGGTAAAAGTCTATGACGCAACCTCAGATAGATACGAGGAATACACCCCAGAGATCGTATTTGATCGGTTGGGAAAGCTTGTAACCGTGGTTGATATCTCAACCACTTCCACCATCACGGGTACAAATACAGACTTTTGGATACAGTGGGACGGAGGAGGAGCGCTTCCAAACAAAGAAAGAACCGAGCCACTTACCGGCGGAGGGGACTTGTTGGAATGGTTTCTCTTGCAGTCCTCTCTACGGGTGGACCAGGGGAAGGTAAGTTCTGCAAAGCAGTTCTTAAACTCCTTCAGGTTCTCGGGTTTTATAGATTCCCCGGTGAGTCCGTGGGAATGGGTGGAGGACAATCTCCTCCCCTTGCTTCCGGTTTCTATCGTGAGCGGATCGGAGGGAGTGTTCCCCGTTGTTTGGCGTATGGACGCAACCGTGGATCAAGCGGTGGCATCCATTACCGCAGGCACTCAGGGGGGAGTTACTCGGGATTCCTCCGTGAGTTACGAGAATAGCCCGCTATCTGTGATCAATGAGATCCGGATTGATTGGGCATATTCTCCCGTAGACTCCACTTATCAGCGGTTTACCGTGCTCAAAGGAACCCCCGATCCAGATGCTTCTATGGAGGTGGCGAATTACTACGCGAAGGTCAGTGAGGCGCGTTTTGGCAATAGAGCAACCACTCTCCAAAGCGCCATCCTCTATGACGAGGATACGGTCCTCCGGGTTTTGAATTGGAAGCTCAGAGCGTCCGGATTTTTGCACCGCTCGGTTTCTTATCGAGTGGGTAAGAGTTGGGGGTGGCTGGGATTGGGAGACGTGGTATCTGTGACTGACTCGGATCTATCCCTCTCCGAGCGGGTGGGGTTGATCCAATCGGTTACATGGGAAACTGAGGAGACTCTTTTGATTGGGATCTTATTAGTAGAGGATCCTGCTCGTGATATGATTTAGAAAGAGGTGCTAAAAATGGCTTTGGATATTTCCGCAAACTCTCCCCCTTATGTCTACCGGCTTACACTTTCGTCTACGGTTGACGAACTCACGGAGGTAACCCTCCCAAAAAGCGCCAGCCGGGTAAGCGTTCAGTTTATAACCAACGCGGGTAAACTTACCTTTGCAGGGACGGACGGAGCTGCAATCGGTTCCCATTACGCTTCCATTGCTGCGGATTCTTGGACTGAAGTCACTTGGAGCAATCGGACCCCCGCCCCCCAGGACAATCTATTCTTAGCCTCTGGCACTGCTTCCACCGTGGTAGAGATCCTAATTGAATTCCCCGACGCTTAAGGAGAAGCCATGCGAGTAAAAAGCGGAGCAGGGGGATTATCCCTCGCAAATGATGGAGACAATAGGATCGTAACGGCTACGGGTTCTGAGGGCGTAAACGGAGAGGCTAATCTCTCGTTCGATGGTTCCACTCTTGCGGTAACTGGAGCGCTCACGACAACAACCACCGCAGCAATTGGAACGGATCTAACCGTCTCGGGTAATATCTTGATAGACGACGGGGGGAGCATCTCAGAAGCGGGAGGCACCGCAGCCTTGACGCTGAACTCCAGCGGGGAAATTACTGTATTGAATATAGCAGCGGGTACAATTGCCCAAGCCTCGGACCACATTATCTTTATGGATGGCGGCGCTACGGGAGAGCCAAAGGTAGAGAGCGTGGACGACTTCTTGACAGCAATTGCAGGCTCCGGGATTTCTGTCAGTTCAAGCCAATTGACAGCGTCCGGAGGGTCTTCCAATGACGATCTGGATTCTTTGTTACATCATCAGGTTTTTAGTTGAGGGATAAAAAATGGCGACAATTTCAAAAATAGTTCTGAGCGGATCTACAGATGGGGTGGGCTTTACCCTTGCAGCAGATTCCGGAACATATACCACAATACATACAGGCCCCTCCGTCGCAGCAGACCAAGACGAAATTTGGCTCTATGCGAGTAATACGGGCAGCAGCAGTGAGACAGTGACAGTAAATTGGGGAGCGACTTCGGGAGATACGGCGAAGATGAAAACCGTAATCGAACCCAACGAGACTGTATTGATTGCCCCCGGGCTTATCATCCAGGGGAACGCGTCTACAGCTCTGATCATTACGGGAGCAAGCACTACAGCCAGCACTGTTAACGTCTTTGGCTATTGCAATCGGATTGATGATGCGTAGTACGAGAGTCCCCGGTTCTGTAGCGCGGACCCACGTATCCAATACCCGATCCACGTGGANNGGGAAGCTAGGAACAAACCCCGCAGATGAGCAGTGGATCGGGGTTGACCTATCCGATGGGACTTGGACAGAGTTGAACGTTGGAACCAATACAAGCTCCGTAACAACCTCCGGATCTCCCCCCGTGCATACGCTGACCTTCGCGGGTCCCGAAGCCTCCGACGCTGACAAGTGCCCAATCGCGGGTAGCAATTTCGACGGAGACACCTGGTATAAGTTGCTAAAAACGGAGCGTGGAAAACAGCTAACCACCTCGGACTCGAACTTCACGATCTTGATAGAATGGTATCGAGAAGCGTCCTCCTCCATAGATGACGTTTGCTTTGTGTTTGGGTTCTGCGCGGGGGACCCCACCAATACAACCCTAAACGATAGGGAAGCTTTTGGAAGTATCGCGGCAAACGTCCCAGCAGATAAATACCAGAGCGGGGTATTTTGTCGAGCGGCTTCCTCCACCAATAACAACGCGGGAACTACCAGAAGTCTCGTATCTTGCACGTATATTGCAAAAAGAGTGGGGGACGTTGGATATCATTCGATTGATGCAAGCGGAGATTACATAGGCTCCAGCGCTCGAAATTCTAATTATACTATGCCGGATGGGGAAAACTTCCACTTGATCGCTATGGCAGGTTCCCGCACTACCTCCTCCACGGTAACCATTGGCACCGAGATGAAGATCCGATGGAGATATAAGATCATCGAATACTCATCCATTCCGGAGTAGATATATGTCCAGAACAAGAACCCCCGGGAGAGTCTCCCGGCCCCATCCAGCGGGCTTTACCAGGGGAGCCATAGACGGCTTAACTCTCTCTTGGGTGGACGTGTCCACCGTTCAGATCGGTATAGGGATGGCCCGTGATGCGGGGGACGTTGCGAATATCGAAACGACTGGCACCGTCAACGTAGACATCACTGCAAGCGGTTTGGGAGGCTTGGACACGGGATCGGAGGCAACGTCCACTTGGTACAGTGTGTGGTTAATCGGGGGCGGGGGTTCTGTGGGTGGCTTGCTCTCAACCAGCGCAACCACTCCCACGCTCCCCGCTGGATACATATACAAGCGCCGGATTGGATGGATCTACAACCACTCAGATGATGACATACAGGCATTTTATCAGACGGGAGGTAGGGAGCGAACCACTTGGTGGAACGAGACGGGCGCAAACTTTATGAAGATTTTGGATAGTGGTAGTGCCACCTCTTGGACTGTGGTCGACGCTTCTGCGCGGGTTCCCTCCACCGCGTCGGAATTGGGGCTTTGGGCTTATTCAACGGGAGGCAGTGCAAGTGCGGGTCGGATTAGGCCGATTGACTTCTTACCCTCCGACACATCTACGCATGGGTGGGCCATCGTCGCACAGTCCCAAAGCCGCTACGAGTCTTTGTGGATGCCTTGCCCGGGGGATAAAGAGATCCGGTATCAATGTGAAAGCTCTGGGTGTGATATTTTCCTTATTGTGATCGGCTGGAAAGAGACGCTATGAACAGACAAATAAAGTACGACCTCTCGAC
>JGI25130J35507_1000429_pt1 | contig 13313 bp, 17 predicted proteins | sample ETNvirnome_2_300_FD_35507 | JGI IMG/M metagenome (IMG submission 35507)
CATTAATTTGTTCTGACGTAGGTTGTTACGATGAGACAATTATTAATGGTAAGACAGGTTATTTGATTCCTGCTAATGCCCCTAAGGAAGTATGGGTAAAAACTTTAACTAAAGTTTTAAGTAATCCTAAGCATCTTAAAGAAATGGGAGAGAATCTTCATAAAGTTACAGAAGAGTATTTCGATCTTAATAAGGTAGTAAAGCATAGGTTAGAGCTTTATGAACAATCTTTAGGACTTGTACACGGCAGAGATAACCCTTTGGGGAATAAAGAGGCAACTTACAATTCGGAATGGACGTATGAGTAATACCACAGTAGTTATTAAGACCATAGGAAGAAAGACTCTTAAGGCAGCCATAGCGTCTGCTAAAAGAGAGGGGTTTAAAACTATTGTTGTAAGCGATGGAGTAAACACGAGTGCCCCTGGAGCTAATAAGTTTGTTAAGTTAGGAAAAAAGTGGGGATACTATGGAGGTATGTGTGCTAATGTTGGAGCAGCTTTAGCTGAAACTGAATTTATTACTTTTTTAGATGATGACGATGAATTTGCTCCAGGTGCTGGGGATGTTATCCGACAGAAACTTAAGGAGAAACCTGAAGTAGATGTGTGGATTGGAGGAGTGAGATTTAATCGAGATATTGATATATATAATACTAAGACTGGTCAAACTTTTAACTAGTAGAGATTTATCTATGAATTCTATGTTAGGAGTTGTACCAGGAAATGTAGCTATGCCTACCTATCGTACTATGATTTTTAGTAAGATTCCCTTCTTCGACAATGTTCCACCCGAGAGTGCTAACCTGACTGATTTTTTTCATGTTAGAGCATGTGNCACAGCGGGACTTACTGTAGATTGGTTTGAGTCTGTTATTTATTTGGCAAGACCCACGTCGCTGGATCCCAATGGAATGGGACAATGATTAGTACTGAATCGAAAATAGCTGTAGTATTACCTACGAGAAATAGACCTGACAAGTTAGCTAGATTTGTTGACTCTGCGTTTGAGATGGCTACGCACCCTAGTAGTGCCCATTTTTATTTTTACGTTGATGAAGACGATCAAGTAACTCTTCCCAGTATTTCTAAGTTAGCAGAAAAATACACATCAAGAATCTCTTGGGTGGTAGGTCCTAGAATAATGATGTCTCAAACGGCTAATATGTTGATCCCTTATGTTAAAGAAGATATATTCTTTTTAGGGGCTGATGATTTAATTATTAAAACTAAAGGGTGGGATGAGGTAATTATTAAGTATTTTGAAGAGCATCAAGATAAAGTAGTACTCGCTTATGGTGATGATTTATTTCAACCAGAGTTAGCCACTCATCCTATAATACATAGGAACTGGGTTCAAGCTGTGGGGTATTTGACCCCTCCTTACTTCGCAGCGGATTTTGCTGATACTTGGATAAATGATTTGGCTGCGAAAATTGGTAGAAAACAAAAATTAAAGTTTGTTAATGAGCACATGCATTACTTTGCAGGAAAAGCTGAGTTAGATTCTACATTTGCTGAAAATAGAAATCGTTATAAAATGCAAGATCCTGAATTGGTATACCGTTGTTTGGAACCTGTTAGACAAAGAGATGCCCATAAATTATCTGCTATAATAAAGAGTTTTAAAAATGATTGATGTTTTATTTATTAGTCCTGGGAATACTGATAGGATATATCAAGAGTTATCTAAAAAATATACAACTATTGAGCCTCCTACTTGGTCTTTACTTCTGTCTGAATCTTGTAGGTCCCTTGGGTACTCTGTAAGTATATTGGATATCAATGCGGAGAATTTATCGGATGAGGAAGTGCATGAGAGAGTATGCGAATTAGACCCTCGTTTAATTGTCTTTGTTGTATATGGACAGAACGTGAACGCAGGAACTGTGTCTATGAGTGGGGCTGTGAGGAGTTCTGAAGATCTCAAGAAACGCGGCTTGCAGTGTCCAATTTCGTTTGTAGGATCTCACGTTCAAGCTCTTCCTAAGAAGTCTTTAATAGATGAGGAATCCATTGATTTTGTTTTCACTAACGAAGGGGTATACGCTCTCCGAAATTTATTGGGGGAAGATAACTTTGGGGAGGATGTTCTCTCTAGAACAAAGGGGATCGCCTGGAGAAAAAATGATGAGATAATTATTAATCCAGCAGAGGGGGTTGTTCCACAGGAACGAATGGATATTGATCTTCCTGGCTATGCATGGGATCTTTTGCCTTACAATAAAAAACCTTTAGATTTGTATCGTGCCCCTATGTGGCACTCAGAGTATAAAGAGGAAACCCGTTCCCCTTATGCAGCTATTCAAACTTCCTTAGGGTGTAAGTTTGGATGTGGTTTTTGCATGATTAATATGATTAATAGAGATGATGAAGCAGAGATTGGGGTAGCTTCCAATTATAGCAAGATGCGGCATTGGTCTACTGAATTTATTATTAAGGAGTTTGATAAGCTAAATGCTTTGGGAGTAAAGACCATCAAGATTACGGATGAGTTGTTTCTCCTTAATAAGAAGTTTTACGTTCCCTTGTGTAAGCTTCTATCCGAACGCACATATTCAAAAGATCTTTTGATGTGGGCATACTCTCGCATAGACACGGTAAGAGATCCTGAGGCTCTAAAACTTCTCAGGAAGGCTGGTATCAGGTGGCTTGCGTTAGGCATTGAGAGTGCGGATAGAATGGTGAGGTTGGAAGTATCAAAGGGTAAATTTGAAGATGTGGATATTATTAAGGTGGTTAAACAAGTAGAAGAAGCAGGCATCCATGTGATGGCTAATTATATCTTTGGCCTGCCCGGAGACACTCACGAAAGCATGAGGAAGACGTTGGACTTCTCTAAGAAACTCAACACTATCGGTTGGAACGCTTATGGTGCTATGGCCCTTCCTGGTAGTGATCTTTATAGAGATGCTGTTATGCAGGGCCAAGACTTACCAGACTCATATGAAGGCTACTCTTTCTTTGGCTATAATACTGTGCCTGCCTCGAATGGTATACTATCCTCTGCTGAGATATTAAAGTTTAGAGATGAAGCTTGGCGGGAATATCACAGCAACCCTAAATTCCTTGAGAGGATACGTGAATCATTTGGGGAGGAGCAGGTAGCAAACATTCAGGACATGCTTGAAGTTAAGTTAGCTAGGAGAATACTGGAGTAATCATGAACTACATCGAGAATCGTCCTTGGGGAAGTTTTGAAAATCTCTTAGACTCAGACTACTGTAAAGTAAAGAAAATAGTATTGCACCCAGGGGAAGCCCCTAGCTACCAATATCACTTTAAAAGAACTGAGGTATGGATAGTGCTAAATCGGCCTACGGTATAAGATGACACGTTACACAAAACAAGAATTAAAAGACTTCGAGACAGACATTGCTAACTGTTTTAATAATGGTCAAATTCGTGCTCCCGTTCACTTATATGATGGCAATGAAGAATACCTGATTAAAATATTTGAAGATATCAACGATGATGATTGGGTCTTCTGTACTTGGCGATCTCATTACCAGTGCCTTTTGAAAGGTGTACCAGCAAAGACTCTTAAAGAAGATATTTTGAATGGCAAATCTATAACTTTATGTTATCCAAAGCATAGGATTTACTCTTCTGCTATTGTCACTGGATCCATACCAATCGCCACTGGTGTTGCGTTAGACATAAAGAGAAAGGCCCAGACGAATCAGGTGTGGTGTTTTCTGGGAGATATGGCTGCTGAGACGGGCTGCTTTTATGAAAATCATAAGTACGCAGTAAATATGGATCTGCCCATCAACTTCATTATTGAAGATAATTCAAAGTCTGTTTGCACTCCGACTAAGGAAGTTTGGAATAGTGATGGGTGTAGCTTCAAAGGTGAGCAGAAGGTTCTTTACTATTCCTATAACACCAAATACCCTCACGCAGGGGCAGGAAAAAGGATTCAATTCTAATGAAATACTTTGACGAGTTAAAGAGATCCATGGACTGGCTTGGCGATAAGGGGGACACCTTTTTTCTTGGACAAGCTGTTGCATTCCCAGGAACGGGGATGACGAATACGATTAAAGATGTCGCAGAGTCTAAAAAGATGGAGATGCCCGTTAATGAAGATCTTCAAATGGGAATAACAACAGGCATGGCGATGAACGGCACCGTGCCCATCTCCATATTCCCTAGGTGGAACTTCTTAATTTTAGCTGCAAACCAGATAGTGAATCACTTAGATAAGATGCCCTTAATGTCCGAAGGCGGGTACACACCTAAAGTTATCGTTAGGACAGCCATTGGTGCTCAACGCCCATTACACCCGCAACATCAACATGTGGGAGACTTCACTGGAGGCTTCAGGGCCATGTGTGACACGCTAGAGATCATTAGGCTTGATGAGCCGAATCAAATTTTTGAAGCTTACCAGAGAGCATATGAGCGTACTGACGGCAAGTCTACCATCCTGGTAGAGTGGGGGGATTTTTACAATGAAAAATGATTATGACTTTTTAGTAGTTTACAACACTTGTGGCATTCGAGGGGATAGGGCAGATCACTACATTCATTGTCTACGCACAATATTACAAAGCAAAACATCTTTCAAATATAAGTTAGTGATGTCCTCATGTTTGAATCACCCTGTTTGTAGGAATCGAATAAAAGAAACATTTGAAGATCTCGTTGAGATAGTAACCANTGACACGCCTGTTACTGTAAACATAAGCTACAATAAAACTTGCCGCGATATGATTTCTAAATATGGTCCCTTTAAAGGTTACCTTTACTTAGATTCTGGTTTAGACTTTGATGGCAATACCGATGCGTTAGACAAGGCTTTTAATTCTTTTGTGGATAATGACTATGGCATTCTCAGCATATTAGCCAGCAACGATCATGGACTTGTTAACTCGAAGGGTGCCGATTTCCCAGTTTTAAACCAAGACTACCTAATGCCGTTAGGTGGTTCGGTGAACGGTCATGCTGAGTTGTTTTCTCATAGTATATTTGAAAAATACGGTAATCTTTGGCCTGATGTCTTTGCAGCTTGGTGCACCGAGTCCACCTTTACATTCTTAGCAGCATCTGTTGGGAAACGACAGGCTGTTCTTAAAGATATAGTTTTAAATCATGCCAAGAGCTTAGACGGCCCGTCTTCTTCGAAAGGTCATGTTTCCTCAGTTTACGGAAATCCTTGGAACAATTTACTAGGTAACAGGGATGCTCGTGAGTTTATTAACGATGAAGAGGCCGTAAGGGCGGGTCTGGGTTACGAGGAGTGCAACAATATTATGATGCATACGCCACAGGCTTACGATAATTACTTACCTAAGGATGCAGATTCTCTAACCAATGTAATTAAGAAGTATTTATTTCTATCCAAAGAGGAATTAGATTATGAATCCCTCTAAAAAAATAAAAGTTTACAAATATCCTGCGGCGAAGCCTCATGTTCATGATTCTATACCTGATTACAACAACTGTATTCCTTTTTCAGAAAAAGGTATATCGGATTATTGTTCTTTGGTGTCACCTCAGGAAGCTGACTACTTCTACATGGGTCAATACTCTTTCGATAGGGATACAGACTTAAACTTAGACAACTTTCCTTATTTTAAAGATTTTCCTGAAAAGCATATTATAGATTTAGAGGGCGACGGAGGATTTGGTATTCCCGAGTATCTTTGGAATTCAATAATCACAGTTAACGGTCCTTTAGCACATTATGATGATAAGATTCCCAATCTATTTGTTAGGCCAACTTTTTCAAAACTTTTTGTAGACATTTGCAAAAACAGGTTTGAGTCGCCAGAGGAATGCTACAATAGGTCTGTAGGCTTTAAAGGCTTAATTAACTGTCAGACTAGGTATGATATGTTTGTTAACTTGCACAGCAGTAGGGGCATACTTGATACTGAAATGCAAGCTAACCCTACATGGAATGGGCCATCAGAGGTAGGCTCCGCTATTCAAGAGAACTACATATCATCTTTAAAGAAGCGTGCTTTCGCGTTGTGCCCCAGAGGAGCAGGTGTAGATAGTGTTCGATTGCTTGAAGCTTGCTACTATGGTCGCATACCAATTTTAATTTCTGACGTTGATTACTTGTTAGTGGATCATAAACACTCCGATACCTCTTTTGTAAGACGAGTAATATGGGATGGTAAGAGTGACGTAGCTCCTATATTAAAAGATATTGTTAGCGTTGACGAGGCTATAATTCGAGAGGATCAAATAAAAGCCAGAAATTACTTTGAAAACACCCTCAGAAAGTATATGAATGATCCCACTAGCTATCTAATTAATTGGATGCAAAAGAAAGGACTATTAAATAATGTTTGCCCCAAGAAGTAAAATTGTAGCCAACTCCGATAGAGTTTTAGATTTCTTGAGAGGTAAAAATCCTGCTCCTGTACTAGTGGAAGTGGACCCTAGTAATACTTGTAATCATGGTTGTTATTTTTGCATCTCCTCTTACATTCATCTTCCTGAATCAAAGGATTTAGAGACTTACGACAAGTCAATTATGCCTAAGAAGATGCTCATCGAGGTGACCCAGAACTTTATAGATATGGGAGTCAGAGCAATCAACTGGACTGGGGGCGGCGAGCCTACTATTAATCCTGGCCTAGCAGATGCAATTAAACTTGCCGGTTCGGCTGGTATTAAGATGGGTATTTTCACGAACGGCACTCTACTACATAAGTGGAACTTAATAGAGACTATGGTCGATAACATGACTTGGGTTCGATTATCCATTGACGCGGGAACCAAGGAAACTTATAATTCTATAAGAAGAGCCAGAGATGGTCATGACTGGGATAGGATGATAGAGAACCTGACAAGTTTAATTGAGGTCAATAAGAGTAAGGGTAATAAAATTGATATTGGAGTTGGATTTGTTATTACTCCTGACACCTACACTGAAATTGTTGATTTCGCTAAGTTCTTCTCTAAATTTGATCTCAGCTACTGTCAGTTTAAACCTGAAATAGTTAACAGAGAGAGGGAAGATGGCGTTCAGCGAGAGCAAGATTTTTGGAACAATCAGGTTGAGCCATTATTGGAAGAAGCCAAGAAAATACTAGGTGATAAATTTCAAATTAACGGCTACAAGATGAAGGACTTAGAGGATTATCCAGAGTTGTATGGTAGGAACTACAAGAAATGTCTAGGATCTCAAGTTCAGCCTTGTGTAGGTGCAGACGGGCATGTTTATGTTTGTACTAATCATCGGGGGTACAAGCAGTATAGTTATGGCTCTCTTTATGATTCTACTTTTTCAGAAATATGGTCAAACATTAACAAGAAGAAAGAAGTTATGAATCAGATTGAGAATGTGGAGTGCTTTACTAACTGCACGCAATTATGTAAACCTCACGAAAGCAATAAAGCGGCATGGGAGATTTATCAAAACTTAGATAATGAAGACTACCTAAGGAAATTAGAGGAAAATCGAAAAGTCCTTGATAAAGAATTAAAACACAAAGAATTCATCTGATGCTACTGGATAAAACGTTAACCAGTACTCCCCTCCCTATGTACACTGATAATAGAGGGTTCCTTAGTAGTTTTTGGACTCCTAAAGTAGGGACGTTTGTAGAAGACAGGTATTCTGTTTCTAAACAAAACGTTTTGCGCGGTCTCCATGGAGATCCTGTAACAGACAAGCTTATAGTAGTTCTTCATGGGGAGGTAGAGTTTTTTGCTACTCCTTATCATAAAAACCGTAAAGATTTTGGGAAACATACCTTTTTAAGATTAAGCGGTGAGGAGCCTCGTTCTGTTTATTTACCGAGTGGATATATCAATGGGCATTTATGTATTTCTTCAGAATGTGTCTTCCTTTACAAGTGGTCACACTATTATAAAGGGGCTGGGAACCAAGTCAGCGTAGCTTACGATGACGAAGACTTAAATATTCCTTGGTCTATCTCTGATCCTATTTTGTCCGACAGAGATAGGACTTGTACCACTAGATTTAAAGATATTATTTATGACAATTAATTTTGGAGAAATTAAAGTTGGAAAGACAGCTAAGAAGAATATTCTTGATTGTCTAGAGAGAGATTGGATTACTGCTGGGGAGAAAGTAAAACTCTTCGAAGAGCGGTGGGGCTCAATTTTTGGATATAAATACAACAAGGCTGTAAGCTCTGGTACAGACGCAGTAATTAACCTCGTATCCTCTCTCTATCGTTTTGGTGCAAAGAGAGGGGACGAAGTAATAGTGCCAGCTTTAGGGTTTATAGCTACAGCGAACGCTATACTAGCCGCAGGTTTTACTCCAGTTTTTGTGGATATTGAGAAGGAAACTTTAAATATCAATCCCCACAAAATCGAAGAGGCTGTGACCCCTAAAACTAAAGCAATTATGGTAGTGCATACAATGGGAAGGCCCTGTGAGATGGATGCTATTCAAGAAGTAGCAGACATGCATAATCTTATAGTTTTTGAAGACGCATGTGAGGCTCATGGGGCACTCTATAAGGGACATTTCGTTGGAACCTTTAGTTACGGGTCAGCTTATAGTTTTTATACTGCTCACCTTATTAATTGTGGGGAAGGGGGCATGGTCTCCACTAATGATCCTACTATCGCTGAGTCTGTAGGCAGCACCAGATCCCATGGGAGAGAAGAAGGTACGCTGTATTTCAATCATATTGATATTGGTTATAATTCTAAGATGAACGATTTAGAAGCCTCTATAGGATTGGAAGGCGTAGAAAATTTCTGGGCTACATTTAATACAAGACATAAGAATTTACTGAAAATTATTAAAGCTACTCAAGAGTTTTCTGATCAGGCATGGTTCTCAGAAGAGCCTGATCATATGGTTGTATGTCCTCATGGTTTTTCAATAACTCTGAAAGATGGTAAAGATATCACTCCTCTTACTCATGCTTTAGAGGAAGCGGGCATCCAATGGAAAAGAAACTTCGGATGTATTCCCACACAGCATTCGGCTTACGAGTTCATGAACTATACTTTGGGGGATTTCCCCGATTCTGAGTATGTTGGTAATCATGGAATCCATATAGGTACACATCAATATCTATCAGACAAAGATGTTGATTATATTATTAAAGTTTTACAGGACTTCTTCAACTGTGAGAAAAATAATGCGAAAATATCTTCCCACTCTATCTGAGCTTATAGACAGGCTCTCCATTATACAACTTAAAGAGGTCTTTATTCCCGAACACAAGGAAGAATATGCCAAAGAAATTTCTGAGATCACCCATGATTTAGATGGGATACTGAAGACTTCGGAAGCTATTACTGGGGATGTTATAAGGGCTGTCATTGTATTGGCTCAAATGAATCTTCATATATGGCATAATGAATCTAATTACAGAAAGGGCAAAAAAGAGGGGAACGACTTGGAGTTAACTCATGGTTTAAATGGTATAAGAAATGTAGCTAAAAATAAGGTTCAAGAAATTTGCGGAGGAAGAAAGGATTATAAGATTGATTGCTTGGCGGCTGATTTTAAGGATTGGGAGATTAGCTGGTGAAAGTATTAGTCATAGGTGAAACCTGTATTGACAAGTATATTTATGGTAAGGCTGAAAGGCTGTCCCCTGATGCTCCCGTTCCCGTCCTTATTCCTGAGTATGAAACAGAGAACGAAGGAATGGCAGCTAATGTTGCTAGAAATTTAAAAAGTCTAGGAGCGCAGGTAGATCTAATTAGCAATATCAGCCCTTTAATTAAGACTCGTTATGTGGATGATAAAACTAATCACATGTTCATGCGACTCGATGAGGGCGAATTTGATGTTAGTCGTTGTAATGAAATATGCTTGTTAGATTGGGCGCAGTATGACGCTATAATAATTTCCGATTACTGTAAAGGATTTTTAACTGAGGAAGATATTACTGTAATCTGTGAAAATCATCCTAAAGTCTTTGTTGATACTAAAAAGATTATTGGAGATTATTGTAAAGACGCATTGATCATTAAAATAAACGAGCAAGAATGGAAAAATTCTAAAGATTATTACGAGGAGTCAATAAAAAGTAAACTGATTATTACTTTAGGTAAGAATGGTTGTGATTACAGAGGAAAGAACTTTTCTGTAAAAGATGTTCCTGTTAAGGATCAAACTGGTGCAGGAGATACCTTTATTGCTGCATTATGTTGGTCTTATATAACAAATAAAAATATGGAAGTAGCTATTATTTTTGCCAACGAGTGTGCTGGGAAAGTTGTAACCACTAGAGGAGTAACATCAATATGAAATTAGAAGAATATTATCCGATCTACTTAAGTTATCATACTAATCTGATTTGTAGATTGCTGCATGTCCTGGGGAATATAGCAACTATTGCTTATGTGGGTTTGTGTTTAGAATGGTTAGAGGGGTGGAGCTTACTATTTTTACTTTTAACTCCTTTCATTATTTATCCTTTCGCTTGGTCAGGACATTTCTTCTTTGAGAAGAATAAACCTGCCGCGTTCACTCACCCTATCAAGGCCAAGGTGTGTGATTGGATAATGTGTTGGCATATTATTACAGGTAAAATATGAAAATTTTAATTACAGGGGGGGCTGGATATATAGGTTCAGTTCTCATTCCAGAGCTTTTAAAGGAGTTTCCTAAAGCGGAAATTACTGCTGTAGATGATCTCTCTTACAGTCAGACGAGTCTTCTTTCTTTATGCGGGGATATTACTTTCATTCGTAAGGATGTGCATGATCTTACTGAGGAAGAGGTTCAAGATTTTGATTATATCATTCCTTTAGCTGCTGTAGTAGGTGCTCCTGCTTGTAAGTTCAATACTGAGAGAGCGTGGAGGACTAATTACTGGTCTATTAAGAATATGCTCACTAAATGCAAAAATGCTAAGGTAATTATTCCCACCACCAATTCAGGATATGGAGTCACTAAAGAATACGATGGAAATTTAGTACATTGCACCGAAGAGACAGAGCTTAATCCTGTCTCAGTTTATGGGGAATCCAAGGTATCTGCCGAGAGTGCTGTCTTAGACTATGGAGGTATATCATTGCGACTCGCTACAGTTTTTGGGGTATCTCCACGGATGAGACTGGATCTGTTGGTAAATGATTTTGTGTCTAAAGCATGTAAGGATAAGTATATTGTATTATTTGAAAGCCACTTCAAGAGAAATTATATCCACGTTAAAGATGTAGTAGGAGCATTCATTCATTGTATGAAGAACTATAGTTCGATGAGTGGGCAAGCCTTTAACGTAGGACTGTCCTCTGCCAACTTATCTAAGATGGAATTGTGTAAGGAAATTAAGAAATATATCCCCGATTTTTATATCGAGGAGTCGGCTATCAATAAGGACCCAGACCAAAGAAACTATATTGTATCTAATGCTAAAATTGAGGGAACAGGATGGAAACCTTATTATAGCTTGGCTGACGGAATTAAAGAAATTATAAATGCTTATCCCGTCATAGAAAAAAGTTTACAAAAGTTTGGTAACTTGTAATGAAAGTAAAATTTAAAAGATTATATCCTGAGGCAACAATTCCTACTAAGGCGACAGAAGGATCAGCCGCATATGATTTATATTCTGTTGAGACAGCTTATATTCCAGCGGGTGAAATGGTGACAATTGGAACTGGACTTTCATTAGAAATTCCTAAGGGTTGGAAGGGAGAAATTTATTCTAGGAGTGGGTTTGCCTCTAAGGGTATTGTCGTAGCTAACTCTCCAGGGAAAATTGATAGTGATTACCGAGGAGAAATCCAAGTTCTTCTTCATAATATTCGGAATCAAGATATGGCAGCTATTGGTCCAGGAGAGAGGATTGCTCAACTTGAATTAAATCCTGTGTATGATATTGAATTTGAAGAAGTTGTTGATTTGAGTACAACGGAGAGAGGAGATATGGGTTTTGGTTCAACAGGTTATCACTAAAAAGAATATCCCGAAGAAAAAACAATCAAAACCTAAGAAGCATCAGACAATTGTATTATGTATGATTGTAAAAAATGAAGCTACGGTCATTGAACGTTGCTTTAATTCTGTGAAAGGGATAGTAGATTATTATGTAATCTGTGACACGGGCTCTACTGATGGAACTCAGGATGTTATTCGTGCATACTGGGAGAAGAATAAGCTTAAAGGAGAAGTTCTTGATCGACCGTGGGTAAACTTTGCTCATAATAGGCAAGAGGCTTTTGATGAGGGAGCAGGTAAATGTGATTACATCATGACCATGGATGCTGATGAGGTTTTTGTTCCTTTTGAAAATGGATCCCCTACGCTCACCAAAAAAATTGAAACTCTTCCCAAATTTGTGTGGGATAAAGTTGATGTAAGAACCTGTATGGGTACTTTTTTTTATAATCGTATTCAGTTTTTTAAAAACGGACTGAACTGGAAATGGCACTATCCAATTCATGAAGTATGTACAGCGGATAATTATAAGAGCAGGGGGGTATTAGATGATTGTTGTATTATTCCTACGGCAGAGGGTGGTAGGGCTAAAGATGGAAAAAGATTTCTAAGAGATGCTTTTATTCTTGAAAATTATCTTATTGACAACCCAAAGTGTGCTAGAAGTTGGTTTTATCTTTCTCAATCTTACCACAACGCGGGGGAGATAAATAAAGCTATTCCTCCACTATTTAAAGTTTTAGAGTTTAGTGCCTGGGATGAGGAAAAATATTTAACTTTCCTACGAATAGGAAAACTTAAACTAGCTCAGGGGAAATCTTTTTTTGACGCAGAGTCTTATTTTTTAAAGGCACATCAAGAGAAACCCACAAGAAGAGAGCCTTTGTTTGAGCTTTTACGATACTACAGAAAAACAGATCAACATCATTTAGCAATACTGTTTGGAGAAAAAGCGGTAAAAATTTCATTTCCTCTTAAAGATGTTTTATTTGTAGAGGCAGATGTTTATGAGTGGCGTGTAGAGGATGAATTATCCGTTTCTTACTATTGGACAGGTCGTTATCAAGAATCGTATGATTTGTGTTATAAAATTTTAAATAATAAAGCTGCACAAATCTCTGCTGGTGATAGAGAAAGAATTAAAAGTAATTTAGATTTTAGTAAGGAAAAAATAGTATAATGGATGACATAAATCTATCGCTAATGGGGTATGCCATAGAACAGGCGAATAAGTCAACTCATAGATTTCCAACTGGAGCAGCTATANCTAAGGGTAAAAGAATTTTATCNAAAGCCTATAATATAAATAAGACGCATCCAAAGTTTGGATCTGGAGAATACAAAACACTTCATGCTGANGGTCANGCTATTTGGAAAGCTGTTCGCCAGAGGGTTGATCTTTTGGGATCAACTATTTATGTGTATAGACAAAATAATAATTTAGCAAAACCTTGTCCTTGTTGCAT
>JGI25130J35507_1000431_pt1 | contig 13266 bp, 7 predicted proteins | sample ETNvirnome_2_300_FD_35507 | JGI IMG/M metagenome (IMG submission 35507)
GTTTTCCGAAACGCCCATACGCCTGGTAATCGCTGGCTGCTGGTCCTTCGCGCCTGACAACCTGGAGATACGGCCCCTCTGCCGCCGTTCCTTCTAGTTGTACCCAGCCACCAAAAGCACTGAATCCAGTACCGCCAAAGGACATGGTCGTTTGCCCGAACTGACAGAGTTTTCCGTCGCTGAATTCCGTTCGCGTGAAATCAAACAGACCACCGAAATTGCATCCCGTAGTGCCCCATTTTGCGGTGCCCCAACCATAAAGACTATTCAGCCCGCCAAACGTCGTGAACGTACTTCTAGTGAATTCGACGCCACTCACATTCTCACCCCACATAGCACCTCTCGATTCAACAGTTGCAGAACCGCGGGTAATCACGCTCTCACCAGCCGAATAGGTGAATGCCCCCGTATCTTCCAAGTCCCTTGTCACCGTGTACCGATAACCACCCGTGATCGCCTCACCAGAATTTGTTATTCGCATCCACTCTGTCCTGGTAGCATCGGGAGCCATGTACACCATGCCATTACGTTTGAGCGCTTGTGCCTTCACGTCTATTGTCAAGGCATCATTCGCGACATCCGCTATCAGAACATCGCTGGAGTCGTTCACAATAAACGTGCCAGAGGTAGAGGTTTGTACATTTGTTTCTGTGATGTGACTTCTCAGTGTCCCGCGTATAGTCGCGTTCTGAAATTCGGCCGCACCATTACTTGCATTGAGTTGAAAACCTGATGTGCCAGACGTAAAGTTGCTGCTCTTAATAACCTTGTTTGCACCATCAATAATAATCGTCGGAGCGGCAGAGCCTACCGTAATCTTTTGATTACCCGCATCCAGGATAATACCGGTTGCCGTCAGCGTGTTGCCGCTCACTGTCCAACCGCCAATCGTGCCTGACGTAGCTGTAATACTACCTGTAATAGTCGCGCTGGTGGCAGTAACAGCACCCTCCTTCGTCACCCTAAAGGGCGCACTGGCCGCCGTGGCATTGCCAGCCCAAATCCGGTAAGTGCCATCTGCCGCATCCAGTTTTACAATGTCATTGCTACTACCTAGCACTAGGTTGCCAGCAGAGTCTAGTGTGGCGTTGTTGTTGGAAAGCGTGGTGGCACCGATGGTCCAGTCGCCAATAGCGCCAGACGTAGAGGCCAAAGCGCCTGCCTTTGATACACTAAACGGAGCACTTGCGGCAGTTGCATTTCCTGCCCACAGCCGGTAAGTACCATCCTGACTATCTAGTTTTACAATATCATTGCTTGAACCGAGAAGCAGGTTGCCAGCACTATCAAGGGTTGCATTATTATTCGACAACGTGGTCGCGCCGATGGTCCACCCACCAATCGCGCCCGTTGATGCAGTCACGGACCCCGTGATTGTCGCATCGGATGCGACAAGCCCGCCGTCTTTCTCCACTCTAAATGGCGCAGAAGCGGCGGTAGCATGTCCCACCCAAATGCGATAGGTCGCATCCTGGCTGTCCAGTTTGACGATATTGTTCCCCGTACCCAGCACCAGATAACCGGCACTAGCAAGAGTCGCATCGTTCTTGGTCAGGTTTGCGGCATTGATGGTCCATCCAGCAATATCACCGCTGGTCGCGTAAATCACTCCCCTAGCCGTGACATCGTTGAATTCTGCGTCACCAGCGCCGGCGATCTGCCAGCCGGCACTTCCCGACGCGAAATCTTCTGACTTGAGCCCGCCACCACTAAACGCCACGCCAACACCCGATTTCTCCAGGGTAAGTTGGCCTATTTGCGTGGTGGTGTTGATGGTAGTGACACTAGATTGGCCGGCCAGGACCCCGATTTGCATCGAGATCTTGTCGATCAGATCCAGTTTTGCCGACAGTTCAGCCTTCTCCGGGCCAGAAATAACAGCCTGGTCCTTGAGAACGAGTTCGGCTAACCGGCTAGGCATATCATTTGCCCACCCGCGACATCACTGTTGAAACCGCCATCTCATGCGTCAGCAATTCAGATTCTGTTATAACAACCAACGGCGCTAACCAACCACTTTGCTCCACAAACAACCTCGCTTCGTTGTATTCGTCTTGGGTTTTCCTTTCACCCTGATGCCAATAAGACCCCTCTACACTGATGGGTATGTGTTGCGGCGGCTGGCTAACTATAAAATCTATGACCATCGAGCCAGGCAAACTTTTGCCACCGAAAAAATCTACCTGGAACATTATCTCATCTTCCTCGTAACCAATATCTAAAAGCGCAAGCCACACACGCCATTCGAGATCACTGGCGTATCTCCCCTTAATGTAAAACGGCGGCTCGGCCTCACGCCCTTTCGCGACCCGCTCTTTCTCGCCGGTGGCGTCGGTCCGCTCACGTTTCCGTGCGGCCGGTTGTTTGAAACTAAAACCACTAGCCTTATGCCGCTTACGCTTCGAGTATGTTGATGTTGCCAAGCCAACGCACCGTATCCGTTTCGCCAGCGTTAAATTCGGTCATAGTCAGGCTGGCGGGGTCGAGAAAACAGGTTTTATTGTCGGTCAGTTCGTCCACTGTCCGCATAGTCAAAGGTTGAGCACTCTCCGCCCACGTCCGTAGTTGTGTCTCAACGGTATCTGGTTCCTGAGTATCCTCGTCACCATTCAGGTCCGTCATGGCCCGCCCGATCTGGAAGGTTGTCGCGTATTGAAATTTCACTGGCAGTTTCGCAACCATCTCTGTAACAGTAGCAGTAACTCTAGGCGTAACTGAATTGTCATTAGTAATTAGGCGGAACCTAAATCTAATCCGCCGGCCCGTGACGTCGCTCGATCCGATCGTTTGCGTTTGGATCGGAGAGGTCGTGAAGGTCGCCAAAGTTGTCCAGGCGTCACTATCCTGGCTGTCGTCAGTTTGGTATTCCACAAGGACAACGATGTTAGCCGTCAGTTTTTCTGAGAAGATTTTGAGTTCGTTGAAGAATTTTGGTAGGTCCACCATGCCCTGCGCCATCCAGGCCGTGATCCAATGTCCTTCGTGTTGAAAGGTCATGGACCCGTCATGGTAGGGGTTGAAGGTTTTGCCAGGGTACGGCAAAGTAACTAAGTCCCCGCCCATACCAGCCCAAATTTTATGCACCTTGTCTGGCACGACCTGGTAGGCCAGAGATTTGATACGCACACCGGTTTCCGGAGCTCGCACTAATTCCGCCCAGGAGTTTTCATACACCAAAATACTAGAAGTGCCGGTGTCGCCGGCATCAACGCTCGCGACAATAAATTTCACGATCGGCAAAAGGGCTGTAATCGGACCCTGACGGTCAGAAGGCATACCGGATCCGCGAGTCGGGCCCACATCGTCAAGGGTCCGACCATACAACCGCTCCAGGCTGAACATAAAACTCAGATACAGGAACGGGCTGTGAACACCAGCGGCCGCACCGTTTATTGGGCTTAGTTGGGTGCCGAAGTCCGCACTCAGTTTGTCAGGACGGTCATTGTTGATAGCATAAATCCCATCCTCCTTGAATACGAACACCATGTTGTCGTAGTCCAAAAGGTTGGTCGCTTCCGCGCTATTGGAACCAACCCGGATTGGGTCCCCAAACACCAAATCGGTGGCCCAGGCTTTAGAATCGGACCGGCTGGNGCTTACATNCGAGTTTGTATCGCTGTTGTTTGCCCGCCACACCTGGTACCCATTGACCTGGTCCCGGAAGGTGTGTAGAAATTCAGCCTTGTTGGTTCCATCCGCAGCCCATTCGGTAGTAAAAGTCCCGCTGTCATTATATTGACGCATCCGCCGCAAGGCTGTATCGTCGCCCTGCGCAAAGTAACAAATGTCATCCGCCGGCGTAACATCCGTCACCGGCACCGTGAGCCCGTGAGAGGTAATCTCATTCCAGTTGTCGCTGCCCAGGATCACATATTCCGTCGTGGTCGTATGAGCAGCGTAGAACGCGCTGGAAACAGTGAGAGCAGTGCCCGTGTTACTGCTAATCACCCGCGTTTCGCCTTTCCCCGGCCCTTTTATAATTTTCGCCACCGCGCCCGCCCACTCATTTGTGGTCCACGATTTCGTGCCGTCGTTCAATTTCGTTTTGTCGCCACTGTTACTGTCTGCCGCTCCGCGATCACCGTTTATCCAAACCTTCGGCGCAACCGTTGAGTCGTCGGGCACCTGCACAGCGTAAAGAGCACTACGATAATGGAAAAATCGCCAGGTGCTGGCAACCGCCGCGTCACTAACACGATAATAGGGATTGCCACCGGTAGTCGCAATCTCCCAATGGTGCGCCGCAGTTCCAGCGGTACTAGACAGTTTTATTTTATATGTCGTGCCACTAAGAAGGGATTGTGTGCTGGCCCAATCAAACGAGTGTAAAACACTGACAGTATCAGTAATCGTGGATGTGTTTACAGTGGTATTCTTGAGTTCGCTATCGTCTGCCGCGAGCAATTGACAGGTCAGAACCGCCGTTGGAGTTCCTATCCTGCGTACCCATACCTGGGCGCGATCTGCGCTATAAGCCGAACTCGCGGCGAAGGAGGATGTAACATTCAGGCTTCCTGTCACCAGGCTGGTCCACGTAACGCTTCCAGGTAGACTAACGTCCTGGCTCCGGTGGCCGGCCCCGTAAGACCATTGCGGAGAAAGGATCGCCTGGTAGGGGTTCATCAACCAGGAATTGTGATTATCGTAAAAGGCGTTCTTGTCGCGCTCGAAGTGTTCCTGGCCACGGCCACCTAGCCAGTTGTCCTGGGAAACCGACGAGTACGGCGGCTCCATATCGCTATATTTACTTTCTCCGCTTGCGGTCCGTAAACTTGTGCGACGGTAAGGGATCCGCCGCATAGCCATTATAGTGGGCCTAAAAATGCCACCACGGCTCGCGTTACCAACAATGAGCCCGACCGTCGTTGTCCCGTCAGTGAGCGAAACGTGGTGCGTAGGATCCGCTGACGTGGAGTTTACTGTGATAGCCACGGCCAAGAACCTACGCCGGCGTCCGGATTACCGTGAGATTCCTTTCCTCCATCCAGAACAACGGAAGTTTCTCAGGATGATTGATAAGAAAGAGCCGCCGAATACGCTCCAATTCCGCCTGTGCCTCGTTATAGAATTGCACCGCTGTACTATTGGATGCACCGACCTTCATCAATCGCCACCGAAAAACATTGGCCAGCGAAGCGCCGATGAGCAGTTGCGGTGGAATATATTCGCTAATAGTATCGCTATCATCGCGCACTTCGCTGTGGTCGTCCATATAAATCAGTTTTATGTCATAACCTGCCGGGAGTTGTTCGTTGAAAATGAGTTTGCCGGTACTCCCACCTGCCGTCCATTCGGTACGCCATTCACGTAGAGGGAGCCACCGTTTCGGTGTACCTGTATCCTGCGCTAACCAGACCTGGCGCAAGTCGTTTTTCGCAGCCGTGGGTAAATTATATTCGCGTGTATCACCTGCGGTGTCGAGAGTTGTGGAATCGACCTGACCAATACGGCCGAAATCCCGAAGGGCTTCGTTGACACTCTGGATCATTGCCCAGCGTGGATACCGCTTATTCATCACGCCGTAATAATCGTTGGCTGTTACGGCTACACTAAAAGCCTCTGTATTTATTGTGTTGCTACCGAAATCGGTAACAAGTTTGCTCTCGGATTGGGGTGCGGCTCCTGCGCCAGCTGCGTCGTAGGTTATAAACGCAGTACCGCCATTGAAACTGTCGTCTGCTTCAGTACGCTGAACGCTATCAACTATGTTGGTAGTGGCACCGCCGCTCGCCTTTCCCTCTCGGAGCATTGCTGTCCCACGCGCTACCCCAAGAAGAATATCGAACAGGTTCATTTCACGATTTCAGGCGGGTCAACACTTCCAGATCGCGCTCTAAAACAACCTCATCATTACTAGCACGCAGCCGCAAGGATTTCTGGTTCACCTTCGTGACGGTCACGGGCCCATAATCGTCGTGGACCAGGCGCTCACCTTTAGAGACATCCTTCCACGCACCCACCGCGTCACCAAGATTGGTTTTGACATCTTTCCAGGGCAAATCCGGAACTGCAAAAGTGGATGTTTGACCAGCCTCCTTCACATCATAACCAAAATCGCGTTTCATAAGGGTGGCAACCTCATCCACGCTCCGATTCAGGTGTTTGGGAACCGTCATGCCGTTTATCGCCGCGGAACCCTTCTCGAACTGAACACCATAGGTTTTACCCTTATATTCCCTCTCAGGCGTATTCACTACATAGTCGGGCATATTTCACTCCTATTTTATTCTCAGATAGCCAACACGGGTGAGCCCGCCAGAACCCACCCGTGTTCACTAATTGTACTGCGCTTACGACACTACAGTTTCGTCAGGACCAGGATAGCCACTGACAATACCATTAGCCATTGTGAAGCTAGGGGTATTTGATCCACCTATGTCATAGTTCATCCGCAGGTATCTCTTAGCGGTTTGCACTAAACGAGTGTGTCTACCCGTCGCACTAAGTTGGGCAAAGGTAGAAACAATCTGCCAAGCGGAATTGTCTGCACTTTCCTGTACCACTATATCCATAGTAGGTGAAGTACCTGAAACTGCTGTGATCGCAACTTCAACCACAACGCCACCCGCAGGGGTCGCTCCAACATCGAGAACAGTGCTATTACCATCAGCAGTGACGGCGGCTGAGGTAAACATCAGATTACTATCATACATTTTCCATTCCTCCTAGCTTGCCGCCATCTTGAAGCCCTTGATGCGAGCCAGGCTGTATTGACCAACCTGCTGGAAGCCGTACACCCAATCAATCCTGCGTAACATTTGGGGCGCGGTTTCCATTTCGCCAGTAACTTCGTATGGTGCCAAGTTATTTAGTTGCAGACCACGGAAAGCATCGTCCGCATTGAAACGGGCCACGTAGATGGAACTAGCGTCGTCGCCGCCATCACCGGGATCCTCCGTGTTGAGGATGATCTCAGTGCTCTGGTCAACCTTCAGGCCACAATCTACAAGACGTGCGCCTTTGAAGGTTTCAAACGAGCGTTCCCATTGGTCAGAGGCCGTGTTCAACAAACCCACGCGCCGGAGCGCCTGACCAACACCAAGCCAAGTCGATTCGTTCATTATGAACGCGGTCACACCCAGGTCAGAGGGTCCACCGCTCGAACCAGCAACAGAACGGTGGCCGACATACTTCACGGCCTTGTGGAGCGCATCAATAAACGTATTCTCGGTTGTGGTGCTTGCGAGCACTTTGAGCGCGTCGCCGCCTGATGCCAGATCAATCGACATTCGGCTAGGAAGATTGGATACCCGTTTCTTCATTCCTTCCGGAGTATCGGCGTCAGTTGCGTGGTCGCCATTGATAGCCACGTTGTTGAATTCGTAGGCCATCGCCGTAGTTTTTTGTTTCGTCTGTGTGGTGATCGGGTCCTCAATCACCGATTTGTCCATAAGCAAGACGCGGTCAATCTTGATCTCGCCGCCCAGGATAAACAGAGTTTCGCTTACCTGCTCGGTTTTACCGGTTGACTCCGTGTACGAAGCACCAATTCGCCGGTGGGCCACACTAGGAAGTTGGTCCGCCTGCCACCGCGTAGACGTCACGCGAAGGGCGCTGGTGTTCTGAAACGGGAGTAAACCGATCAGATCTGATTTGCGCAACAGATTGGCTATAATGCCCTGTTGCAACGGATCGCGGCTCTGCTTATAGAGTTCGTTAAGCGTTAGAGCCATAATAGGTTTCTCCTAAAGTTTTTACATTGCGGCCTTTTTTCGCAGACTTTTATTCGCCCGCTCATAAAGGTCGTCCAAGTTTACCGCATACGGATTCGGCGGGGCACCCTTGCCGGCCGGCCGCTTACCACCTGATGGTACTGCGGCCTGGGCGGGCACACGATCGCCTTCCCCGTTCATACGGTCCATCCGTTTCCGTCCCGCCGCCGTTATGCTTTCGAAATATTCTTGTACAGAACCACCCAATACAAGATCATTCATTTCGGGGTCACTGTTATCCATTTCGAAACTCTGGATCAATNGTTGACCCACACCCGAAATCATCCTCACGTCTTCTTCCGTCATGGGCCTTTGCTGATTCGTAGGACCATCAACGGGCGGCGTAGCATAGGCTTCCTGAATGATCTCGGTACGAACTGCTTTATGCGCTGCGTCATCAATTTCGACGCCCTGCGATTGCAGGTTCATAATCAGACCATCCGCTTCGCCTAGCCGCTTTTGGAGCCCCATCTCCAGTTTTGTCGCCTTCTGATCGATTTGGGACTGCCACTGACGTGCGACTTCTTCCACGCGCTCACTTACATAAGCGTCGAGGTCGGCTTTACTACCAAACGTGTCTTCAACAGAAGTTGGACTTTCCTCCGGTTCCACATTGGAATTCTGCGAAACTTCAGGATCTTGCTCCAGTTGGGCCATTATATCCTCCGTTAGCCAAAGTCATGTTATCACAATTTCACGGAATAAGCAAATCTAATGCACTTTTTCGCCCATCCGCTCCACTAACCACTGCTCGAATAAAAGGTTGCTACCCGACAACTCCCACTCACCATGTAGCGCACGCATTGTAGCATCGCTAAACCCGCCCTGGGAAATCCCTGCCATAAACAACCTGGAAAGGGCTGGGTTATTACTGAGAAAATCGGACTGAGTCGCCTCACCCTCACCCACAGCCGCTTCGCCCTCGTCAGCCGGCTTATTGGAAATATAAGGTGTCAATTCGGGATGCTTCTCCTCGTAAAGCCGTTTGAATTCCCAATAGGCTGGGATGTCCGGATTCGCGTCAAGGAATTCGTCGGCCGCATTGTTCGCGTCTTCAATCAATTTAGCGACCTCCGGGTGCAGTTCCTTCCATTCCCGCTCATAGTCCCACGCTTCCTTCAGGCTAGGATTAGCCTCATGGAACTCCAAGATCTCCGGGTGATTTTCATCGAATTCGTCCATCCATTCCTGCATATCCTTCAGGTTTTGCTCAAAAAACTGGCTACGTTCGGTACGGCCACGGTCGGGATCCTCACTCAAGTATTCCATCAGTTCGGGTGCCCGATTGCGCCAAGTATCTTTCCAGGTCTGGTGCTGGGCCATCTGTGGGTGTTCCCTCTCCCAAATGCCCTTTTCAGGATGAGCCGCTTCCCAGGTATCAGAAAATTGCCAGGCTTGGATAAGACCGTTGTCCACCCTGAAGTTTTTCAGTGCAGTGTACGGACTATCGTCTTTGAATTTCTCCGCCCAATAACCCATCATGACGGGTTGATCCGATCGGAAACGCCTCAATTCCGTTTTGGACACTCCAGCATTTTTGAGCTCGTAATATTCCGTTTCGAGTCCGCCGGCACCGGCCCAATTCCCCTCTCGCCAGGCGATCATATCGGATTTCAATTCCTGGTACTTCGCGTTATCCTCGGCGTAAGTTGGCCAGCGCCGGTCACGCTCCTCGTAATAACCCACCACGGAAGGAAGGTCATAAAACTCGTTGTACAACTGACCGATCTCCGGAAACAATTTGGCCTGTTCCGCGTAATAAGCATTGTAATCATTCTCGATTGCGGTGGGCACCGGATCGTCCAGGGAAACCCTGGATTCCTTCGGGATACTGAAATATTGTTTCCACAGATCACCTGAATTCGGGAAGAAAAGGTCTACAATGGACCGGCGATCCGCAACCGCCGGGATCATGTAATACGCCTCCTCCAGTTTACTAACATCCGGGAATTTATCCACCAACATTTGGTCAAAGATTATCGCTTCCGCATCCTCGACAACCACACCCCGCAAGTCGAAATATTCCTTCTGACGATCCCAAAAATCGGTTTCTTTTCCACCAACGTAAAACTCGCGTTCACGGATATAATCATCGTAAGCCGTCGTAATCTCCTGTGGAGCGTATTCCACAGGAAGCGCGTCAACGCCGCGAGTTGCCTCGGTTTCAGGGACATAAGCACCGATTGTTTTCGCCCACAACGCCAGGGTTTCCACGGGCATGGATGCGTAGTCCCGGTCGCCCGTTTCGGGTTTTTCTAGGAAGGTTTCCTGCCAGACTGGTCCAAGCGCTTCCTCTACATCCTTCCGGTGCAATCTTGGTAAAATCATCCACTGGTTCCAAATCTTATCCACCAGGAATTGCCGTAAACGCTCCTCCGGTTCTTTATAAAGGGACAACCGCACTTCATATTCAGGGTGATTGTCGAAGAATTGGTTCAGCGCTGATGTATCCCCATCGTCTTGGGCTTTCATAGCCGCAAAGAAAAGGGTCCGATTCTCCCGCTGGATACGTTCGCCCTCCGGGTAAACCTGGCCGCTCACACCAAAGATAAAGGACGCCGCGGTTCCCCAAGAGGATTGTTTCACAGCGCGTGTCATGGCCCTTGTATAAACATCGCCACTCTGCTCAATCATCGCAATCGTTGCCTCATCCACGGTAAGAACACCTTCCGCAACCATGTCACTTAAGGCACGGTCAATACGATATTCCTCCCACTGATCATAAATTGGCAGATCGAGTTTACGTCGAATTCCACCTTCAAGGTTGATCCCGCTAGGACCACCTATTCCAAGCAAACTACTGACCGTTCGGGTGGTCCGCGTGGCGGGAAGGGGATAGATTCTCTCCGGGGTTCCACGTACCGCTTGATAGGCCCACTGAAGGGGAACGTGCGGGCCCATAACAGAGAGTGCGAAATCATACCCGTCAAAGCGCAGGTTCTTGTCTTTATCGATCGCCAAGCCCTCCGCCCGTTTCCAGATGGGGCCCTGCTGCGAGGACAGCGCCTGACTATATTCAGCCTGGGATATATCCCCGGACCCAACCATAGTTTCGAGCACCCGCACTGTCTGACGCTCGCGGCTATTAGCCCGGTTGGAGTATTCCTCCCACGGATAACCAAAACGGTTTAGGGGCAATCCCACATCCAGAGGATTCACATACACACTGTCGGGCGCTTTCATCCAATCTGGAAGGAAAGCAAGAGGGATTCTCAGACGCCCCTTTATCCGCGACGGGACACCAGGTTTGATAACTGATTCCTCCATCATCTTACCGACGCGATAGAGCGCCGCGAGCCATTTGGGCCTGTGGGCACTGAACATCGCCCACCGCATCATGGTTTGTGTCATCCAAAATTCGTAGGGAAAGACCATGCCCAGATAATGGTTGTAGTGAAACCGGCGGGAGTAATTAAGAAGTGCCGCATCACGTTTATATTCCGCCCACTTCACAGCGAACAGTTTGTTGTTGGCCATATTGACCTGTTGTTCGCGCAACCACCCGTTTAGTTGGCGCATTTGGTCCGGGTGCAAACTGTCTTCCAGGCCCTCCACCGTGAAGTCGGGACCCTGATTCTGGCGCACATCCTGTGCAACCATCCGCTCAAGGGCTTCCACCATTGGGAAACCGCGTTGGTAAAGCATCTCCTCCATAGCAGAACCGATCGGCTGCGGGCCGCCTTCCGTTATACGGTCCAAAGCGCCTGGCGGCAGAAATGCGAAATCTCTCTCGCCAGGTCGAATTATGCTAGTTTGGGTTTCGCCGGCAAAACGAACAAGGATACCCGCCGGCACACGACCTAAAATGACGGCCACACGGCCATCGGGGAATCTAATTGGATCAGAGCCGCCTTCCTCAGCCCGCGAGGAGGCGTCGAGAAGATCTATCTCACGGTGTTCGAGGTAAGTTTCAGATCCACGAGCATCTGGATGAACTTTTTGTTCCCCACCTTTTTGCGATACTTCTCCACGGCGGCGAGAAATGGGTCGTGTTCGTCCACTAAGCGCACGGACCTTCTTTGGGTCTTTTCCTGCTTTTGCGTCGACATAAGTTTGGGCTCCTTCCAGGTAATTTCCTAAACCACTAAAACGCGCACCCAAGTGAGGATACAGTTGCTTTTCGTAATACCAAAGCATGGCCTGAAGGTCAGCAATATCGAAATCACCATGACCATTATCACGAAGCAATTGTCGTGCGTGTTCCATTGATTTTACCATAGAATCGCGCTGGCTTGNTGATCGCGGNANATCATAATTGTTTACATATTCCGCATTGTAAATTGTGTTCGCGTTCTTCTCCAGGAAGTGCTCCCGGATCATCCTGTTCGCCTGACCCTGGGAACGTCCGCGCAACACCTCAAAGACGGCGTCCCACCAACTGGAAACCTCGCGCAATTCAGCCCGCGTAATCTCACCACGCCTGAATTGACGCCAATGCTTGTCATCTGTCCGGNTCGCTTTTTTATCAACGTGTTTCTCAAGAAGGGTAACAAAGGCATTTTTGCCAGCACCGCCACGGTTTTTGTAGGCGAGCAACGGCTGATAACTATCACCCACCATCATAATAATTTGAGCGTCCGAAAGATTCTGGAGATCCCGTCTAGACGCCGGCTGTAGGGACCTGAAGGTATTGAGAGATGCCGCGGTCGCTACGGAAGCAATTTCACCGCGTGCACGATTGTGGGTCCTGTTCATCCACCGGTCCATAGTGAGATAGTGGAATTCACCGCTCAGATTTGCATAAAACGNACCGATCTTGGGGCCAAAATACATAACAGCCATCGGTACGACAGTATCCACAAAAAATTGGGGTGAGTATGTGAAGTTTATTGCTTTGGCGATTTGTTTTTGTTCCGCAACCGTCTGTGCCTCCAATAAATGGCTTTTCAATGCGTCCACGCTTCCAAATTGCTCATAAAGATCCTGAAGGAGCGTAAGTTGTTGTTGCACAGCCGCGACAGGCGTCGCGACCGCACCGTCAAGACGACCGTCAGTCTTAAAATTCTGATAGAGCGCGTCGACACCCTTGAGTTGCTGTTGCGGCTGATCCTGATTAGATGTAATCGCCAGGAACATAGTTACCAAGTTATTCGCGTCGATTCCAACCTGGTCATTCCGACGCAGATCCGGGATCACTTCTCCTAGAACCTTAAGAGCCTNTGGATAGTCNCGCCAGTACCAACCCGCCCCACTGTCGGCACCCAAACTCAAGGAAAACACAAGTTCGTCATAAAATTGGCGACCGATGTGTTCTACGGACTTCGTGCTCGTGTCCAAATGCGGAATAACGCCAGTTTTCCAGCCAGCCCGTTTGATCGCGTCTTTAGCGTGTTCCTGAAGAATCTCGGCAACCATTCGTGTCGGCTTTCCTTTACCGCTGACCTCGAGTTTAGCCAAAACCTCGCGTTTTAGCGCGGCCCGATCGCCTGGTTCAATGTGATAAAGATACGTGGACCCACCCATTTCCTCCGTTATCGGCATACTGTGGACAATGTCCTCCCGCGTGCTCGGCCGCCGCGATTCCCGCGCTTGTTCCGGGCCTACAATAATCTGA
>JGI25130J35507_1000432_pt1 | contig 13262 bp, 13 predicted proteins | sample ETNvirnome_2_300_FD_35507 | JGI IMG/M metagenome (IMG submission 35507)
GAAAAAATATATGAAGACGTCCAGGACATTGAGGGGCGTCTTATTATTAAAGAATATCCCACCAAGTCCGCCACAACTCAAACCTTAAAAAATCATCTGGAAAAGCTCAGAATGAAGGAAATAAAGGTTGATATGATTATTGTAGATTATGCTGATCTTTTAAAGCCCATTGTATATCAAAGAGAGAAAAGAAATGAGTTGGAATCTATTTATGAAGAGCTGCGTGGTTTGGCTCAGGAGTATAAGTGCCCNGTGTGGACAGCTTCCCAAACCAACAGGTCCGGACTAAATGCCGAAGTGGTCACCATGGAATCAATTTCTGAAGCATTTAACAAGTGTTTTGTGTCAGATTTTATTTTTTCTATCTCCCGAACCCCAGAAGATAAACTAGGAAATACGGGACGCATGTTCGTGGCAAAGAATCGAAATGGTCCCGATGGTATGGTGTTTCCCTTGTTTATGGATACGTCGAATGTTTCCATTAAAGTCTTGGAGGCATTATCGTCCGGAGAAGAGGAAGAGGGGATCGTCAAATCGCAAAAGCAAAAATTGGCGGAGAGATATCAAAAGTTCAAGAAGAATAAAAATGGAGGCGGCTAAAAATGTATAGCGATGAAGAGGTTAGAGGAGCAACCCGCGCTTATTTTGATGGAGACGATCTTGCCACTAATGTTTTTATGACGAAATATTGCATGCGCAATAAGGAGGGGGAGTTTGTGGAAAAAACCCCCGATGATATGCATAAACGTCTTGCTGCGGAGTTTGCGCGGATCGAAGCTAGCTTCTCCGGAGCCTCTACCCCCCATCTCACTAAAGAAGAAATTTACTCCTATCTTAAAGAGTTCAAGTATATTGTTCCACAGGGGTCCCCCATGATGGGAATAGGAAATAATTATGTTAATGTCTCTCTTTCAAATTGCGTGGTTGTGGAATCACCCGACGATAATATTTCTTCAATCATGGACGCCGGCAAGCATCTTGCTAATTTATTTAAGCGCCGGTGCGGCGTCGGTGTTGACATATCTAATTTGCGCCCCGAGGACGCCCCCGTAAACAACTCTGCGCGTACTACTACGGGAGCATGGTCATTCGCAGATTTTTATTCGTACGTTTGCCGGATGATAGGACAAAACGGTCGCCGCGGCGCGCTGATGATATCGATGGATGTGCGCCATCCCGATATTGAAAAATTTATTGCNATGAAGCACGATCTTACAAAAGTGACGGGAGCAAATATCTCCTTGAAGATTACTGATGATTTTATGCGCGCCGTTGAAAATCAACAACAATATGAACTTCGATTTCCAGTAGAGGCACAGAATCCCCAGTTTACTAAGCTGGTTGATGCATGTGCCCTCTGGGATTTAATTATAGCATCTGCCACCACTACAGCGGAACCGGGGCTGCTCATGTGGGATAACATCAGAAATAATCTTCCGGCTGAGAGCTACGCTGATGTCGGCTTTAAAACTATTTGCACCAATCCGTGTGGAGAAATACCGCTCTCCGCCTACGATAGTTGCCGCCTTATATCTTTAAACCTAAAGCACCTCGTCAAGAATTCTTTTAGTGATAAAGCATGTTTTGATTTTAATAAACTAAAAGAAGTGGCTGCGATAGGCATGCGCTTATCGGATAATTTGGTAGAGTTAGAAATAGAAAAACTTCAGAATATTCTTCAGGTAGCCGACACTCTCGATGAAAAGAATTTATGGGCGCGACTTTTAGAGGCGTGTAAAAACGGTCGCCGAACGGGACTTGGGACCCACGGGCTTGCAGATGCCGTTGCTCGATTAAATTTGCGCTACGATTCCAAGGAGGCTATCGCAATTATTCAACAAATTTACGAGACCATACGCGATACGGCATATCAGGAAAGCGTGTTTCTCGCTCAGGAGCGCGGTGTTTTTCCTGTATTTGATTGGGCGAAAGAGGAAGATAACGATTTTATTAAGCGCCTTCCGCTCGATATTCAAGAGGCAATCGCAACCCATGGGCGCCGTAATATTTCTATTTTAACAAATGCCCCAACCGGTTCTGTATCTATTATGTCTCAAACGAGTTCTGGATTGGAACCCGTCTTCCGTAATTCTTACATTCGTCGACGTAAGCTGTCCCACAACGAACAACACTTAGAAGCAGACTATACAGACGATTTGGGAGATAAATGGATAGAATATACAGTCTTTCATCACAACGCTCAAGAATGGTTGGATACTTGGGCAACTGATTTAGATGCGTCTCTTCCTGATTATTTTGTAGAGTCTAACGCTATAGATGGTAACTGTCGAATTGCCGTTCAGGCAGCCATTCAGAAAAGTATTGATCATTCTATCAGCTCAACAATTAATTTACCAAAGGGAACATCTGCGGCTACCGTTGGAGATTTATATTTCCAGGGATGGAAATTGGGGCTTAAAGGGGTCACCGTGTATGTAGAGGGATCTCGGTCCGGTGTGCTTCTATCTTCCGATCGCCTGGATGGGGGCTTCCCCCAGTATCGTGCACCTCGGCGTCCTATCGAATTACCATGTAATATCCACCACACCACCATTCAAGGGGAGAGGTGGGCAATCTTGGTTGGTCTGATGGACGGCATGCCCTACGAAGTTATGGGAGGGTTGGCTAATCTTATTGAGATTCCCAAGCGATACACAGAAGGCATTTTGGTGAAAAATCCCCGCAAGACAATGAACTCTATCTATGATTTAAAGATAGGGCGTAATGGTGATAGTATAGTAGTACGAGATTTGGTGCGCGCGTTTGATAATCCCAACCACTCTGCGTTTACACGCATGATGTCATTGGGACTACGACACGGCGCGAGTGTGCAATATGTTGTTGAACAAATGCAAAAAGACAAAGACTCAGATATGTTTAGTTTTGTACGCTGCGTGGCTAGAATATTGAAAAACTATATCAAGGATGGCACCGAGGTTACCGAAAAAACATGTGGTGAGTGCGGGCAAGACGGGCTCGTGTATCTGGAGGGGTGTGCAACCTGTAAGGCATGCGGCTTTGCAAAGTGTGGTTAAGGTATGGCGTATTCAAAAAAAGTTTTAGATCATTTCGAAAACCCACGTAACGTGGGATCTCTTGACAAAGAGGACTCTACCGTAGGTACTGGCATCGTGGGCGCCCCAGAGTGCGGCGATGTTATGCAACTACAAATTAAAGTAGATGGTTGTGGATGCATCCAGGACGCAAAGTTTAAAACTTTTGGGTGTGGATCCGCAATCGCCGCCTCTTCGCTTGCGACCGAGCGTCTGAAGGGGCTAACACTGAAAGAAGCTAACGACATTAAAAACACTGAAATTGTGGAAGAGCTTTCGTTGCCTCCCGTTAAGGTTCATTGTTCGGTCCTTGCAGAAGAGGCGATAAAAGCAGCAATTAAAGATTTGGAGAAAAAGAAATGATATTTGCACCCTTAGCAAAAAATATAGCTATTGAGTTTATAAAAAAAGAAGAGGAACAGCAAGCAATTTTGTTGCCCTCAGACTACCGCCCTACAGACGCACCCTACGAGATAGTACGCGTGGCTCCTCATGGAGCTAGTGACGCGTGTGATCAGGAGTGGAATCCCGGCGAATTACTGGTGGTAGAAGCTCACATGATTCGGCAGTTCGAATTTGAGGGAAGCCCCTATCACACCATAGGAGAAAATTATGTGGTGGGGTGGTTTTACGATGAGCCCACGGAAGACTAATTACAACATGAAAATCGATACAAAAAAGCTTTGCAGCCTAATCGAGGAGGTCAAACAGGAGCGCGCCTCATCCGTGCTGCTCACAAAACCTAGTGCGAAACTCATTAAAGAATCGTCGCTATCGCGTGTCCTTCAACATATAATCGAACATGACGCAGCTCTTTTAAGTGCCTTTAGGGAAGATCCCAGAGACAGCGGACCTTGCGCCGACTCGGCGCAGATTGAAACCGATCTTGATGCCGCGTCCGCGCTTTCTCTTAATAAAAGGCGCAATCGTGATTTGAAAGCAACCCTGTTAACTTTGGGGTACGGAGTGACCAAGATAGGGGGTACGTATATAGAAGATTTTAATACACCCGAAGCCGTAGAGGTGGCGGAAGATTCTCTTTTTGTAGTTAACTTGAAAGATGCTCCTACTTTTTTTCGAGACATAGAAGATCTCGGCGCGCGCTTTTGTCAAGATTCAGTTTTGATTGTTCCGAAGGGGGGCAAAGGCGCCCATCTTCTTGGCACCAACAACAGTGAATTTCCAGGACTCGGAGAGAAAATAGAGGTGGGAGATTTGAAGTTGGGCGAAGAGGCAGAATTTATGAGCCGCGTTAACAAGCGCCCCTTCACGTTCGGAGAGGGGCTCGACACCTACAAACAACTATCTCGAAATTCTCGAATGGCGGCAAAAACTATTGCCAAGAAAGTTTTGAATGCACGAAGTTCCGAACTTAAAAACAAATAAACTGGTGATTGGATATTCATTAGAAGCTTTAGAATATTCCAAAAAAACTCGAGCGTCGCTTCTAATCAACGGTGAGTTAAAACCCCACAGGTACGAGCACCCCGAAGAACATCGTCGATGGAATCTTCTTTCTTTCGAACTGGGAATGGCAGGACTCCAGCCGATTCCTTCGAAGATAGAAGGTATAAGGATTGAGGAAGGAATGGCAAACATCTCGACTGAATTTTATAGAAAGATAAGAATTTCTTTTGATGAGCTCTATATTTTTGATTTAGAACTCGTCGAGGGGTTAAATGCGCGCGAAGAGGTTTCTGAATATATCGCGTATGATTGGTTTGATGTTAAGCGTGGAGCCAAACAAATTCTTGCCAAGCTCCAGGGAGAGACAGACTTTGTTAACGAAATAGTTTTTTATCCGTCCGAACGACGTGATGGCAATTCAGGACAGATAAAAGATTGTTACAGTAAATCTTTTATTTCGGGTAAAGACCTTCACAAATTTGAAAATTCGGAAACAAGTGCTCGACTGGCTGCGCTAGGATTAATGAGAAAGAAAAAGGTCACAGGTCCTGCTCGGCTTATTGATGAAAAAATCCACTATTTAAATGTTGTTCTCGAACACCGTCGACGCGATCTCTACAAAAATAAAAAGCAGTACATTTTAAACGAAGAGTTGCCAGCTAATGTTTATTGGCGTAATATACACTCATGATGGAAGAGGCACCCCAGAAGGCGGCATCTTTTCATTTGGCGGGGATAGTCCCCATAGCGCGCGCCCAATCGGAGTTTGGTTTTGAGTGGCATGGGGGCTTTATTCCCTTGGCACCCGGCATCAATGCTATTGAGTACGCGGTTCACGAGTGTGCGCTGCTGGGATGTGAGACGATTTGGATTGTGTGTAACGACGATGTTGCTCCTCTCTTGCGCCACCGCTTGGGCGATTATGTCCGCAGCGCTGACAGTCTGGAGCGAGGAGCTTTTATTGATTTTTCCTCCACAGCTTATACGTCTATTCCTATTTATTATGTACCAATCCATCCTCGACATCGCGATAAAATAGATTGTTATCCTTGGTCCATCATCCATGGGGCTAATGTGGCTTATTGGCTGTGTCGCAGGCTCTCGCGTTGGCTCATACCCGATCGTTACTACGTCAGCTTTCCTTTCGGAGTTTACAGCCACGCGCCCCTTAAGGAAGTGCGAAAAGAAATACGGTCAGCTTCTCCGTTCTATTTTTCACACGAAGGAAATACAGTTCGCGACGGCTTGCCTTTGGGCTTTACTTTCGATAGTCAAGAGTGGAAGAGAGCACGGCATGTTATTAAATCCAATTCCCGCGGCTACCACCCGCCGGAAGATGGTGAACAGTTCCCTACGCGCCGGCTGCCCAAAGATGAAAGATATCAATCACGTGACTACACCCTGCAAAATGTTTTTGCCGATGCCCCGCTGGAAGCGGCGGCTATTGAAGAATTAAATTGGTTTTATGACTTGACAACGTGGGGCGGATATTGTAAACTATTATCATCTACACACTGTCAAGAGATTAGCGCGCCGACGAGGCTGCTATTCCCCGGAAGCGTACTAAACAAACTTGGAGAAGGATAATGAGAGATACTAGAGGCAAAAGAAAAACCCCAGCTATCCCCTTTGTGGGGCTGCATGCCCACAGCGTGGCGGGTTCAATTTTTGACGCGATTGGGTACCCACCCGAACATATGGATTTTGCCTACGAAAATGGATGCGACGCCCTCGCACTCACCGACCACGGTAACATGAATGGATTCAGCTATCAGCTTCTTCACTGGAAAAAGATGAAGGGAGAGGGGAAAGATTTTAAGGCTATCTTTGGCGTTGAAGCATATTTTCTCCCGAGTATCCGAGAATGGAGAGAAGAGTACGAAAGAATCAAAGAAGACGCAAAAGCTGCAAAAAAGTTGGCGAAGCAGGAAACTTCGGGCGCCACAGTAGAAGATGAGGGCGAAAGCAAGAAGGCGCAGGACATTCTAAAAAGGCGCCGCCACCTTATCCTGCTGGCTCAAAATCAAATCGGGCTAAATAATATTTTCAAAATGATTTCGGAAAGTTATCGCGAGGAAAACTTTTATCGCTACCCTCGCGTCGATTATGACATGCTTGAAAAGTATGGCGAAGGAGTGATTGCAGCTTCGGCGTGCCTTGGCGGTGTATATGCAGGTAATTACTGGGAAAATCGTGAAAACGGTGCAGAGGCAGTCCTAGAATCAATGCGTAAGACCACGCGACGCATGGTGGAAATCTTTGGAGAGCGGTGGTTTGGAGAACTACAGTGGAACAATATCGCTGAGCAGCATGAGCTCAATCAGTATATTATTCAAATGCATGAAGAGTTCGATATTCCTCTGATCTCAACAGCCGATAGCCACTATCCAAATCCGGACGCCTGGAAGGACCGTGAACTCTACACACGCCTGGGCTGGCTCGGCAAGGGAGGGCTTCCAGAATACATGGACAGCGAATTACCTCCGGGAGTAGAAGAAATAGGATACGAGCTGTATCCTAAAAACGGTGATGAAATATGGATGAGTTACAAACAATACTCGGCTGACAATAATCAGACTTATGATGACGAACTGGTGTTGGGGTCTATTATTAAGACTCACGAAATTGCTCATGAAATGATTGAGAATTTTGAACCAAACACGGCGGTTAAACTACCGAGTTTTGTGGTACCCGCCGGGGTTTCTCCCGTCGCGGCACTCACACAGTTGGCTATAGACGGGCTTCGGTCTAAGGATCTTCACAATACCCAGGAATACATCGATCGACTTAAAATGGAAATTAAAGTTATCGACGATCGAGGCTTTAGTAAATATTTTTTGACGATGAAAGCAATAGTAGACAAAGCCAATGCGGCTCAGCTTACCGGACCAGGGAGAGGCTCAGCTGCGGGCTCTCTCGTCGCCTATGTGCTAGATATCACCCAGATCGATCCTATTAAACACGGTCTTCTTTTTGAGAGATTTTTAAGGAAAGACGCGACTGACTATCCGGATATCGATTATGACGTGGCGGAACCCATGGAACTCAAGGAAATGCTTGCTCGTGACTGGGGAGAGAACACGGTCGTCCCCATTTCAAACTGGAACACGCTCCAACTACGTTCATTGATTAAGGATATTTCAAAATTTTATGGAATCCCATTTGTAGAGGCAAACAAAGTTACGAGCGTGATGATGAAAGAGGCAATCCCGGAGGCTAAGCGCCGTCACGGAATTAAAGCCGGTGTCTATTCACCCACGTGGGAAGAGGTGATGGAACTGAGCCCATCATTGAGAGGTTTTCTCACAAAATATCCTAATCTTAAGACGCACGTGGAAGCGTTAGTGGGTCAGGTGAGGTCATGCTCGCGACACGCTGGTGGGGTGTTAATTGCCGACGAGCTTGATAAGCACCTCCCGTTAATTAATTCCGGAGGTGTACGACAAGCACCCTGGTCTGAGGGGCAAAATGTTCGTCATCTGGAGCCCCTAGGCTTTATTAAATTTGATCTTTTGGGACTCTCAACACTGCGTATGATCGACGGTGCGATTCGGCACATTCTGCAGCGCCACAAAAATATTGAAACGCCCACCTTTCAAGATGTGAAAGAGTTTTATAATGACCACCTACACCCAGACATAATAAATTTTAATGACGAGGAAGTATATCATAACATTTTTCACAAAGGAAATTGGGCAGGCATATTTCAATTTACGGAAACGCCCGCGCAACAATTTTGCCGGCGCGCCCACCCACAGAACTTAATTGATATTTCCGCCATTACTTCTATTTTTCGACCCGGTCCTTTGGCGGCGGGCGTGCATGATCGTTACGTTAGCGCGAAGAGGAACCCCGAAGAGGTGTATTATCTTAACGATATAGTGCGTGACGTGACCGAAGAGAGCTATGGGTTCTTAATATTTCAGGAACAGATAGCGCTCTTGGCGCATCGCCTGGGCAAAGATCTCTCCCTGGACGAGGGAAATCTTCTGCGTAAGGTACTCACAAAAAAGGGCACCGGAAAGGGCGCCCAGGTAAAAGAAAATCTTCACGCCAAGTTCATAGAGGGCTGTGTGGAAAAAGGTATTAATAAATTTAAAGCTGAGGACCTTTGGGAAACATTTGAATATTTTTCCGGCTATGGGTTCAACAAATCTCATGCCATTTCCTACTCGGTGATTTCTTTTCAATGCGCGTGGCTTCTCAACTACTATCCATCAGAATGGATGGCTGCCTTCTTGGACAAGGAGCCCGAAGCACGCAAAGAAAAGGCAATCAATATTGCCAAGAGCTACGGGTTTAAAATTCAAAAAGCAGCACTTAACACATCCGGGAGGGTCTGGGAAATTGATCCATCCGATAAAATGACCCTTGTGCAGCCACTAAGCTCTCTCAAGGGGTTGGGGGATAAGGCAATCGATCAAATATTGGCACACCGTCCCTTTAATTCCGTAGAAGAGTTTCTTTTTAATGAGGAGATAGTTTATTCTAAACTGAACAAGAAGGCGCTGGACGTTCTCATTAGATCTAGTGCTGCGGACTCCCTCATGGACGACAGATTTACGGGGCGAAAGCATTTTTGGTCGGCTGTTGCCGTAAACCGTCCTACCAGCAAAAAGAAATTGAAGGAACAAATCGAGCTTTATGCCGATGAGGGCGATTTCACGGAAGAGGAAGAAATAGAAAATACTGTATCTCTCACGGGGATTTTCCCCATACATCTGGTGATTGACAAATCGATTCGCGCGCGCCTTGACGAACTTTATATTCCGCCCATCTCTGATTACGATCCAGATTTGGGATTGGTATGGTTCATCCCGCGTGAAATAATTTTAAAGCAAACAAAAAATGGTAAACCGTATTGGATTGTTTCAGTTATTGATAGTAATTCTAACGTTACAAAATTTAAGTGCTGGGGCATACGCCCCGAAAAGGATAGAATTCATATCAATCGTCCCTACATGGCGCGCCTGGAGTATGATGAAGAGTGGGGGTTTTCCACTCGTTCTATTCGCAAGACCATGAAGTTGCTTGGCTAATAAAAACACAGAAGGAGAAAAAAATGAAAAAGAGCAAGGAAAGATCAACCGATACCCATAAGAAAAAGACCTCGATCGGCAATAGTAAGTTTACCAAGAGAGGCACCCCCGGACCCCACGGCGGCAATAAAAAATATAAGAAGCGCTATAGGGGGCAAGGCAAGTGAAAACAACCAAAACACTTAGTCCACTCTTAAAAGATCCTCAGCTACATAATGAGCCCGTCATCGTTCGGGTTAATGACTTTACCAACCGGGCGGCTAAAGAGTTTGCTGCTGAGATGAACAAGGCACACAATACCGGACAGCCTGTCATTCCGGTGGTCATTGATTCATACGGAGGGCACGTATACAGCCTAATGTCTATGATTTCTTCTATCAAGCACGCAGAGCTACCGGTGGCTACAATCATCGAAGGTAAGGCAATGTCGTGTGGGGCAATATTATTTACGTTTGGAACTGAAGGTCTGCGTTTTATGGACCCCGACGCCACGCTGATGATACACGATGTATCTTCAGCTGTGTGGGGGAAGGTAGAAGAAATTAAAGCCGACACTGCCGAAGCAGACCGATTAAATCAAAAGGTTTATAGAATGATGGCGCACAACTGCGGAAAAAAAGAAGATTATTTTCTAGATCTCATTCATCAAAGGGGACATGCGGATTGGTTCATCGACGCCGCCGAAGCCGCACATCATAATTTAGCAAATCAAATTCGCGTTCCCAAGTTTAATGTGATTGCGAATGTACAGATAGATTTTGAGTAGGAATACTGATGATATTAGAATATTATATGATAAGAGATAACGTGCAGCCCCCTTCGCGTGCAAACCCCAGCGATGCTGGTTTGGATTTGGTATTTAATCCATCAAGGGGGGAAGATGAAGTACTGAAGATCGCGCCCGGGGAGAGTGTCCTATTGGAAACTGGCTGCCGCTTTGCCATCCCGCATGGGTATATGCTGGAGATAAAGAATCGCTCTAGCTGGGCGGCTAAACGTCAATTGTTGGTGGGCGCCGGGGTGGTGGATAGCGGATATGACGGGGAAGTATTTGTGAATCTTCACAACATAGGTCCCGCCTCTCACACAATTTTAAAAGGAGACCGCATCGCACAGGGGGTGTTGATACCGGTGGTCCCCGTCAGGTGGGTAGCAGCTGCAGACCCAGACATATATGGGTGGAGTCCTATCACCCTTAGCGATCGCGGCGATGGACAATTAGGATCTACAGGACGAGGCAGTGAAGAAAATTAGCCACGACACCTTAAGATTGAGCGAAGGGCTAACCTATGATGATGTGTTATTGATACCTCAGTATTCCGATATCAAAAGTCGCACCGAGGTTTGTATTGGATCTGATTTGGGAGACCTTCGTTTCGATCTGCCCATTATCTCTAGTCCGATGGATACCATAACTGAATCACCCATGGCGGCTGCTATGCATTCGTGCGGTGGGCTCGGAATCATACACAGGTATAATTCCATAGAGATTCAATGTCAACATATTGAGTGTCTGCCCGCAGAAGCTATAGTGGGAGCGGCGATAGGAACTTCTGGAGACTATTTAGAAAGAGCACGGGCTCTGGCTGCAGCAGGCGCAAGAATTCTATGTGTGGACGTAGCACACGGCCACCATATTTTGATGAAGGAGGCGCTTACTGCGCTTCGTTATGCGTTCGGTAGCAATATCCACATAATGGCAGGGAACGTGGCGACCTTGGAGGGTTACAATGACTTGGTCGATTGGGGAGCCGATAGCGTGCGTTGCAATATTGGCGGCGGTTCTATTTGTTCAACTAGGATACAGACTGGGCACGGCGTCACCGGTCTTCAAACGATTTTTGATTGCGCGCGGTCAGACCGAAACGCGCCCATCATTGCTGATGGTGGACTCCGGAACGCTGGAGATATTGTCAAAGCTTTGGCAGCTGGGGCTGACTTCGTCATGCTTGGCTCTGTGCTTGCGGGCACTGACGAAACTCCTGGAGATATAATCAACACTCGGAAGGGCAAGTACAAAACCTACCGAGGAATGGCAAGCAGAGATGCTCAAATTGAGTGGCGCGCCCGCACGAGTTCTGTGGAGGGGATAGCCACGTCCGTTCCGTGCAAAGGACCGGTCAGCGACGTGTTGCGTACCCTGGAGAGGGGAATTCGCAGTGGATTTTCTTATTCGGGCGCCCGTACTTTGGGAGAGCTACAGGGCAAAGCAAAGTTTCTAAGNCAAACGGGAAGCGGGCAGACCGAAAGTTCTACCCATATTAATAAAAGATGAGAGAGCTCATTAAAGCCACAGTTTTTTTGGATCCCAAGCTTCACGAAGACCTTAAGATCCGAATTTATTATGATGGCTTTAAAAGCCAGAGCGAATTTATTAGAGCCTGTGTCGTTTCTTATTTAAGTGGCGATACAAAATTTATGGAGTTTTTAGATGCCTATCGGCAGAACGAGAAGCTCCAGTCCAAAGCGCAAATACGCAAAAGTGCAGCCCTCCGTCGCAGTGGTGAAGAATTGATAGAGAAGATGGGGCTGTCGGACGATGAGATAGAGAATATATTTGATTTGCTAGAAGAGGAGAAACCAGACTAATGAGAGATTGTGCAGAAAAATGTTTTTTGAAAGAAGAGAATTGTAAACAAAGGGAGTGTCGCCTTTGGCTTGATTATCCGGAGGATCACAATTGTACGCTAATAGCGGTGAAAAAACATGGTCCGATGACATTGAGAGAAATAGCCGAGAGACACGGCGTAAGCATAGTGAGAATAAAACAAATTGCGGACAAGGCTTTGCTCAAAATAAAATCTGTCGTTAACCGCGATGAATACTAATTAAAGGTAGTAATGTACATTTACTTATAGGAGATTTCTAGTATGGCTCGCAAAAACAAAAAACTGCTTTCCGAGGGGCAGGTGACACAATTTATGAAACTTGCAAATCTCGGTGCTCTTACCCCCGGATTTGTGCACGGACTCCCCGAGGGACGAGAGGAACGAGAGGACGCCCGAGACCGGTCCCAGGCGCGCCGCAACCGCATGCAAACGCGCCGCGATCGTGACTGGGAGAACCAGACCGTCGCCAGCATCGACGACGATCCGTACGATGATGCGGACACCGCAGCATCGAAGGCGATTGACTGGGATGACTCTGAGCGCGTCGCCGCCGGCGGCAAGGCAAGCTCCGGTCCTCCGCCTGATCCGGGTACCGAACGCCTCGCGAGCACCGACGACCCTCGGTACGAGGCGGGGAACATCCGCGCCCGAGAAGAAAAAATAGGACAAGCTGGATATGAACGCGCCAAGAAGGTCAAGGCACCCCCGCCCGAAAGCGCGTCCTCGCGCCGCGCAGCAGCAGAGAAGAAGGCTGCAGCCGCAGGAGATCCTACAGCCCGCCGCAACCCCAAGCGCCAACAACAACAAGAATCACACGGTCGCGGACGCGACGAAGGCTCTGGTGGTTATGGTCACCCCGATCCCCGCCAACGACTAGCTGGCTCAAGCCTTCGCGAGCAAGACGAAGATCTAGAGCTGGACGTTGAACTTGATGATCTAGAAGATGAGGATCTCGACCTAGAGGACGAAGACTTTGGTCTTGAAGACGAAGAGCTTGACGCCGATCTAGAAGGTGGGCGCCAAGTCAGTGTCGATGATTTCCTCGTTGCCCTGGAGACGGCTCTTGAAGACGTCATGGGCGAAGAAGTGGAAGTGAGCCAAGACGAAGAAGATCTCGACCTAGAGGACGACGAGCTAGATCTTGAAGGCGACGA
>JGI25130J35507_1000438_pt1 | contig 13187 bp, 10 predicted proteins | sample ETNvirnome_2_300_FD_35507 | JGI IMG/M metagenome (IMG submission 35507)
GTTGCTTTTTTACCTTCAAGCAATACTTTTTCAGCTAATGCGCCGGTTACCACGGTTAAGTTTTTACGTGACTTAACGGGGTCTAAATACTCACGACTTGCCGAACTGCGCACACCATTTTTCACAGTCATGTGCATTGGCCCAAAACCTTCTTGCTGTGCACCGTTATAATCATCGGTGTGAGCATACCCTGCTTGTTGGCCCGCTTNGATAAACGCTTTGTATAAAGGGTTCGCCATTTCATTACCGTTATTAACCCCTAATGGGCCGTTATCACCACGGTAACTATCTCCCCCTAAATAAAACGATTCAGCGCGTTTAAAGTAAGGCAAACAGGCTTGGTAATCCCAACCTTCTGCGCCATGCTGCTGCCACTCATCAAAATCTTTTGCATGGCCTCGGACATACACCATGCCGTTAATAGATGACGAACCACCTAGTACTTTCCCGCGAGGACAGTGCATTTGGCGGTTATCTAAATAAGGCTCTGGCTCAGTGTGAAACTGCCATGCATATTTATCAGTATTCATTGGAATTGACAGCGCTGTAGGCATCTTAATAAAGATGCTTTTATCGCTACCACCCGTTTCAAGTAATAACACCTTGTTTGAAGGGTCTGCTGATAGTCGGTTAGCCAACACGCAGCCTGCTGAGCCTGCACCGACTATGATGTAATCATAGTTCTGTGTACTCATTAAAATGGACTCTCTATATTGCTCATACCCACGTAAATCGATTTTGTTTGGGTGTAGTGNTCAAGTGTTTCAATGCCGTTTTCGCGACCAATNCCCGATTGCTTATAACCGCCTACAGGCATTTCTGCTGGTGAGTTACCATAGCTATTAATCCAACAAATACCCGCTTGTAATTGATGAATAACACGGTGGGCACGTTGAATATCTTTCGTAAACACGCCCGCAGCTAAACCGAGGTGAGTATCGTTCGCACGGCGAATCACATCGTCTTCGTCATCAAAGACTAATACGCTCATTACCGGACCAAAGATTTCTTCTTTAACAATGGTCATGTCGTCTTTACAATCAACGAAAATGGTCGGTTCTACAAAATAGCCGTTCGGTGCTGAGGCAGGTGATAAAGCCTTACCACCGGTTAATAACGTCGCCCCTTCTGAAATACCTTTATCGATATAGCTAAGCACCAACTCTTGGTGTTTTTTAGAGATCAGCGCCCCTAAATTCACCTCAGGNTCCATTGGGTCGCCAGCAATAATATTTTGCTCAGTGCGTGTTTTCAGCTCATCAATAAACTGCTGATACACATTTTTGTGCACATAAATTCGTGTACAGTTAGTACAAACTTCGCCTTGAGTATAAAAGTTACCTAGCATTGCGGCACTTACCGCTTGTGAAACATCGGCATCATCAAACACTAACAGCGGTGACTTACCGCCAAGCTCCATGGTCACGTCTTTTAGTGAACCCGCAGCACTTGCCATCACTTTTTTACCTGTGCCTACTTCACCCGTAAACGACACTTTTTCGATGTCTGGGTTTGCTGTTAGCCATTGACCTACTTCNCCAGCCCCTTGTACAACATTGAATACACCTGCTGGTACACCTGCNTCGATAAATATTTCAGCAAGTTTAATGGCACCCAGTGGGGTTTCTTCTGATGGTTTAAAAATCACCGCATTACCTGCAGCGAGTGCGGGGCCTGATTTCCAACACGCAATTTGCAGTGGGTAGTTCCATGCGCCAATGCCCGCACAAATACCTAAAGGTTCTTTACGCGTGTAATAAAAGTCATTACCGACCATTTGCTGCTGACCTACTTGAGCAGGCGCAAGACCAGCAAAATACTCAATCACGTCTGCGCCAGTTTCTACATCAACACACTCAGCTTCTTGCCATGGTTTACCCGTATCAAGCACTTCAACTTTTGCTAGTTCATCATTACGTTCACGCAAAATAGACACCGCTTTTAATAAAATGCGACTACGCTCAATCGGGGTCATTGCAGACCAAGCAGCAAAGCCTTGCTTCGCACTTTCAATAGCGGCGTTTTGAATAAACTCATCGGCCACTTCAACGTAATAAATCACCTCGTCTGTCGCTGGGTTCTTTACCGCAAAGGTATCGCCACTTTGATTCTTCAAAAAGTGGCCATTTATAAAATTTTCGTAAACAGGTGTGGTCATTTTAGGCTCCATACTGTTTTATTAGTGAACGAATGTAGTCTTTTACTAATTGCTCACAATGTTCAAATTGATCTTGGTCTGACTTNCTTAATACGGCTCTTAACCATAAACCATCGATCATGGCTGCACTTAACTCAGCAGCTAAATTAGCATCGCTATCGCTCATTAACTGTTTGAATGAGCTCAATAAATTACTAAACAAACGTTTACTATTAACGTTTTGTAAGCGATGCAATTGAGCGTCGTGCATTGAATGCGCCCAAAAGCTCAACCAGGTTTTGGTGTTATTGCTTTGCTGCTGAGTACGCGAAAAGTTTGCTTCAACGATAAACATCAGTCGTTGCTCAGGGCTGGTTTGTTGCGTTACTCGATTCAATAAAGCACTCTTTAAGCTCGACAATAAATAACGCACAGTGGCTTCAATCAAGCCCTGCTTACCACCAAAATAATGACTGATAATGCCCGACGATAAGCCGGCCTTTTTACTAATGCTATTTATGGTGGTGCCTTGCAAACCAAGCTCTGCAACCGACTCAATTGTGGCGTCAATTAACTGCTGACGGCGAACAGGTTCCATTCCAACTTTCGGCATAATTTTTTATTGATTGAACGTTCAATTAAAATAAATGGTAAGGTAATCAATTTGCCAATTCAAGGTTGACAAATTGTAAACACCCGAAAACCGNNCCACTAAAGTTTAGCTAAGCCTCTGTTATTCAGTTTATTATTCGAGATATAAAAAAGTTTTAAATTTATGCAAAATAAAGTCTAAAAAGTATGAATTTAGGCAAATAAGTAGGAANCGGAGGTTATTTTTTGCGGGNTGTTTTTATTAAAAAAGCGCTTATTCAAGCGCTCACGATACGTTAAAAGTACAGCTAAGATCATTCATGGTATTTTCGAATAACGGCTACCTTGCCATTTTCTATTTCGAGTACATCCATGATGGTTTGCGTGTACTCAATGGCTTGCTGATTTTGCGGGTGGATACCTTTTGCGTGATGGGTGTAACGCAACGCAATGGCTGAGTCATTAAAAATGAAGGTATCTAGTAAGTTGGCTTGATATTCAGTGTGTGCACCAAGGTAAAAAGTCATCCCTTTGCGCATCATCGCTTTACCATCTGGCTCTCTTGAATCATCAGTTTGATAAGGTAAATGTTGGTTTGCTACATCGTCTGTTAATAAAGCTAAAAAGGCCTCTAATTCTTTTTTAGTGGCGTTAGGCGCTTGCGTTGCGACCATGGTATTAAAGTATTGCTGTGCCAGCGCTGCGAGCTCCGGGTTAGCTTGCTTTGCTTGGCTGCTAAATGCGCTAAGCAGGCAAATAGCTAAAAAATAAAGATGCTTCATTGTTATTCCTTGTTCGTTATTCTATTAATCTTAAACCTAAAATAACGACAAAGACTGTAATTAGCAATTACTTAGTTAAAGACACTGCGGCTGAGTATTAAAATAACCACATTATATTTAAAGCATTTAAAACAGTAAGCTCGTCAACCAATAGCTCAGCACNANAAAACTNATGTTGGCGAGCGCCCTTACCCACCAGGGGGCAAAGCTAAACTGTAATTGACTAAATTGAGTAATAAGCACCACCACAGCCATGACACTAAACCAGGGAGTAAAAAAGAACACCGGTTTTAACTTTACTATACTCACCGCTAAATCATGTAAAGCGCCGCTAACGGCAAAGGTTACCAGTACAGCACACCAAACTGGCAGCACCTCATTACTGGGTTTCATTACGTAGCGCGATAAGTAGTAGCTCCAAATGGGATTCCAATAACGCCAAAATAAATAAAACGAACTTGCACCTAACGAACGACTCAGCATATTACGCATCGAGTCTTTATGCCCCAGCGGCACACCGGTGCGTTTTTTAACGTATTGAGCNAGGGTTATAGGCGTAGACACTGGCATTCTCTTTTGNTATTGACCTTATCAGACTACTAAAGAGACAGTAAAAACGAAACCTATACANTGCAGGAAATTGTAACGGGTTATGACCNTGGCAAACTTAATTAGATGGGTCACTATAAAGCCCNGCTACTCGCTTGGCTTGCTATTTACTTNACATTTTACTTTTTACTTTATTTGTTGCTTGGCTCGTNGCTGGGTTGTCTGGCCAAAAGTGTTTTGGGTAACGCCCTTTCATCTCTTTTTGTACGTCGCGGTAACTGGTTTGCCAAAAATTCGCTAAATCTTGAGTAAGCTGCAGAGGCCGTTTTGCAGGTGATAAAAGCTCCATTAATAACGGTAACTTACCTTGTGCAAGCAAAGGTGTGCTGGTCATGCCATACACTTCTTGCATACGCACACTCAGCTTTGCAGGGCCATCGAGCTGGTAGGTAATTCTTACATTAGAGCCACTTGGCACAGTTAAACGCAATGGCAGTAACTCATTTAATGCACTTTGTTGTTGCCAATCAAAACAATTTTTTAGTGCTTCGCCGTAATTAAACTTTTTTAACTGCTCAAGATTTTTAATATCACTCAGGTAAGGCGCTAACCATTGGCTATGTGCACGTAGTTCNTCTCGATTAATGGTCGGNAATGACTCTGGCAACAGCGTGCTTGCCAAACTCATACGAGTGAGTAACTGTTCATTGTCAGTTTGCTCATTAAATAACTGAAAACCATGCTTGCTAAATAAGTTTAACCACGCTTGAGTGCGCTGAGCTTTATCAAGCGGCTGTTTACTTGGCTGACTTGATACTGTGATAGCCCCTAGTTTTACTTCATCTTGATGGATGAAACGTCCTGTTTTTTCGTCGTATTCACATCGCGTCTGCGATGTGAATAAATGGCCGAGTTCATCTTCAAGTTCACTGGGCACAAACGCCACGCCAGCAAATACGCGACTCCCTTTATGGCCGCCCATGCTGGCAATGGCAATGTAGTCATCGTTATGCCAAAACTCTTCACTTAAATCAGCACCTGCGCCATTGGTAAGTAAGTAACCATTACCGCGTTTTTTCGCCAATCGGTCAGGAAATGCAAACGCCACCAGCAAGGCAAGGTATTGCGTTTTAAGCTCAAAGGCTGCTTTNAATTGCAAACGTGATAACCAATAGTTTAATTGCTGTTTAAACACGGGNTGCGGCTTTGTATGCTGGCTATGCAGCGCCAAATTAAGNTCGGCAGGCATCGTTATGCGGCTTTCGAGTAAGGCGATTAAATACGCCGCTAGCTCATATATNCCTGGCATCGTTACTTGTAATTTTTGTGCTTTAATCAGCATATGTGACAACCGAATATCGGCACCAAAGCTGAGCATTTGACTGCCAAGCGGTGTCAGCTTGTCATTTTCATCTATGGCTTCCAGCATTTTCAACAGCGCTGTTGCTTGCTTAATTTGTTGCNTGCTTGGTACATCAAGCAGGCTTAGCTCTTCAAGTGAAGCGCCCCATTGCTTTGCCTCAAGTAATAACTGGCTAATATCACTGGTGAGAATNTCNGGTGCGTCGTGATTATTGCGACGCTCAAAGGTTTGCTTACTCCCTAAGCGATACACCACGCCCGGTTCAATACGCCCTGCGCGACCGGCTCGCTGCACCGCCGATGAGCGCGAAATATTTTGCGTTATAAGCTCTGTAACACCGGTTTTTAAATTAAAGCTGGCTGCACGGCGCTTACCACTGTCAATTACAATACGTATACCTTCGATGGTTAAACTGGTTTCAGCTACATTGGTGGTCAACACAACTTTACGCTTCCCTTTCGTTGNAGGGGCGATTGCAGCTTGTTGTTCTGCTTTGTTTTGTTCACCAAATAAAGTAAACACCTCGCACTGATCTGCAAGGTCGCTTAGTGCTTGCTGCACCCGTAATATTTCGCGCTGTCCGGGTAAAAAAACTAATGCGCTGCCAGCTTGCTCATTGAGCGCTTGTTTAATAATTGCGGGTATANCATCGAGCCATCGGCTTTCGTCTTTGAGTGGAATATACACTTCATCAATCGGGTAACTTCGCCCTTCAGAGGATATTATTGGGCAGTCAAAAAACTCACTGTACCGCTCACCGTCTAAGGTGGCCGACATCAGTAATATTGTTAAGTCGTCTCTCAATGCCGCTTGCGTTTCAAGGGCAAAGGCAAGCGCGGTATCTGCAGCAATTGAACGCTCATGAAACTCATCAAAAATAAGTAAATCAACGCCACTTAGCTCAGGATCGTTTTGCAGCATACGGGTCAGCATACCTTCGGTGACAATCTCAAGCCGAGTGGCGGGGCTCACTTTTGACTCCCCTCGAATACGCAAACCGACACTTTCACCGACTTTTTCGTTTTGTTGGCTCGCCAAATACTGGGCAATATTACGTGCAGCCAGACGTCTTGGCTCTAACATGACAATGTGTTTAAAGTGCCCTTCACGCATTAATGTGAGTGGCAGCCATGTTGATTTACCTGCGCCCGGTGGTGCTTGTAATAAGGCCATAGGGTTATTTTTTATTGTTGTTAGCAGGGATTGATAAATATCTTCAACTGGCAGCACGTCTGGCATCTCTTACTTTCTTTTTGCCCATTGTATCAAAAAACGATGAACAGCCTCTCATTGAATGAAAGAATTACAAGGTTTTCCTTAAAACCCAGTACAAATTGCAGGCNTGTAACACTCTATGTCTAATCATAATAATAAAAACGATGTAATTCAGTTGGTTATATATAAACCATGAATGGCATAACGNTTGCTTTTATTAAAGTGAATGTTTAACAAAGTAAGGAGATTATGATGAACAGCGATCGTTTAGAAGGCAATTGGAAAGAGTTAAAAGGTAAAGCACAACGTAAATGGGGTGAACTTACCGATGGCGATTTAGATAAAATTGAAGGTAGCCGTAAAGAGCTTGTTGGTAAAATCCAACAAAAATACGGCAAATCGAAAGAAGAAGCTGAGAGCGAAGTTAGTGACTTTGAAAATAGTCACTAATTTTGCACATAAAAAGACCCCCAGTAATTGGAATGTCCAACTATTGGGGGTCACTTCATTTTGGCGGTTTTTTATTACCTAAGCAGGTGAATGTGTTTCACTATCTAGCTCAGCAACGGTTTGGTTTTTACCGTGTGATTTAGCAAGGTATAAACACTTATCTGCCACACTTAAACAGTGATCAATGCTCTCGTTAGAAGCCCGCTGATGAAGCCCTATGCTCAGCGTCACTTTAAAATTATGAACCCCTTGTTGNAATGCATGTTGCGCCAATTGCTGGTGAATGTTTTCAGCTAATTGTCTTGCTCTACGCTCATGTCCTTGCGGGGTCACAATAAGGAACTCTTCTCCGCCCCAGCGAGCAACAATGTCTTCTTCGCCACTCACACTTTTGAGNATTGAAGCAATGAAAGTGAGCACATCATCACCAATTTGATGACCATAGGTGTCATTCACTTGTTTAAAGTTATCTACATCAATCAACAAAAAGACAGCCCCTTCGTTAAAACGCGCATCTTGCAAGCATTCCGTAGCATAACGGCGATTAAACAAATCGGTCATGGCATCAATACGGGCTAATTTTTGATTTATTTTTAGTTGCTCAATAAGCTCTCGACTGTACTTATTACGGTAATACTCGTAGAAACCACCAAGAATACAAAGAATCGAAAAACACAGCATGACACGGGTCGTAAAATAATGATTCGGATAGCTGTAATACCCAAGCTTATCGGTGAAGTAAAACAGCACTGAAATCACAATAGCCAGTATGATTAAGTCAAATGCGCCGCGTTTTAAACCTCGTATAAAAAAGGTAACAGGCGATACAATAAATAACCACAAAGGCCCAGTTCCATTATTACCACCCGACACAATCAAAAAGCACATCATCGAGTACAAGGCATAAAGCATTAACACAGCAATAGNNCGGTCGCGATTTTTAAGGACAAAGGGCGATACAAAAACAAAGCCGCCAATAACCAGTAAAAAACTGAGCGTTATGTAGCCATCTTGGTAGCTTGTAACCGACATTACAAAAGAAGTAATGGCACCAATAAATGCAAATACGCGTAAAAATAGCGCTTTATCTTTGTCACTTGCGCTGCTTGAATCAATCACACCTTTACCCTAATTTCCTTGCTTTACACTAATAACTTTAACACAAATATTTAAATTTGAAGGATATTGGCCTCATTTCACATGCTAAATGCTGATTAAAAGGAAGAAAGTATGATTTTAAAGCGCGTTTTAACGGAGGTAGAAATGCAATTTACCTTAAATAAAAACAAAAAAGCACCGTAAGTTAAGTACTTACGGTGCTTTTGAATAGCACGTTATTGCTTTTTACTCTGGCTCATAGCCTAAATTAGGCGATAACCAGCGCTCTGCTTCTTCAAGCGTCATGTTGGTGCGCTTAGCGTAGTCTTCAACCTGATCTTTTTGAATCTGCGCCACGGCATAGTATTTAGAATCCGGGTGAGAAAAATACCAACCAGACACCGCCGCTCCCGGCCACATTGCGTAAGAGCTCGTCAACTTCATACCTATGCGATTTTCAGTATCGAGTAGCTGCCAGATTTTCTTTTTCTCTGTGTGCTCAGGGCACGCAGGGTAACCCGGTGCAGGACGAATACCTTGGTAATTTTCGCGAATAAGCTCATCATTCGATAAGTTTTCATCGCTTGCATAGCCCCAATACTCTTTACGTACCTGCTCATGCAAATANTCCGCAAAAGCCTCTGCTAAACGGTCTGCAACGGCTTTAACCATAATTTTGTTATAGTCATCTTGTTTCGCATCGAAGGCATCAGCAAGGTCGTCTTCTTCAAGCCCTCCGGTTACGGCAAAGGCACCAAAGTAGTCGGGGNNTCCTTTNGGNGCGATGTAATCCGCTAAACAATAATTCGCAAAATCGGTTTTTTCTGTTTGCTGNCGCAGATGGCACGAGGTTGTTAACACGTCTGTACGCGTTTCATCGGTGTAAATTTCAATGTCATCACCCACTCGGTTTGCCGGGAATAAACCTATCACGCCCAGTGGTTGTAGCGCACCTGACTGTTCTAAATCGTCAAGCATCGCATTGGCATCAGCAAATAAGCTTTGCGCTTGCTCACCCACAATTTCATCGTTAAGAATACGCGGATACTTCCCTGCGATTGACCATGTCATGAAATACGGTGTCCAATCGATGTACTGTCTTAACGTGGCAATCGACACATTTTTAAACTCTGTCACTCCGAGCTTTTTAGGCACGGGTGGGGTGTAGTTATCCCAGTCAAGTTGTGCGGCATTATCGCGAGCACGTTGAATGGTGACAGGCTTCGAGCGTGGTTTTTTACGCGATTGCTGTTCACGTACTTTTTCGTACTCCGCTTTGGTTTTTTCTAAAAACGCAGGTTTTAACTCTTTAGACAATAGGNTAGAGACCACACCAACNGCACGACTGGCATTATTTACATACACCACACCTTTATCGTACTGTGGCTCAATTTTCACTGCGGTATGGGCTTTCGAGGTAGTAGCACCCCCAATTAATAAGGGTAAGTCGAAACCACGACGAGTCATTTCTTTAGCAACATGCACCATTTCATCTAATGAGGGCGTAATAAGGCCTGATAAACCGATAATATCGGCTTTTTCGTCAATCGCGATTTGTAGAATTTTTTCCGCAGGCACCATCACACCTAAATCGATCACGTCGTAGTTATTACATTGCAGTACTACGCCAACAATGTTTTTACCAATATCATGTACATCGCCTTTAACGGTCGCCATAACCACTTTACCGTTCGTGGCACCTTCTTCTTTTTCTGCTTCGATATAGGGGTCTAGGTAAGCCACTGCGCGTTTCATTACGCGCGCCGATTTAACCACCTGCGGTAAGAACATTTTACCTGCACCAAATAAATCACCCACCACATTCATGCCATCCATCAGCGGGCCTTCAATCACATGAATAGGCTTATCAGCTGCAGCTCGGCACTCTTCAGTGTCTTCGTCGATATACTCAGTAATGCCTTTTACAAGCGCATGTTCTAGGCGCTTTTCAACGGNCCATGTACGCCACTCTAAATCTTCAACTCGCTCAGCTTGCGCCATCCCTGAGTATTTTGGAGCCAGCTCTACAAGGCGCTCACCCGCACCGGGGTCGGTATTCAGTATAACGTCTTCAACGGCTTTTCTAAGCTCAGCCGGAATATCGTCATACACAGCCAACTGGCCTGCATTCACAATCCCCATATCCATGCCCGCTTTAATGGCATGGTATAAAAATACTGAGTGGATCGCTTCACGTACGGGGTTGTTACCACGAAACGAGAACGACACGTTTGACACCCCGCCCGACACTTTACAGTACGGTAGGTTTTGCTTTATTCGGCGCGTACCTTCAATAAATTCAACAGCATAGTTGTCGTGCTCTTCAATCCCGGTTGCTACTGCAAATATATTCGGATCGAAGATAATGTCTTCTGGTGGAAAACCAATCTCGTCCACAAGAATACGGTAACTCCGCTCACAAATTTCAAATTTACGATCCGCGGTTTCTGCTTGTCCGTCGGTGTCAAACGCCATGACGACTGCGGCAGCACCAAAACGTTTAATTAACTTTGCCTGACGAATAAAGGGCTCTTCACCTTCTTTCAGTGAAATTGAGTTTACAATCGCCTTGCCTTGAATACATTTTAAGCCGGCTTCAATAACTTCCCATTTTGATGAGTCGATCATGATCGGTACTTTAGAAATATCTGGCTCAGAGGCAATCAAGTTCAGAAACTTCACCATCGCGGCTTTTGAATCCAACATGGCTTCATCCATGTTGATATCAATGATCTGTGCACCATTTTCGACTTGTTCACGGGCAACATTAAGNGCGGTTTCGTAATCTTCTTCCATGATCAATCGCTTGAACATGGCTGAACCGGTCACATTGGTACGTTCGCCGACGTTAGTAAATACTGCTATTTGTTGTGTCATTTCGGCTACCTTAGTTTAAGTTACACGCTTCAAGGCCCGATAAGCGCATACGCACTTCAAGCTCAGGCAATGGACGAGGCTTAACTCCTGCAAGGCCTTTGGCAAAGGCTTTAATGTGTGCAGGGGTTGTACCACAGCAACCACCAACAATATTAATAAAGCCTGACTTGCCCCAATCGATTATTTCTTCAGCCATTTCAGGTGCTTCTAAATCGTACTCACCAAACTCATTGGGTAAACCTGCATTAGGGTGAACCGAGGTAAAAGTTTCACAAACGCGTGATAACTCTTCGACATATTGGCGTAATAAATCCGGACCCAGTGCGCAGTTAAGACCAATAGATAACGGCTTAATATGACGAATCGAATTATAAAAAGCTTCGGTCGTTTGCCCCGATAAAGTTCGCCCTGAGGCATCAGTAATGGTGCCTGAGATCATGACAGGCAACGTGCGCCCTGCTTGCTCAAAGGCTTCTTCTACTGCGAACGAGGCCGCTTTTGCATTTAAGGTATCGAATATGGTCTCGATTAAGATTAAATCAACTCCCCCTTCCATCAGTGCCAAGGTTGATTCAACGTATGCTGTCACTAACTTATCAAAGCTAATGTTACGATAACCGGGGTCATTGACATCAGGCGAAATAGAACAAGTTTTTGACGTTGGCCCTAATNCCCCCGCCACATAACGAGGTTTACTTGGATCTTTTGCTTCAAATTCATCGCAGACACTGCGAGCAAGCTTGGCTGATTCTAGGTTGATCTCACGGCTTAAATTCGCCATGTCGTAATCTTCCATCGAAATAGTGGTGGCATTAAACGTATTGGTTTCGATAATGTCGGCACCTGCATTAAGGTATGCGCGGTGAATATCAGCAATAATCTTTGGCTGAGTAAGGCTTAATAAATCATTATTGCCTTTTATAAGGACATGCCAGTCTTTAAAACGCTCACCGCGATAGTCTTGTTCTTCTAATTTATGTTCTTGGATCATGGTGCCCATCGCGCCATCGAGGATCAAAATTCGCTGCTTGAGCGCCTCGGTTAATTGTTCGCGTTTATTCACTGCATTACTCGGCATAGTTGTTAGTCCTTACGTCTTGGCTAACTAGGTTAATATCATACGGTGTTGTTTGGTACACGTAGTAGTTTAACCAATTCGAAAACAATAAAAAGGCGTGACTTTGCCATGTTTTCGACGGTTCGTTATCTGGGTTATCGTCAGGGAAATAGTTTTCTGGTTTTGGCGCNTCGTCTGACTTTTCGCAGTCGCGTAAATATTCCCCTTTTAATGTATGCGCATCATACTCAGGATGGCCCGTTATATATACTTGGCTGCCTGATTTATTCTTAATTAAATACGCCCCAACACGCTCAGACCCTGCTAATACTACTAAATCATCACAGCTGTTAATTTTTTCAATATCAATGTGGCCATAGCGCGAGTGCGGAACTAAAAAGGTATCATCAAAACCNCGCGTTAACGCGGCATGCTCAAAATAACTTTTGTGCGTAAACACGCCACTGAGCTTATTAGGCATTAACTCTCGTTTTAAACCATAGTGATGATAAAGCCCTGCGTGAGCCGCCCAACATGAAAATAATGTTGACGTAACGTGGTGCTCAGCCCAGTCTAAAATCACTTTTAGCTCATCCCAGTAAGCAACGTCGTCATACTCTAAATGTGCAAGCGGCGCGCCTGTGATGATCATGGCATCGTAGTTATTGTCTTTTACTTCAGAAAAGTAACGATAAAACGTATCGAGGTGTTGCTCTGAGGTACTGCTACTTCGGTGGGTGTCTAAACGCAGCAGCTCAACATTCACTTGCAACGGTGAATTAGCCAACAACCGAATAAACTGCACTTCGGTTTCCACTTTATTCGGCATTAAGTTTAAGATGGCCAAACGCATTGGACGAATTTCTTGCGTTTTCGCACGACTTTTAGGCATTACAAATACGTTCTCTTGACGTAATTTTACAATTGCGGGCAATTCATCTTTGACTGTAATGGGCATAGTGGGCTCCGAGCATACTTATTAGACTGCTAATTATGAACGGATAGTTAGAAATTTCAACCTCTAGATGTTTAGATGTCCAAATGATTTTTTTATTTGTGCTAAAGCAA
>JGI25130J35507_1000439_pt1 | contig 13183 bp, 12 predicted proteins | sample ETNvirnome_2_300_FD_35507 | JGI IMG/M metagenome (IMG submission 35507)
GGGCATGGCACTGTCTGGGTGAATGGCGATAATGGCTATATTGCCATGCAGGTCAGTGGGTTAGAAGTGCTTCCGGGGGCCGGTCTCACGGATTCAGGTTATACTTAACTTAAAGAAGCATGGTCAAGAGTGTAAGGCGGCGTGTTATAGAGTTAGATGACCGCCTCTATAAGGCTCCTATTATACTGCTGATCAATCCCTCTGGTTTATATTATCAGCCGTCGACCTACTCCTAACGAGTAATGCAGCACGGATAGTTAATTCATCATGATGACGGTACAGGTGTAGAAATGTCCAAAAGTATTGAAGCATTATCACAGCAACTTGATGCATGTAAGGCTGAACTGGCCAGTAAGGAGGCTTCCATTGCTGAATCAATGGAGACCATGCGCCAAACCTTAGCGATATTAGAGGAAAAAATGGCAGCGTTATCTGCAGGAGATGAGCCCTCAATTCCTGTAGCGTTGATCAGCGATACTCCTTATCCTGAGCAGCAGTTGGCAGGGTTCGTGCCGCTGAAGGTGCTTGCGGAAGAACGCGAGCTTTTAGCCGGACATATTCAAACTGTCCGTGATTCTGAGTTTTTTGATGCCCAGTGGTATCTAGAAACTTATCCAGACATCAAAGACAGCGGTTACGCTGATGACCCAGCCATGCACTACCTTCTGTTTGGCGGTTTTGAAGGCCGCCACCCCGGGCCTTCGTTTAATACAATCGCTTATTACCTTGAATATCCCGATATTTATCGGAACCAGCTGAACCCGCTTGTGCACTTCCTCACTTATGGTATTCAGGAAGGGCGTAAAGCTTACCCTTTGTAACCTAGCTATAGCCTAGCCGTTGTTATGTAATCTTGTGAATGGCGATACTTAACATCATCGTGCTAGGCACCTGCCTGTTTGAAAACAAGGGTGGCCAGGGCAATTTCTTCGTAGGCGCACCGAAATTTGTTCGATAATCGGGATCGTTTCACGGCAAGGATGATATGAAAGAGACCTATACGGCACTCAAAGAGTTCGGCGCTGCCTTTCTAGGGCCAGCGTTGACCGCTTATTCGCGAGCGGTGGAGAAGGAGGCGGCAGGTAAGTTGCCTGTGTGCTTGGCGAGAGAGGGTTGGCTGCTTCACCAGCTGCTGACGCACCTGCACGCCGAGGGGCTGATTCAGTTGGGGCAGGCACCGGTCTATCTGAAGGTCTCGCGTACGCTATTGTTCCGTGCGACTCTCGGAGAGAGGGCGACCTGGGATATTGCCCTAAACATGGAGTTTCAGGGCACGCTGCTGGAATTGCTGATAAAACGCTTCGGCTTGCAGCTACATGAGGCTTATGCCTGCCTTCCCGCTGAGGTGCTAGGGTTCGAGCTTACGCTTCCCGATCAGGCGGATACTGTGCGGGAGTGGTTGAACCCTCATGCTGAGCGCCTCATGCGCCAGGTAGAACCGACGCGCCAAGCCGTACACTGTTACTTTCAGGAACAGGGGCTGATGGGGGAGGCCATGCCGCTGATGCTCGATGTCGGCTATTCGGGCTCTATTCAGAAGTTATGTACCCGCTTTATCGAGCGTGAGACTACGGGGCTATATTTTATAGCGAACAAGCCGGGTAAGCAGCAGGTCGGCGATCAGGTAGCGAGCATGAAAGGCGTGTTCCGCGAAGGCGTGGGGTGGAAAGAGAGCTACACCATGCTGGAGCGTTCGCTGTTGCTTGAATGCCTGATGACCGCGCCGCATGGTCAAGTCGTGGATATACGGCAGCGCCAGGACGGCAGCCATCTCTTCTTCTATGGTCGAGAGGCTTCCAGCCAGCGTTACTATCAGAACCTGGCTGCGGTGCTTGAAGGTGCTAAGGAAGCTGTGACCGAAGCATTCCGCAATGAGGTCACTTATAGCATTGAGGAGGTTGAAGCACTCTACGAGGTGTTCGCCACGCGACCGGGAGCAATACCCAGAGCGGCCTGGCACCTCTTCACCGCCGATGACGATATTACCGGTAATGGTATGGTCAATCCGCTACAGATCTTCGGAATTTGAAACAGGTTTTTATGATAAATCATCTCAAGTCACTGAGAAAAAGTCTGAGGTCGCTCACTGGAAAACCTAGCATCAACTACGCTGGACTGACCGAAGAGGCGATTGCCCTGGGACTTTTTGAGCCAAACTGGTACCAGGAGCAGTACGGGCGGAAGTTCGACGACAACGTTGAAGCGTTCAAGGACTATGTTAGGAAATCTAGTTTCTCGCCCATTAACCCGTCGCCGGCGTTCAATGGTGAAACTTATCACCGTACTTATATGGATGTGTTTCACGGGCAGACCAGCCCGCTGCTGCACTACCTGATGCATGGCAGGAAAGAAGGAAGGAGCTATGCACCTTATCAGCCTCGCTGGTCGCCACGTGATGTCTTGACGCCGGAGCGGCAGGTCGGCGCGGCGGCTCGCGACCTGAAGGTTGCCGCTTGTCTGCATATCTTCTATGAGGACTATATTCATCGTTTTGCTCGCGCTCTTGATGACTTTCCTATTGAGCTGGATGTGCTTCTGACTCTGGCAAAGGAGGAGTATAGCCAGCTTGCCCGCCGGGTTTTCGAGGCACACCCTAAGGTCAGGCATGTCGAGATTCGTATCGTCCCTAATCGTGGTCGTAACTTTGGCCCCATGCTGGTGGAGTATGCCGAGCTTCTACAGCAATACGACCTCTTCTGCCATCTACACTCTAAGAAGTCACTTTATTCGGGCAAGGAACAGACCCAATGGGCTGATTATCTAACTGAGTATCTGCTGCAAGACCCTGCCGTTACCAGTGGAGTGCTTAACCTGTTTGCCGAAAATAACGACTTTGGCATCTATTACCCCACCACCTTTTGGATGATGCCGACTTGGGTTAACCACTTGACCATGAATGCAGCTCATATGCGTCAATGGGAAGAAAAATTTGGCTTGCCCTCTTCAGGCGGGTTTTTGAGTTATCCCGCAGGCGGGATGTTCTGGGCAAGGCCGGAGGCTTTGAAAGGCATTTTGGCGACCAAGTGGCGGTATGAAGACTTCCCAGAAGAGCCGCTGCCTAATGATGGCTCGATGCTACATGCGCTTGAGAGAATCATTGGGGGGCTGGGAGAAAGCCGTGGCTACAAAGAGTTTTTCTACTACCCCTCTACGGGGCAGTTTACGCGTGATCAGTCCTATGCTTTCTCAAGTTATCAAGGTGAAGGAGTTGAGTCCCGACTTCCGGCTATTCAGGCACATGAGTGCATAAGCTTTGATGTTTTTGACACGCTAGTCAGGCGAGAGTATACCGTGCCTGATTACGCCAAGTTGAAGCTGGGGCAGCAGCTTTCGAAAGCCGGTAAAGTTACATCTCCCGAAGCCTTCGTCAAACTACGCAATTCTGCCGAGTTTGAGCTGAGAGAGAGGGCTGCCTTCAAGGGGGATGTATCCATCACCGACATCTATGCCGAGCTAGCCAAGAAGCTGAGTGTATCCGAGCAGGAAGGCGCGCACTGGATGCAGGAAGAGTTTGAACTGGATCTCGCGATGATGCTGCCGAAAGATGAAATGGTGGAGCTGTTCAACCAGCTTGGCAGCGAGGGGCATAAACTGTGGGTGATTTCTGATACTTACTACACCCGCGGCCAGGTGAGTCTGATGCTCAAAAAGGCGAATATTACGGGACCTTATCGACTTTTGGTATCCAGCGCAGAGCAGAAGCGTAAGGACAATGGCACCATGTGGCAGATGGTCAAACAGGATCTAGCCGAAGAAGGCATCACCCGCCATCTACATATTGGCGATAACGTGGTGGCCGATGCCCAGCGTCCTGGCGACCTTGGTTTGACCACCCTGCATATTCTTCACCCCATGGATAAATGGCAGGCCCTGGGCTTCCCCAAGGTGTTGCAAGGTGAAGACGCTCTGGATGAGCATCAAATTCTCAAGTGGGGCAAGCTGGTCAGTCAGGTTGGTCGCAATCCTTTTATTGGTGAATGATAATGAAAAAGTTGATCGTACATGTTGGACCACATAAAACTGGAACAACATATATCCAAGGACTTTTACATAAAAATAGAGAAATTCTCTCGTCTCTTAGTGTTTCTTATCCTGATGTTTATTATCTATACTTAGGTCATCATTATTTGCTTAATGAGCTTAACGGTCGCGCTGAAGCTCATGAGATAAGATCTAGAATATTGGCTGCAATGAATGATGCTGAAACATGCATTCTTTCAAGTGAGAATTTTATATTCTTGAGCTTGTTTGGACTTAAGAAGCTAAAAAATGCTTTTCCAGAAGTTGATTTTAAGTTTGTGATATATTCTAGAAGGCCATCTTTAAGGCTTATTTCAAGATGGCATGAGTTGGTAAAGCAGGGTAGTTACCAGTCTATGGAAAGTTACTTTGTTAAACATCTTTTTAAGCCGATGAAAAGTAGAGAGGTTAATGTTTCCCATTATATTAAAGACTTGATAAATGTATATGGAGAAGATAGTTTTAGATTGGTTGATTATGAAACTGCTAGTTTTGAAAAAAATATGATGAGTTGCTTTTTAAGAGCTTCTGAAATTGAGGATATAATTGAAGATAATAATATTGTTGTTAATAAAATGACTGTTCTTGAAGAAATTGAAATTATAAGGATGATAAATTATACTGCCAGTAAAGAAGAAATACTAAGAGGAAGTAATGTTCGTGAGAAATATTACTTTCTTAAGGAGAATAAAGAAGCTTTTAGAGTAAAGACTGATGAGCTTTCAAAAAAGATTTCACTTTTTTCACAAGAAGTAACTTTAGGCAATGCGGGTTTCGATACTAGTGTAAAACAATTGCTAGAGAAAAATTATTCTGATAGTTTTGTCAACTCTTTAAGTCCGATCAGGGAGGAAAAGTATCGGGTACCGTCAACTGATTGGATTATGGACACAGAGCTTAGAAAAAAAGCCGATAATATTTCGTATGAGGTTATTGAAAATTTTTATGACAGTACCGAATAAGTTTTTCCTTGGCAAAGATGAAAGCTTTTTTGTTGGAAATGTCTTCGCTAAGTACCATTTTAATGATTTTACAAAACCGTTAGTGATTACCCCGCCTTATTCACGAGGGCGCTGATTGAGCGGTCTGAAGGTACTGGCTGTTGGCATTGCTTATCAGGATTCGCCTCTTCAGCGCGAGTGGCTGTTGAGTAATGCCAGAATGCAGCCCTTTTCCTACTTACTTATAGCTCTTTGGAATCAATGGCGGCCGTCCAAGCAGCCGTGATCGCCGACCGCCGCTCCGGTCGCTCGCTTTCTGATGCTGTGGTGGTCTCGCAGGAGCGTCAGCTCAGTGCGGTCAGCTTCGGTAGCCCCTTAAGCAAGGTCGGCCACCACTTGTCGGCGGCGGCACCGAGGTGAACCGTGATGCGACGATGTCGATGGCTGTCAACGCCAGAGAAGGTCAGCATCCAGGCTCGATCGACAGGATGATACGTGCGGCGAAATTGATATCGTCTACCTAGCAGAAGCTCAACGGGGGTATTAACGCCCTCTACATCGATGCGATACGCATTGTAATAAATGGTGTTCCAATGCATAGCCGCCTTATTCACGGTTTCTAAGTCTGCAACATAATCATCGCTCGATGCGATGTTTTGTGTTGCAAGGGGTAAGGTGTGGACCTATGCCAGACCGTATGCTATTGGTTTTATAGAATTATCAGCCTTCGTGTGTGCCCAAGAAATTACGTGGAGTCAGCCAATTGCGTTTGCATTATCACGGCCCTATGCCTGAGCGAATTGGGTTTGTTTTAGTACCCCGTTTCTCGATGATGGCGTTTTTTTCCGCTGTTGAACCCTTACGAATTGCGAACCGTATGAGCGGACGTCCCCTGTTTGATTGGACACTTTTTAGTTTGGATGGTGAGCCCGTCAGTGCCAGTAACGGTATGACACTGATGGTTGATCAGCCCATTGGCGAGTGTTTGGATTTACCCTCACTGGCTGTCTGCAGTGGTTTTGAGCCAGACGTGCACCTAACGCGACCTTTAGTCAGTTGGCTACACCGTTTAGACCAGGCAGGCTGCGTGTTAGGCGGTATTGATACCGGCTGTTTTTTACTGGCCTCCGCCGAGCTGCTTAAAGGTGAGCGGATCACGCTACATTGGGAAAGTTTGCCCGCCTTTCGTGAGCGATTCCCGTTGATCGAAACATCAGACGAGCTATTTGAGCTAGGTGAGCGCCGTTTTTCATGTGCTGGTGGTGCGGCAGCGATGGATATGGCACTAGAGGTTATCAAGCAGAGGCATGGCGCCAAGCTTGCGGTTGATGTCTCTGAGCAGCTGATCCATGAGCGCTTAAGAAACCGCCATGACCAACAGCGCATGTCGCTGGCGCGTCGACTAGGCACGCATAACCCACGTTTGATTGAAGCCGTTGCCTTGATGGAGCGTCATTTGGAGAGGCCGTTGCCGATAGAGGGGATAGCGGATCGCATCGGGGTATCTTTACGCCATCTTCAGCGGCTATTTGAGGAGCACCTTCATAGAACGCCTCGTCAGTGGTATTTATCGCTTCGTTTATCGCGATCGCAGCGCCTGCTCATGGAAACGAATATGGATGTTTTAGAAGTGGGTATTGCTTGTGGCTTCGCGTCAAGCTCCAGCTTTGCACGCGCGTACCGCGCGCAGTTTGGTTGCTCACCCGGAGAATCACGGCGTCAGTTACTTCAGTAGTAAGCGATAAATTTGTCGCTTTATGATTATTTTATGTCGCTTGGTGTCGTTTGAATTGTTGTCTAGTTGGCAAACTTGATTGGTATATCGCCAAAAGAGGACAAGAAAATGATGCATAAACTCGGTGGGTTGAAAACAGTGTATGCCCTAGGTGCTGCGGGCTTAGCGACCTTAGCAACGGCCGCCCCAGCATCGGCTGCCCTAGATGAGGTGCGATTTGGTGTGCCGCCTTGGCCCGGTGTTACTGTAAAGTCAGAAGTCGCAGCACAGCTGATGCAGGCAATGGGTTACCAAACCCGCCAGCGGGATTTAGCGGTGAGCGTTATTTTAGCCGGCTTAACCCGTAATGATATTGATGTTTACTTGGGTGGTTGGTATCCGGTACAGACGGATATGGTAGAACCTCTTGTAGCCGATAATAAGGTGGAAAAACTGGTTTCCAATATCCAAGGGGCAAACTCTGGCTTAGTGGTACCGCAGTATGTGTATGATGCCGGCGTGACGTCGGTGGCCGACCTGGATGCCCATCGTGACCGCTTCGACGGTGAAATTCAGGGTATCGAGGCGGGCACCGGGATTAATACGGCGATCCTTTCGGCGATTGATAATGATATTGTGGGTTTAGGCGATTGGTCGCTGAATGAGAGCTCGACAGCGGCAATGCTGGCGCAAGCCGAGCAGAATATGGCCAACGGCGAGTGGGTGACCTTTGTAGGCTGGGAACCCCATTGGATGAACGTCAGCTTTGATATGGCTTATCTGGACGATGCAGAAGATGCGGGTATTGCCCAAATAGAAAGCACCGTTTGGACGGTCGTGCCAGCGAATATGGCCACAGAAGACCCACAGCTACATCGCTTTCTCTCACAATATGTAGTAGATATCGAAGATCAAAATGCTTGGGTGCATAGTTACAGCTACGAAGATCGTCCCGCCGATGAAGTGGCCTCTGAGTGGATCAGTGCCAACTTAGGCACCGTAGCCACATGGCTGGAGGGAGTAACCGCAAAAGATGGCCAGCCGGCGATAGAGGCGGTGCGCGCTAGTTATCAGTAACCGAGCGTTAATGATCTAAGCGTTGGTTGAGCGCCTGGCAAAAATCTTGCCAGGCGCTTTGCATTTCTGGCAGCTGGGCATGGGCATGTAAGGCGGCGTGCACCATCGTGCTGGCGCTGCGATACCCTACCTGCACACCGTTACGGCGCCAGGCAGCAACGGCTTGTTCAAGTGGAGCGGTTAACGGGTCGTGCTCAACGCTAAGCACTTCCAGCTGCGCGTTGGTTGGGAGCGTATCGATCTGAGTGCTTAGCCCCGGGCAGAAAGGAAGCAGCGATAAGACATCGTTACGGCTAAGCAGCGGGGCATCAGGCCCCAGCGTCTGTGGGTTAAGCGGGCCAACCGGCGGGTAAATAAGCCCTAGCGGGACGCTATGCGTTAGCCGCGTTAACACGTCCAGCGCCAAGCGCCCGCCTGCGCTATCACCAACGATGGCAGCAGGCGTTATCACGCGGGTGGCGCTCAAACACTCCTCCAGCATGTCGCGGTAGTCCGCTTCAGGCGCTAAGCAATAGTCGAGACTGACAACATGGCGCGATAGTCGGTCGGCTAGGCTTGCTGCAATACCATGGTGGCTGTGGACGGACCCCAGCGTAAATCCCCCTCCGTGAAGATACATAACGCGCCCCGGCTTGGCGGAGGGGGGAATAAAGTGCCGAAGCACGCTGCCTTCCCAAGGCTCGTCGGTAATGCGCATGCCGGTTGGGTTAGGCGGGGCAAATGTTTGGCACAGCTGGTCGTAGCGCCGGCGCGCCTCGGCGGGCGTACTACGCGTGACGTTAGCTAAGCCTCGCTCAAAGCGGGTGATAAAGGTGTCGATATCCATAGCGATACTCGTTATTCACGGCTGCTTTAGTTAACCTCCCAAGGCGTATTGAGCACTAGGCGTCAACAAGAGACGCCTAGTGTCATCGTGTGCCTTAGCTCAGCGTTTCTTACGGCCTGTATTAAGCGTCTCGCGGAACAGCGACAGTAGCACGCCCGCTGTCATCACTAGCACCACCACACTCAGCGGTAGGGCTGCCGCAATCAGCGCCGTTTGCAGCGCATTCAGACCACCGGCTACCAGCAGCGCCGCCGCGACTAAGCCAATCACCACGCCCCAGAAAACGCGAAAGCGTATGGGTGGCTCATTATCGCCTAGCGACAAAATCGTGGTGAGCACCAGCGTACCGGAATCAGAGGAGGTGACGAACCAGCTCATTAGCAGAAAGACCATGAGGGCAGAGAGTATCCAGCCAAACGTACCGCTACCTACAATGCCATCCGCCGTAGCAAACAGTGCAGCCGGTAGGTTCCAAGCGTTCACCAGTTCGATAATGCCCGCGCTACCCGGGCCTCCCGCCGCATTTAGCTCCTGGTGCATGGCGTTGCCACCAAAGATAATCAGCCATACAAAGATGATGAGCGTGGGCACGAATAGAACGCCCAACACAAACTCACGCAGCGTGCGCCCTTTGGAAATGCGGGCAATAAAGAGCCCCACAAAGGGTGCCCAGGCGAGCCACCAGCCCCAATAGAAGATCGTCCAGCCCTGTTGCCAGGCAGCGGTGCCTTCTTCCTCTGCATACCAAAGCCCCATGGGGATAAAGTTAACCGCGTAGTCGAGCAGGGTTTCGCCAAACACCGTGATTAGCCAAAGCGTGGGGCCCGCCAGCAGAAAAATACCGATAACCGCCAGGGATACCCAGATATTCATCTCGGAAATCAGCCGAATACCGCCACGCACCCCAGAGACAGCCGAAAGAATAGAGATCGCTGAAATGCCTGCAATCAGCATCAGCTGAGTATTAAGGCCAGGGTCTACGCCCACCAGCCGCTCTAACCCAACGGCCATTTGGCTAACCCCAAGGCCTAGAGAGGTCGCCACCCCAAAGACGCAACCCAGCACCCCGAGGATATCGAACAGATGCCCGGCAGGACCGAAGATGCGCTCACCAATAAAGGGGTACAGCGCAGAGCGCAGTGCTAGGGGTAAGCCTTTACGATAGGCAAAGTAGGCCAGTGACATACCCACAATCACATAAATAGCCCAGCCGTGAAGCCCCCAGTGAAATAGCGTCACGCGCAGCGCATCAATGGCGCGCTCGTGGCCAATCGCCGTGGCGTCTGCCATATCGGCATGAGGGTTGTTGGGGTAGCCAAAGGCGCCGGTGTTATCGAGGTAGAATACCGGCTCTGCGACGCCGAAAAACAGGATGCCAATGCCAATCCCGGCAGACAGCAACATCGCGAACCACGCAAAATTGCTGAACTCCGGGCGGCTATCGTCAGCGCCAAGCCTTACGCTGCCGAAGCGGCTGAAGATGATAAAGGCACAGACGGCGAGTAGCAGCATGACGGTAATGAGGTAGTAGCCGCTGAAGGTGCTCTCAATCCAGGCGCGTGTGGTGCCAAAGACGCTGCTCGCGGTCTCTGAACCAAACCCAGTGAAAAGTACAAAGAGCAGCACAAGCGCGCTCGCGGTTAGCGTCATGCCTTTGTGCATGCCTTGGAAGAAGCCGCCCTGGGCAAGCTCAGTCACCATGTAGTCGGTACTAAGCTCAGCCTTGGGTGAGTGATTGGGTGAGGGCGGCGTGGGGCGATGGGGGGGAGTAGGCGTAGCGATATTCTTGTCCTCCTGGGCCGGGCGTCGGGCCGGCAGTCCCGGTAAATCGCCCGCCTTAGCGGGCGATTAGGGCGGTTTTATAAGGCGTTGCGGGTTTGTTGTTATCGCCGTATGGCTATCGTGCGGCCGGCGAGTTCTGGCCAATCCGAGGGTGATGCGAGGGGTAACGCAGCAACAGCGGCCTCAACGGGCGTGGGAAAGGGGGCAGGGCGCCCGCTATCGCTATCCATGCCCATCAGCATCTGCTCGCTGGTGGCGAGCAGGTTACCTTCCGCGTCATGCAGCTTGAAGAAAACGTGCAGGCGTTTCGTGTCGCGATCCAGTAACGTCAGCTCTACGCTTAGTGGCTGCCCCTCGTGGGCTTCACGGCGATAGCAGAGGTGCGTTTCAAGGGTATAAATAGTGTAGCAATGGCGTGTGCGGCCTGGTTCGTCTAGGCCGACGTGCTCCATTAACGCCTCGACCGCCAGCGAGAAGACCCGAGCGTACTCGGCGTCGTTCATATGGCCGTTGTAGTCGACCCAGTTTGAAGCCACACGGCTCTCTAAAATCACCATTAGATACGTCCTTCCAAGCCCTCGGCTTCGGGCCAGTATTTTTGTACCAAGCCCAGCAGTTCGACCAAAAAGTCATCGCGGCGGCGGTCAAGCTCAGCCACTGGACGCCCCGCAGCTTGGTGCTCACAGCCCTCCACCACACGGTCGATCAGCTCATCGGTGAGTTCGGGGGCTTCCAGTTTTGTCCAAGGTAGTTTTAGCGCTGGGCCAAACTGCTCCAGCATGTGGCGCATGCCCTGTTCGCCGCCTGCCAGATGGAAGGTGAGGAAGGTGCCCATCAACGACCAACGCAGGCCGCAGCCGTAGACCACCGCGGCGTCGATCTCTTCGGTCGTTGCCACTCCATCATTGACTAAGTGCAGCGCCTCGCGCCACAGGGCTTCCATTAGGCGGTCCGCAATATGCCCCTCAATCTCTCGGCGCACGACCAGAGGGCGCATAGCAAGCGCCTGGTAAAGCGTGCGGGCGCACTCTAGCTGGTCAGGTGCGGTGGCTTCACCGCCCACCAGTTCCACAAGCGGCAATAGATAAACCGGATTAAAGGGGTGCGCGACAATCACCCGGCCTGGTGCCCGCGTGCAGGCCTGCTGCAAGTCACTAGGCTTGAAGCCGGATGTAGAGGAGCCGATCAGCACCTCTGGCGCGCTAGCCGCATCCAACTCAGCCAGAATCTTACGCTTGAGATCCAAACGCTCTGGTACGTTTTCTTGGATCAGGTCAGCACCTTCCACCGCCGCTTCTATGCTTTCCACAAAGCGCAGCCGCGTTGGGCTGGCGCCCTGAGCGAGACCATGTTTCTCCAACGACGCCCAGGCATTGTCAACGAAAGCTCGGGTGCGCTGCGGTGCATCAGGGTCTGGATCGAAGGCTACAACATCCCAGCCGTTTGCGAGCGCCCGTGCGATCCAGCCATTACCGATAACGCCCGTGCCGATAACCGTGAGCTGTTGGCTCATGATTGACCTCCATTAGCCTGACCTTCAATACCACCGGTATGCGGGTTGCGTAGTTTGAGGTGTGCGCGCGTTTCAGCGGGTGTCATAACGCGGGCACCCAGGTTCTCAATAAGCGTCGAGGCGTGCTCTACCAGCTGGGCGTTCGTGGCCAGCGTGCCTTTTTTAAGGTAGAGATTATCTTCTAAGCCGACGCGGGCATGGCCCCCTAACAGCACGGCTTGGGCTGCCATAGGCATTTGATGACGACCAATGCCGAAGGCTGCCCACTGGGCGTTTTCTGGCAGCTTATTGCGCATGGCTAACATAGTTTCGGTGTCCGCTTCAGCGCCCCAGGGGATGCCCAGGCAGAGCTGATAGAGAGGATCACCCTCAATCAATCCCTCTTTTTGCAGCTGACGGGCGAACCACACGTGGCCCAGGTCAAAACACTCAAGCTCCGGTTTAACGCCAGCCGCCTGCACCAAGCGTGCGTGCTCGCGCAGCCAGTCGGCGGGGTTGACGTAGACCATATCGCCAAAGTTGAGGCTGCCGCAGTCGAGCGTACACAGTTCGGGCAGTAGTTCACCTACCGGCTCATGGCGCTGAGCCGGTGTTTGAATGTCAGTGCCGGGGCCACCACGGGTGGGGTCATTCGCGTCGGGAATCCAGTCGCCGCCACCGCCTGCGGTGATGTTCATGACGATATCCACGTCGGCTTCGCGCACACGCTCCATCACTTCGCGGAAGTGATCAAGTGAGTGACTGATGCCACCAGTTTCGGGATCGCGCACATGAATATGCGCTATGCTAGCCCCTGCTTTCGCGGCAGCAATGCAGTCATCGGCGATTTGCTTCGGCGTGATGGGTACGTGTTGGCTTTTTGCCGTCGTATCGCCGGCGCCAGTGACTGCACAGGTTAAAATCACGTTTCTATTCACTTGCTGCTCCTTTTAAGGGCTAAGAGGTTAGCCCTATTGTGGCAGCAAGTCGTTGAGCTGAGTTGTCACTAAGCGACATGCAGGGTCCGCTAAGCGACAAAGTTTTTTTGTTATTTGGCTGGCAAGTGTTTACCAACTAACGCGTGAAGCATCATGCAGTCGCACGATGGTATGAGCCCACCGAGCAGTAGTGCTAAGTGCTTATTCAAAATTAATCGTGCGATCAGCTCAATAGCTACGTCATAAGTGCCTATTCAAAATTAATCGCGCACTCAGTGCCGTAGCCATCGATGTAGCCGGTGTACCTCATCACAGAGGTTATCAAACGAAAGATACGCACTCAGCGGCAGCCATGCATACTTCATCTGCCGCCACAGAATCTCAATCAGATTC
>JGI25130J35507_1000447_pt1 | contig 13136 bp, 14 predicted proteins | sample ETNvirnome_2_300_FD_35507 | JGI IMG/M metagenome (IMG submission 35507)
ACATTATAATAGCAACCGCATTAACGGAAAAGGCAAACAACCCTAATAGGAAAGTTATCGTAGTCACCCGTGATATTAATATGCGCGTAATTTGCGATTCACTGGGACTTCTTTGTGAGGATTATAATTTAACCCAGTTAGTAAGCAGCCCTGACAGAATTTATAGCGGGTTTACAGAAGTGTTAGTTGATGATCACTTGGTGGACAGTTTTTATAATAAGGAGCCAGTATATTTGGACGAGAAGCAATATAAAAAGCTGTATCCAAATCAGTTTATAATGCTTATATCTGAGGCAAATGAAAAAAAGACCGCATTAGCTAAATACACAAATGTTAATACCAAGCTTCAAGAAGTTATACAATATAAAAAGAATAGTGTCTGGGGCGTCAGGTCTAGAAACAAGGAGCAACTCTTTGCGTTAAATATATTAATGGATCCAGATATTCCAATTGTGTCCCTGGTCGGTAAAGCGGGCAGCGGCAAAACATTGCTTGCAACCGCTGCGGGCTTACAACAAGTAATGGAACAAGACAATGAGCCCATATATAAAAGACTTATAATATCAAGACCGGTTCAGCCTCTTGGCAACGATATTGGGTTCCTTCCCGGCACAATGCAAGAAAAGATGGCACCGTGGCTTATGCCAATTCAGGACAATCTTCAATTTCTTATGGGTGACGATAAATCTACTCTTGAAATGTATGTAGAAAAAGGTATAATAGAAATAGAAGCATTAACTTATATTAGAGGTCGGTCAATTTCCAATGCATTTATAATTATTGATGAAGCACAAAACCTTACCACCCATGAAATTAAGACAATAATTACAAGAGTTGGAGAAGGAACAAAAATAGTTTTTACTGGAGATATCGATCAGATCGACAATGTTTATGTTGATGCTACAACAAACGGCTTAACCTATACAATTGAGAAAATTAAAGACTATGATGTTTCTGGACATATTACATTACAGAAGGGCGAACGAAGCAAAGTTGCGACCCTGGGTGCAAATATACTTTAAAGGATAAAAAAATGGAAGATGTAACACAAGGATTAAAAGAAACAGTTAATACCAACACTGTTATGAAAAGCTGGCTAGTTAATTATGTTGGAGAACAACACAACCCTAAAGGAGACGCGGTAACTGTTGAAATGATTGTAGAAACAATGGCAAAGGAATTCCCAGAATTTCTAATGGCTATTGCAGAGGAAAATTGGGTTCGCGGTTATCATCAAGCCTTAGATGACATAGAAACTGGAAGACAAGCAGTAGAGTCTGAGTTAGAATTACAAAATGAAGAATAACTTACTTGAATACATCAAAAATAGCAAAGAAAATGCAGGTATATATTATTTAAATGATATTCCCGTTTGGACAGAGGATCCTCTTCCAGATTCTATTAATTTAAGACAGGTTCTTCTTGATGTTGCGAAACGACTACCAAATATTTATTTAAAATATATACAAGCTGTTCGAATTGGCATCTTTGAAGAAATGCTTGAAAAAGAGCTAAATGCGCTTTATAAAGATGGGGTATTATATGTATCCAATATGCAAGATAACGATACGGATATGCTTGATGATTTGATCCACGAAATCGCTCACGCTGTTGAAGAACATAATAATGATTTAATATATGGAGACGAACAAATCTTTCTAGAATTTCTCGGAAAACGAAAAAGATTATATGAACTATTAAAAAGTGAAGGATATGATGTTACAATAGAACAGTTCTTAACTACAACGTATGACTATGATTTTGATATGTTTCTATTTCAAGATATTGGATATCCTGTTTTAGAGACTCTTACTCTTGGATTGTTTTTGAGCCCCTACTCTGTTACTTCTATAAATGAATATTTTGCGATAGGTTTTGAGAACTTTTATATGGACGAATCTATTTATGTTAAGAAAATTTGTCCAATATTGTTAGAAAAAATACTTTACTTAGATGAGCTAACATATGACTATTAACGAATATATTGACAAATACTGTACTCTTGAAGTTAGAGCAAAATTTATCACAGTGACTATGAATGTTCCTTATGTCTCTCCCGAGACCCTGGACAACAACGATACAGAACGTTTTGTAATATTTTGCGACGATATAGAAAGATATTTAGAACAGAAAAACTATACAGTTGATTATATGATGCAAAACGATTCCATAACGAATACCCATCCCAATGGATTAACAGCCACTTGGAAATGGAGACATTCAATGAAAATCAAAACCAAAAGCATGCGCGGGGGTTTTGGTGTACCCGGTACAGACAAATAAATAAGAGGTGTAGGTTGCCACATATTTCCTATTCGGAATTAAAAAATTGGTGTCATTGTCCTTACTACCATAAACTTGTCAATATTGACAAAGTAAAGGGTTTTGAGGGCAACGAATATACTGCATTTGGAACTGCTTTACACTCTGTGTGTGAACATTTACTTAATGAGCAGATTGATGCTAATAATAACGACTTTTTTATCGAGGAACTGCGACAAGAACTTAAAAAACTTGATCAAGATTTAAATAAAGAGCTTGTAGTTTCTATGTTTAAACAAGGCAAAAAAATCGTTCCCGAACTACTTCCAGCCTTAAAAAAGCACTTTGGCGATTATGAAGTCGTTGAGACAGAGGAGAAACTATACGAACCCATGAGTGGGCTTGATGACTACCTGTTTAAAGGATTTGTCGATTTGGTTTTAAAAACGAAAGACGGCAAATATCATATTATTGATTGGAAGACATGCTCCTGGGGCTGGAACGCAAAAAAACGCTCCGACAAAATGATCGTATATCAATTGGTGCTTTATAAACATTATTTTTGTAAAAAACACAATATTGACCCAAATAATGCAGAAACTCATTTTGCGCTCTTAAAGCGAACCGCAAAAAAGGATATAGTAGAAGTATTTAGCACTACAAGCGGTCCAAAGCGGACACAAAATGCTCTAGAATTGTTAGAAAGAGCAGTCACAACAATAAAAAACAACATCCATATCAAAAATAGGCTTTCTTGCACTTCAGGGTATGGCTGTGAATTTTATAAAACAAAACATTGCACATAGGAAAAAAAGTGAGTGAAAAAAAGAAGATTTTTACATTAGCAGATCACCCGCTAACACCATCTGGTGTTGGCACACAATCCAAATATGTCATAGAGGCACTATTAAAAACAGGTAGATATAAGTTCATTTGTTTCGGGGGTGCTATTAAACATCCCGAATACAAGCCCATGAAAACAGAAGAGTGGGGCGACGATTGGATTATATATCCAGTTGATGGATATGGCAATCAAGATATGGTTAGATCTATCATCAGAGCCGAGCGCCCCGATATGTTGTGGTTTATGACAGATCCTCGCTTTTGGCCATGGCTGTGGGCTATTGATAATGAAATAAGAACCCATATGCCAATGGTGTATTATCATGTGTGGGATAACAAGCCCTATCCTTACTTCAATAAGCCATATTATGATTCAAATGATCATATTGCTACGATTTCAAAAGTTACCGATGATATTGTTAAAACAGTCGCTCCAGATGTGCCAAGCACATATATGCCCCATGCTGTCAACGGCAGTCTGTTTTTTAAGCTTCCGAAGTCCGAGGCTTTAAAACATAGAGAAGAAAGTGGATTACCAAAAGATAAGGTCATATTTTTCTGGAATAATAGAAATGCACGTAGAAAACAAAGTGGCACTTTGATTTTTTGGTTTAAAGAATTTTTAGATAAGGTGGGTCACGACAAAGCAATGCTTATAATGCATACAGAGCCCAGTGATCCAAATGGCCAAGATTTAAATGCAATAATAAAAAGTCTAGACTTGGGGGACGGACAAGTTATGATATCTACACAAAAAGTGCCACCACAAAATCTTAATGTCATTTATAACATGGTTGATTGCACAATTAACATTTCCGATGCGGAAGGATTTGGCTTGGCAACTTTGGAATCTTTATCTACCGAAACTCCCATAATAGTTAATATGACTGGCGGTCTACAAGAACAAGTAACTGACGGGGAAAATTGGTTTGGCGTAGGTATAGAGCCATCGAGTAGAGCCGTTATTGGTTCACAAGACGTTCCCTATATTTATGAGGATAGGCTAAACAAAGACGATTTTGTAAACGCATTGTTAAAAATCTATAATATGACAAGCGAAGAAAGAGAAGAGCTTGGCAGAATGGGCAAGCAGCATGTAAAAACAAATTATAATTTTAATGATTTTGAAGAACGCTGGGTTACTCTTGTGGATCAAATAATTGATGAACACGGATCTTGGGATAATAGAAGAATCTATAAGCCCTATTGTTTTACGGAGATTAAATAATGAAAACCATATTGGTCAAAGGACCAGCACTTTCAAGATCTGGCTATGGCGAGCAAACAAGGTTTGCACTACGAGCACTAAGACAAGCACAAGATCGATTTAATATTTTACTTATCAACATATCGTGGGGTCATACGGGCTGGTATAATGAAGATAATGAAGAACGAGCATGGATCGATCAATTGATTGCCAAGACGCAAGGGCATATTAATAACAAAGCGCCAATTGACATCTCGCTTCAAATAACTATCCCAAATGAGTGGGAAAAAATTGCACCTATTAACATTGGTTATACAGCAGGAATTGAAACAACTAGAATTGCACCACAGTGGATTGAAAAAGCGCATATAATGGATAAAATTATTGTTGTTTCCAATCATGCTAAAAACGTCTATAATAATACTGTTTATGATGCAGTAAACCAGCAAACGGGTGAAACTTTTAAGTTTCAAAATCAAACCCCCGTTGAAGTAGTAAATTATGCTGTTAGAACAATGGAACAAGAACCAATTGAGATTGACCTGGAATATGATTTCAACTTTTTAAGCGTGGCACAATTTGGTCCAAGAAAAAATCTTGCAAACACAGTGCAGTGGTTTATACAAGAATTTCACGATGATGAAGTAGGGTTGGTATTAAAGATAAATCTAGCTAATTGCAGCACTGGTGACAGGGTTATGTGTATTTCAAAATTACAGGAGGGGCTGACCCAATATCCAGATAGAAAATGTAAGATTTATCTCTTGCATGGAGACTTGACACTAGAACAAATGAATTATTTATATGCTCATCCAAAAATTAAGAGTTATCTTACATTAACTCACGGCGAGGGGTTCGGGATACCAATATTTGAATCAGCATATCATGGAAACCCTGTTATTGCCCCTCAATGGAGCGGACAATGTGATTTTCTGCATGCACCTGTTACCTCTGCAAAAAGAAAAAAAACCAAAATAAGACCATTATTTTGTAGGGTAGAATATACAATAGGGGAAATACCCGAAGAAGTGGTATGGGATCAGGTTTTAGAGCGCGGAACTCAATGGTGCTACCCAACAGAAAAAAGTGCTAAACAATGTATGCGAGACATGTATACAAATTACACACGATATTTCGGTATGGCAAAAAAATTAAAAAAGCATATTATTGAAAATTTCACAGAAACAGAACAATATAACAAATTTGCAGATGCAGTATATGGAGAAGAACAAGTAGAATTAGAAGGGTGGCTAGCCAGCCTATCAGACGATATTCAAGTTCATGAGTGATATAGTATTTATTGCCGATTTCTTTGCAGAAGAGATCGTCGGCGGTGGAGAGCTTAATAATCAGGAATTAATACAGTTATTAAGACAACAGGGACACAATGTTACTAACATTAAAAGTCTAAATGTCACGCCAGATTATTTAAATCAACTTAATGCTGATACAAAATTTATAGTATCAAATTTTATTCAGTTAGCTGAACAATGTAAAAAAATCCTTGAGAATGATAAATCATATGTAATATATGAACATGATCATAAATATATAAAATCGAGAAACCCCGCAGAGTATGACAACTATACGGCACCACCAGAAGAGCTAATTAATCTTAGTTTTTACAAAAATGCTAAAGCAACTTTATGTCAATCAAGTTTTCACAAGTCTATTGTTCAACGAAATATAGCTGAAGCACATATTGTAAATTTAAGTGGAAATCTATGGTCAACAGATGTATTGGATATTCTAGAACGTTTATCACATAAAAACAAACAAGATTGTTGCTCTATTATGGTATCTGACAATTGGCATAAAAACACTAAGGATGCAGTATTGTATTGCAAAGCAAAAGACATTAACTTTGATTTGATATTGCCTTCGGTATATCAAGAATTTTTAGAAAGATTGAGCGATAATGATAAATTTATTTTTTTCCCAAAAACGCCTGAAACCCTATCACGAGTTGTGGTAGAATCTAGAATGTGTGGTATGAAAGTTGTTACAAATAAAAACGTAGGTGCCACTTATGAGCCTTGGTTTGAATTAAAGGGCATCGACTTAATAAATCACATGAGAAATAAAAGACAACAAATTCCACAAATTGTTTTGGATAGCTATGAATAAAATGAAAATATGTTTAATTATACCTCCGTCGCCTTTTCTCCTCGATGAGCGCGTATTTGTGCAGTTAGGGATTCTCAAGATCGCAGCAATATTAGAGCAAAAAAACTACTCTGTGGATCTGGTAGATTTAAGCGGAGTTGACAACTATATTGATGTATTAAATGATTACATTAACGTCCCTGGGCGCTCTGATATTTTTGGCATCACCGCAACTACGCCACAAATACCATATGCTGTTAAAGTTGGGCAATTTTTAAAATCCAAGTTACCTGGAAACATGAGCAAGACTATTTTGGGCGGACCTCACGTAACACTAATGCATACCGCAGCTAAACGCGAGAAAAATAAGAATTTTGCAGGAAGTGATCGGGCACACAAAGATGTTGAATGTCTTAAGGAGTATTTTGATGTTTTAGTCTGCGGTGATGGCGAATTAGCCATATTTGATGCAATTACGACTAATGAAAAAGTTATCGATGCAGACAATGCTAAGTCAGAATACTTTTTAACTCATGAACAATTTTCAGAATTACCTCCACCGGCTCGTCACTTGGTTGATATGGATTCATATAAATATAGTATTGAAGGCGAGCCCGCCTTAAGTCTAATCGCGCAACTTGGTTGCCCTTTTCGTTGCACCTTTTGCAGTGGTCGAAACTCTCCATTTCTAAGAAAAATAAGAACCCGGTCCACTGAATCAGTCATTAGTGAAGTGGAATCACTTTATTTAACCTATGGTGTTAAAGGGTTTATGTTTTATGATGATGAATTAAATGTTAACAAAAACATGATCTCTATGATGAATGAGCTTTATAATTTACAAGATAAACACGGTGTTGATTTCAAATTACGGGGATTTGTCAAAGCAGAGCTTTTTAATGAGGAACAGGCAGATGCTATGTATCGTGCTGGATTCCGCTGGTTACTGACTGGATTTGAATCTGGAGATCCGAGAATACTGTCTAATATAAAGAAGATTGCAAAACGAGATGACAATACAAGATGTGTTGAAATCGCAAAGAATAGCGGTCTTAAAGTAAAGGCATTAATGTCGATAGGGCATGCCGGTGAAAGCCTCGAAAGTGTAGAAAATACAAAAAACTGGCTGCTTGAAACACAGCCAGAAGATTTTGATTGTACAATCATTACAACCTATCCTGGTTCTCCGTATTTTGATGATGCAGTGAAAGAAAATGATTATTATGTTTATACTAACGAAAAAACAGGAGATCGACTGTATCAAGCCTCGTTAAACTATCTTGTAGACCAAGATTACTATAAAGGTGATCCTGATGGTGGATATACCTCCTATGTTTGGACAGACCACTTAGGCACCACTGAATTAGTAAGCACGCGTGAAAACTTAGAAAGAGAAGTCCGAGAAAAGCTACAGATACCTTTTAATCCCGCCCGCCCAGGAATTAAATATGAGCATTCAATGGGTATGGGTATGGGTGCCGCAGCAAAGGTCAAAATTCCAGAATTTATTTTACGAATGAGTAAAAATAGAAATGAATCATTTTAAAATCATTGTTCCGTTTTATAATGTGGAAAAGTGGATACTCTATAATATTAGAAGTATCAAAAAACAAAATTATGAAAACTATGATTGTGTATTAGTAAATGACCACTCTACAGACAATACTGTGAGCATTATAGAAAAAGAAATTCAAGGTAATGACAACTTTAATCTTTACACCAATGTAGAAAAAACCGGCGCTCTCGGAAGCACAAGCTATGGAATAGACAGGTCCGCTCCAGATGATGAAAACATAGTCATAATACTTGATGGGGACGACTGGTTTCCAAATGAAGGCGTGTTAGAATATTTGAATAGTGTATATCAAAAAGAGGGATGCTGGATGACTTATGGCAGCTACGTTGAATATCCTAGTGGAAATCGCGGAAAATTCTCAAAACAAATACCACAAGAAATTATAGATAAACGCCTCCACAGAGAAACCGAATGGGTTACATCCCATTTAAGAACATTTAAATACAAACTTTGGAAACAAATAAAGAAGGAAGATTTAAAGAACAAAGAAGGCAAGTTTTACGCAATGGCGGGAGATCTTCCAGTTGTATTTCCAATGTTGGAAATGTGTGGTGATAAAAGTCGCTACATAGAAGAAATTATACATGTTTATAACCGCTCTAACCCACTAAACGAAGACAAAGTAGACCACCAACTACAATACTCCATTGACAGGGAAGTTAGGACAAAACAAAAATACAAATTATTGGAAGAATTATAATGGTTGATTTAAGCACAAGAGAACACGCACTAAACTTAGTCTCGCAGAATCCTGACTGGAATGTTTTGGATTTAGGCTGCGGGTCTGACGGGATTAAAGTAGCCAATGTCTATGCCGATATTGAAGATCGTAAACAACATTATCCAGGTCAACGTTTTGTTTTAACCGATGGTGCCACCACTCCTTTTGCAGATAAAGAATTTGATTTTATTTTCTCATTGCACATAGCCGAGCATGTAAAAGATCCGTTTTCTTTTTGCAATGAGTTATCACGAATTGGCAAAAGGGGTATGATTGAAGTTCCAACACCTTTTTTTGATAATTTGGTTGTTGGCAACAGTAATCCACCACCACACGGTCATGCATGGTGGGTAACATTCGATAATATTACAAAAGAAATAGTATTTAAACCCAGGCTTCAAGTGGTCGCAGAAATGGCAACCCCATCTGACACAACTATTTTAATGCCATTTTTTAGAGAATCAATGGTAACAGAAATGTATTGGGAAAACACAATTGAACTACGACAAGATGAATCATTATTCCAATATATCGCAGGCAATTCTGACGCCCCGCGTATAGTAGACTTAAGAGGCAAAAATATTCCATCGCACGTAGCTCCATGGCGACCTAAAAAACTATGAGATTGAATTACGATAACATCGTCAATAAACACAAAGATACTCCCTGTGTTGTGGCTCTTCATGGACCCAGTTTAAATCCTTATAGAAACCCAATTCAACAGCTACAAAAAGAAAAAAAGATACTTAGATTTTCTGTTAATGAGTGGTACGATCATTTTGATGAAAAACCCGATTATTGGGTAGTTTCTAATTCAGAATTTACAGTCAGAGCGTCGATTATTAGGGACCAACTATGGGATGAAAGACGGTATATACACGATGCATTTAATCATTTTAACGTTCCCCTGTTATATAACGCAACCGCAGATTTGACAGATCTACACTTTGTTGATAAACATTTAAAATGTGATTATATGCCTTATGATACTAAACACTTTAAAGGTCACAGGTGTGCTGAAATATTAAAAAACGCAAAGAACCACTACGACGAACACAAAAATCTAAATTTTACACATTATGGCAATAATACACAATTATGGGAACACCCAAATGTAAAAGACTTCCCAGCATGGAAACAACACTTGCACGGAAGAGTTGGTAATGCATGGGATTTGTCTGGAAAATGTTGTATTTTTATTGATACGCCCACAATACAAGAACGATTACAAGAATATTCGGGCCATGACCAACATATGGGACCAGGCCAAACCGTTGGCTTGTTTACCGCAACATTTGCCGTTTTAATGGGTTGCAATCCAGTTTATATTGCAGGTCTTGATTTGGATTGCGAGGCTGGTTATGCAGAGGGTAAAAAAACATTAGGTGGCTATAATGAAGGACACAAAGATCATTGGAAGGTGATTTATAAAAATTTTCTTCTTAATGATATGCGTATATTAGATGAAAGCGCGAAAAGACTTGGAATTCAAATAATAAATCTAAGCAAACATTCTTGGCACGATGTGTTTGCGAAAGGTGAATTGAGCTTATGACAAACAAACAATGGAGAACATAAAACATGAAAGAAACGTTTATTATTGCAGAAATTGGTATTAATCACAATGGTGATATAAATTTGGCTAAACAGCTAATAGAGAGCGCAGCCCAAGCNGGGTGTAATTTAGTCAAGTTTCAGAAAAGAACCCTCGATCTTGTCTATACACAAAAAGAGTTAGACAAACCTAGGGAAAGTCCTTGGGGGACTACAAATCGAGAACAAAAACTAGGTCTTGAATTTGGTGAAAAAGAATATGATAAGATTAATAGGTATTGTAAGAAAAAAGGCATTGACTGGACAGCCTCGGCTTGGGATGTTCCGAGTCAATTGTTTTTGAGAAAGTATGATTTAAACTATAATAAAGTTGCTTCGCCAATGCTGACTCATAATGAATTATTGGAAACAATTGCTGAGGAAGGCAAACACACTTTTATTTCCACGGGCATGAGTACCATTGAACAAATTAGAAAAGCAGTATCTATTTTTAAAAAAGCAAATTGCCCATACGAGTTAATGCATTGTAACAGCACCTATCCGATGGATCCAGAAGATGCCAATCTTCGCGTTATTGAAACATTGCGTTCTGAGTTTGCTTGTGATGTTGGATATAGTGGTCACGAAGTTGGTGTTATTGTTAGCTGTGCGGCTGTAGCTCTCGGAGCAACGTCTGTTGAAAGACACATTACTTTAGACCGTTCTATGTATGGCTCCGATCAAGCTGCTTCATTAGAAATCGGAGGATTAAACAAACTTACATCATATATCCGCGATATCGAAAAATCATTAGGGTCTCCAGTTAAAAAGATACATGCATCCGAAGTGTCTGCCATGAAAAAGCTAAGGAAATATTAATGGCCGCACTAACTGCCATAATCCCGGCCAGGGGTGGTAGCAAAGGAGTGCCACGAAAAAATATTCGTGACTTAGCTGGGTATCCACTTATAGCGTATACTATAATTGCTTGCCAGAAATGTTCTGGCATTGAGCGCATTATAGTATCTACTGATGATGTAGAAATTGCCGAGATTGCTTCACGATTCGGAGCAGAAGTTCCGTTTTTAAGACCTGAAGAATATGCACAGGACAACTCCACTGATTTAGATGTTATAAAACATTTTTATTCAGTGGAGGGTGCCCAAGACTTGGCACTTGTCAGACCAACGACGCCACTTAGAGATCCGGCAATTATGAATAATTTTATTAATGAGTATCACGAGAAAAGAGACAACATATCTGGCTTACGCACTGCACATGAGTTATGTGAATCTCCTTATAAATATTTTAAAATTGTAGATGGTGTATTTACCGGCTTTTTTGATAATTTTAATGGAATTAAGGATTATGCTAATTTGCCAAGACAAATGTTTCCGGCTGCATATCATCCCAATGGGTACCTAGATATTGTGAAAAAAGAAACGGTTCTAAGCGGCAGCGATTTTGGAGCTAAAATTCTACCGGCAATTACTAAGTTTGTAATTGAAATTGATGATAAATATCACTTTGGAATGCTGGAAAATCAGATTATAATGGAAGATAGCAAGCTTTTGCAGGAACTAAAAAATGGTTCATACTAAAAACAGACTTATAAAAGAAGATTTTGTTTTAGTCCCAGGTGAATTAACTGCAAACAGGCATAAAAATGAACCACTAGCACTCGGAGATCAGGTTCCAATCGCCCAGGTGAATTAACTGCAAACAGGCATAAAAATGAACCACTAGCACTCGGAGATCAGGTTCCAATCGTGTGGCATAAAGCTAAAGATTTTAATGTTTATGATAAAAATGGAAATAAATGGATCGATATGACTTCTGGTATTTTTACTGCCAATGCAGGACATGCAAATGACAATATTAAAAATGCCATTAAAGCGCAGTTAGATTCAGATTTATTGTTTGCCTACCAATATGAAACAGCAATAAGAGATAAGTTCGTTACCAAGTTACTCGACATTACACCAAAGCATCTAAACAAGACCATATTATTAAATACAGGTTCGGAAGCAACGGATGCAATCTACAGACTTCTTAAGTCATGGGCGAGACAACAGAACAAAAAATACATAATTTGTTTTAAAGGAAGTTACCATGGTCGGGTTTTAGGGTCCGCTCTTATGGGTGGTTCAAAGTTCGATACAATGTGGTCAGGAGTTAAAGATGAAGATATAATTTTTATTGATTTTCCTTATCATAAAGATAGTGCATTTGAACCACAATTATTACCACCAAAGGAACAGATAGCTGCCTTCTTTCTAGAAACATATCAAGGCTGGGGTGCGTGTATGTATCCACCGCAATATATTAAAAGCTTATATGAATACGCTAGAGAAGTCGGAGCACTGGTTTGCTTTGATGAGGTGCAAGCGGGTTTTTACAGAATGGGCGAGCTTTTTGGGTTTATGACCTATGGCGATTATATCGAACCAGATCTAATCAGCGTGGGAAAAGGAATTTCTTCTTGTTTGCCAATTTCAGCGGTATTGGGTCGATCAGATATAATTGATCTTGATATGGATGCCAACTTAAGCGGCACTCATGCTGGGAACGCAATCTGTTGTGCGGCATCTCTCGCTAATTTAGAATTTCTAACGGATGAAACTTTTCAGGATGAATTAAAACATAAAATTGAATATTTTGAACAAAGGTGCAAAAAGCTATTGGAACTTGATTTAGTCCGCAAGGTTAATTACAGAGGAATGGTTGCAGGTATTATTTTAAACTCCACAGCAGATGCAAACGAAGCTGTCAAACACTGCTTACTTAACGGAGTATTGCCTGTTTGCACCTTTAGAGAATCTATCAAACTTGGTCCACCGTTGACCATTAGCATAGATGCTATTGAGGAAGCTTTTGATGTTATTGAA
>JGI25130J35507_1000448_pt1 | contig 13094 bp, 6 predicted proteins | sample ETNvirnome_2_300_FD_35507 | JGI IMG/M metagenome (IMG submission 35507)
ACGGCAGAAGATCAGTGTTGAATTGATGTTGGTATTGTTCTGGAAAGTTGCTGCCGTCAAAGTTCCCGACTGGAATCTACATGATGCAACATGATCCACAATATCATCAATAGAAGCAGACACCATCAAATCAGGAATTAGTGCTGCTGCCGGGTTTCCAGCAGTCGATCCCATCACAACATTTCCGGCTGCGATAGTGTCTGTGTTAACAGTGTTTTCAACCTCCATTCCGTTGATTGTTCCGGATATTTTTTGAGTTCCAGAGAAGATCTTCGACATATCCAAAACAACTGTGCCGGCATCATAGAAGATCAGTCCGGCATTAATGCTTGTATTTGCTGCGTTTTTGACCACGCCGACTCCACCTCCAAAAGTTCTGCGCTGATTTGTGCTGGCCCCTATGTCTGTGAAAATAGCTGATCCTGACTGGGATGTATGTCCAATGTTAGCTCTTCCGTGGTCACCCAAACCATGTGTGCTTGGCACGGCAGCACTAGCAGATTGATACATCCGAACAGCAAATGTTTCTCTCTTTATGGAGTCACGGGCAAAGAGTCGTTTGAAAGAAAGGAAAAGTGCATTATCAATTCTGTCTGTTGCTGTGCCTCCAGGTGTTGTGTTGATAGCAAAAGGTGCGTAAAAAGCCTGGTCTGAATCTCCCAGAAGAGTTGCTGCGTACTGACGATAAACGTCCACCTTCTCTCTCATCATCAGACTTTGTGATGAGAACAACAATTTTCCAGCAGAATCCTCTCCGGTCTTGGAGTTTTCAACAGTAGATCCACTATACCACAATCCAACCGTCATGTCAAAAATCGGGTTAGCTGTCTGAAGTGTAAAGTCCTGGTCATACACAGTCTGAAAAAGTGAGCTGGTCACGCCAGGACCTATGCCGCCGGTTACAAAAACCTGATATGATCGACGAGTAGAAGATCCGGAAACATCTTCTTGTATCACGTCCACCAGCTGATTTAGAACAGATCGAGAGGGCTTGATGTCCTCAGGTGAGATTCGCTTGAAGCTTCCGCCTATTAGTTTTGCCATAATGTATGTCCCTTTCCTTTAGGCCTTGTTAATGTCGACCATGAATTCTTTTCGAAGCCCTGACTGATCTCCGACAACGGCAACAACTGTGCTAATTGTTGACCCATTTCCATAAACATTGAATGAAGTATCGTCTATTTCTTGAACCTCAAGTATGAACGAAGCTTGAGATCCACCCTGGGATGTCGAGGCGCTTTTCACAACATTGTAGCTAGCAATCCGAGTAGTGGGCTCCACCTGTAGTGTATTCCCATCCTGTATTTTCAGAAAACGATCTGGGACAAACACAGTAAACATTACATCGCCTGTTCCATCAGGAATCCTAGTTTGAGAATCGATCAACTGCGTTACCGTGACATCTGCGATTGTGGGATTGTTTTTTCGATTTAGAGTAATTGTGTTTCCACTAAGAGAGCCAGGTCCTACTCCAAGGCTCATTGTAGGTAGACGAATTACTGTAGGATCAGGAAGTGTCAAAAGCCGGTTTTTGAGAGCAAGAGCTCCTTGGGTTTGTGCTTCAAAGATCGGTGTATTCTTGGTGATCTTTTCTTTGCCCACTGTCCGGCCAAATTTCTGAATGATTGTGTAATCGACCTCATCGTCAGCCAAGGAGAAAAATGCCAATTTGAAGCTGCNGTTGTTATCTGCTAACTTTCGNCGGCCGGCGTCAGTCAAAACTGCGTCAATNATAATGTTGTTAGTTGAATGATCAAGAAATCCCATGCTATTCTCCCTGCGCCGTGGGCGCTACCAGACTAAATATCACATCATCCAGCTTTTCGTAAATCATTGGATTTCAACTCTCTTGTCATTGATCCGAATCTCGGCGGTTGTTGATTTTTGAAGATCAAGATTCAAAAAATGAATCTGATACACTCCCTTCCCTTTGTTTGTTACCAGCGCGTCAATAGCATTTCCTGCAGACGTTGATGCTGTCACTGTATCTGGCGTGAAATACACATCCATTCTTGTATGACCACTATCAAAAATTGCATCCTGCGAAAAACTATCAACAGCAATGTTGTCATCCAAATCCGGATCAATGAAGAAATTTGGATACTGCTTGGGAGCACCCGGTCGTGAAACGTTCTTCAAAGTTAGGGAATTGGAAATCTTGTTGAATCCTACTTGTGTTTGTGATGAATATCCGGATGTCAACCCATGGGCATCAACAGCACATACTGCATAAATTGTATCGGCTGTATCGCGATTAAATGACCGATCTTCAAACATTGTTGAAGGCCCATTTGTCTTGATAACCAGGTCGGATCGAACCCTTTCGGGTCTTAGAGTTTTTGTCTGCGAATCATCGAAGTCAATCTCAGCAATGCATTGGAATGCCTCATAGATCGACCTCCGCTTAAATACTTGAAAGAATTTCACATCGCGCGATCGTCCAGTTGGGATTTGCCAAGTTATGATCAATCCGCGTGCTCGATCGAAATTGAAGTTATAGAAAACACCGTCAGGAAACTGTGGTGGGTCAAACTCCTCAGTAAGGACTGATGTTGATGGCGATGGTCGGGAAGCTATTAGCGTTGCAATCTGAACTTTTTCGTCTTCTTCTGTGGAAACAACAGCATCGACTCGATAAACTGCCCTGACTGAATACACGTATTTTGTTCCGTAGATGATGTTTGCATCAATAAAGCTTGTGCTTCCTCTTCCTGAGAGTGTAAATGTACGAGTCGAAATTGGGCGCCCTGACGGAGCCAATTGTTTACGAATCAAAATGTAGCCCACCGTTGATACACCGGCAATTCGAACTGTGTCGCTAGCTTCAATTCCCGCTGTTGATGTCTTGAATGGTGTCAGGGTGGCTTCAAAATCCTCAACCGTCAAGTTGACAGGACTTGCTGTTGACAGAAAGTCGTCAGCGATTTTCTTACCTTTTTTCTTATCCCCGATTCGGCTAAGTGGAGAGACATCGTCGCCGCCCAGTGTTGCAACACCTAGGACTCTCTTGCTAATGTGTGAGCTAAGGGATAGCTGTGCTGCTACATCAAAAAGTGTTGCTTGCGATGCATTTGGCCTAATGTTTACTCTCAAATCCTTTTGATTGTCATACGGAGAAATCAACTTTTGGATTAGCTCTCTACTTTCACCCAAAAGATTTGCAATGCTATCAGACTGTTTAGGATCTGAGAAATCCAATCCCAATGACTCACTTAAGGCCTTTACCTTCTCCGACAATCGTTTCGAGGCATCCTGATCAGATTCTCGAACTGACGCAAATGGCTCGTTTGTTATCGACTCTTCACCTGATACCTTCCCTTCCTTGAGAAACTTTGAAAGATCAATGGAGTCCTTTGCGCCACCAAAGTTGTTGAAATCTACGATTTCTGCTGGCTGAAAATCGATACTAACGAAGCGAGGTATCTGTGTTCTCAGCGCCTGGGCCTTTCGGAGCCTCTCAGTGGATGAATTGCTTCTCAGGCCTGGAACTCGTTTGTCTCCGGCATCGTTTTTCCTTTCATCAGGAACAAAAAAATTATAGACAAACGATGCCTTGATCCCGACTGGATCCGGAACTTCAACTACTGTAAATCTTCTACTTTGATTTGTCATTGTTTAGTTCGCCGGTGAAATAAAGTCAGCGTCAACTGAATATGTCATAATGGAAACAGTTCCTTGAGTTGAATTTGATGCCGCCTTTCCCAAAGCCGACTGATTCTTTGTGTCGATTTTCTTTCCACCCTTGATTATCTCAACATTTTCATCCGGCTTCATGGCGAAAACAGATGAGTCAAAAAAGACTCCCACCACTTTGTCGAAATATGTCGGAGAAAACACTCTTTCTCGAACCAATCCGTCATAGAAGTATGGAGAGTTAAATATGTCATAAAACATCTCTGCAGTTCCCAAATTGATAGAAGCCGGATTAAAAATCTGGCCATCTGTTGTTTTCTTGATACTAGGAACCGTTATCTTTAGCATTTTCGTTTCAGACAAGCGAGTAATACCGTCGGCTGCAGAAAAAACGCTATCAAATGTCTTCTTCGGAAGGCCGGCGGCTTCACTTATTTTCTGAGCTAAGCTTTTTGCACCAGGGCTGCGTTTTTCATAGTCCAGCTTTATCAAATTTTCCTCAGTCATATCGACCGTTGAAAGAAGGGACAAGCCTTTTTTCATCAAGTATGACGTCATTTCATTGATGAGTGCAGTTCTTACAATTGAAGATTTGTTTTTGTTCCTATTGATGAAGTCTTCTCCTGTTGATCCACCTGATAACGTCATTCTATTAACAATGTCGTTTCGTGAAATCGGTGGACTTACTTCAAATCCTGCGAAGCTTTCCTTGTTGATCTGTCGGGTTACAAAAAAATCACTCGTGAATTTACTGTATGTCGCATTGTCAAACACCCCGTCTTGATCAACTGACAGTCGTAACATCTGGTCATTGATGTCTATGTCATATCCTCCAGAAAGTCTAATTTTTGCAAGAACCTGGCTAGAGATAAAGTTTCCCGGAAATCCCACAGAACAAAAAACGAGATTGTCTGTTGGTGATGTTGACAACTCTTCGATTATCTTCTCAATGCAAACTCTCTCACCCTTGGTGATTTTGTCTAGACGCTTACTAGGTTTGGATAGTCCTCTTCTGATATCTGATAGTCTATCTTGGGCTATGTCCAAGCTATAGTCTGTCACAGAATCCAAAAATCTTTTTCCTATTTCCTCTTGCGCAAAAGCTCGAAGTGCTTTTGATAAATCATTTTGCTCCTTCTCACCTCGAAGCATTGACGCGAGGCTAGACAGGCTTTTTGTCTGATTTTCAGTATATGACACTAGAGCAGCTGCTGACGCCAAAGCAAGCAGAGGAACATCACGCTCTTCCGCCAAGTCAACAAAATTATCCTGCAATGACTGGAATGACTTCTCTTCCTCATACAACTGTGCTGTTACCACAGTACTAGCGGGACGATTATCTAGATCGGGTATTAGCTTGTTACCACTGTAAAGCTGTGAAAAATCATTCGCTTTTGAACCTTGCACCAACAATCGAATAGCTTGAAAAGCTGTCGAGTTCTGGCTAGATGATCCCACAGGTGCCACAACAGAAAACTTGCCTACAAGATCCCTCCTAGTTGTTGAGTCGACAAACATCATTGTTAGATCCAAAATCGCTTCAAACAAAACAGAAATAGAGAGAGAGCCATCAATCTGAGAATTTCGAGTTAGTCTAGCAGGATTCAACCATGTAGCATCTTCGTTTTCGGATTTCGAGATCTTCTTTGCTTCTTCGTGCATATCAATGAAAATACCAACGATTCGATTAATAAGAGAAGAATCTGACTCATAGATCTGCTCGATAAATGACACCGGAAGAATTCGAAGAATAACTTCATTCTCCGTTGAAACGGGCGTTTGTAGATTGCTAAGATTCAGAAGTGCCTTAATAACCTCGCTGGGCACAGCATGTTCCATCTTTTCACCAACAAGAATGCTGTCATTTGAAGAAAATCTAATCGTGTCATTTGAAAATATCGAATTCAGAGCATCAGTCGTAACATTTGAATCCTTTTGTTCTGTCGTTATTGTATACGTCTTTCCAACCTTTTCAGCCCCCTCCTTGACGTTGATCAATGTTGTCGACGACTGCTGCGATTTTTTCCCAGATTCAGCATCCGTCTTGAACTTTTGGAAGTCTTTTCCTGACAATTTTAGGGCCGCCTTCTTTGCCATCAAAGAAAGAAGATATCGTTTGACAATGTTTGCTGGCGAACTTTTCCTTGATGATCCCCTTCCTAAGCTAGCTATCTGTCGAAAGACGCCCAATTCAATAATGTTCAGATTTTTTCCTCCATATTTACCAACCGCCAGTTGGGACAGAGGAAATGACAACTCATCAAGAAGTCTTGTGTACAGACCNCGAGGGGTCAAAAGTATCGGCTTTTGGTCCCTTAGNTGAAGTGTCTTGTAAAATTGCAAACCGCTATCCATGGACGTACTTGCCCGGGTAAGAGCATCATCAAACAAGCCCATTTTGTTGTTTAGTGGATCTCTCGTTACTGACGTCATAAACTCATTAAATGAGCTGTTGATCTTTACATTTTCCTGTGTTGATAGCACATCATTGTTGTCTAAGAGAAGAATTCGATTTTTCTCCTGTGTTTGTGACGTTCCATCCGGAGCAATTACAAAATAGTCTGACAGACTATCAGGCTGTGTCGTTTCTTGAGACGCATCCTGAATCTCCTGGACACCTAGAAAAGTTTGAACGTAGTTTTTCGAACCAACTCCAAACCGACTGCCCAAAGGTGTTTCTACTAGTCGTCCAAGGCCTGATGACAAAGCATATTCATTCGCCAGCATCGTTGTCAGGGCAAGAGATCTCTTGTCGGGTGGATCCAGCATCTTTCTATAGAAATCCAAACCCACGTATGATGTTTCATTGAACATCCCATAGATAACACTCTGGACTAGATTGTTTTGCAACGATAACGACTTCAGACCAGGTGCGAACCTACTCTTTTCCATAGAAACGGAGAACAACCCGGGTTGAACGCTTAGCAGGTCCTTGCCTAGCACTCGTGGAGTGTATCCCCTGAATATCACTTGAGATGCAATTTGAAGCAACTGGGTCACCAATGCAGTTCTGCTTTTTAGTGGTGCATTTTTTCCGTCCGGACCAAAGAACGCAACAAGCGACGAGGGATCAATCAGTCTTTTTGATCCCACCAAAAGAGGTTCTGGTTTGCAAAGATCATCAATGATTTGCACAGCTATTGATGATATGCTTTTCTTTTCAATTTGTGGAGACATAGAATGACTANCAAGTCGAAGTATCTTGAAAATCACACGTAGCTGGCTCAAAACATTTTGAGAATCGGAGATCTGTCCTGATATACTTGCGTCAAGCTGAGTGAAGGATTCGGAGTCTATTGCAAGCATCCTTTCAAAAATTGATGATGCGAATTCCTGAGAGATTCTATCTTCTAGAAAAGACTGAACCACAGCAGCCTGAAGGGGTGAAAACGGACTTCCTTTAAGATCTGACGTTTTCAAGTTGAAAATTGCAATCGGCTCTATTCTTTTTTCATCAATTGATATTTCCTGATTCGTTAGAGGTGCCTTGGTATTTTCGTTTTTAGAAACTTGCACTTCAAGAGCACTACTTTCTTTGCTATTTGCGTCAGTAATTCTAGAATTCTTAGGAGATGACTTATCGGCAATAGGGACCAGTTTGTCTTTTGATGATCCCCAGGGCGGTGGGGGTCCAGGTGGAAACGGACTTATTGTTGGAAGATTGGCAAATGAGATACCCACGGCTGTTGGCGACGATGGAATCAAGTTAACATTTCCTGCAAGAGAGAAAGTTGGCGCAGCTCCTTTCTGCTTTGACACAGGTTTAGATACTAATACAGGGCTCTTTGGAGGAGAAAAAAGAGATACCTGCGACGAGATATTGATATTTAAGTTGTTGAGTCCCACTTTCTTCCCCTATCAAAAGAACATGCTTTTATTGTTTGCTGCTAATTTCTGTTCATCTTCGTCATTGTCTCCATCAAACAGTTCTTGATTCCCATCCAAGAGAGTATCCATTGCAGCTGCAAAATTCTTCTTATTTGTTTCAACTCTAGAACCACTTGATGTATCTGCGCTTCCTGCAGCTATGAATCCTTCGTTTGGCTTCTTAGATAGCCCGGGCCTTGTTGGCCTAGAAGAAATAGGCAAGTCAATCTGTGACCAATCAAATGGTTTTTCATTTGTTGATGAATCAAATTGTCCTTCTGGCTTTTCAATAAATTCCTTGAAGTTTGAGAAATCCGGATTACCTGACTTAATTTCATCCAGAACTATGTTTTCCGGAACAGAGAAGGTCTTGTTAACACTAATGGGAGTTGATCCAATTATTTCATCGTCATCAAAACTAATTGCTCGAATACTGTATGACTTTTCGCCGACCTCATCAAAGAACCTGTCATCTCGAAATCGATAAAGAGCAGATTCCTTACCCGCGGCGATGGCGCCACAAAGTTGTTCTCTACCATTGTGAGAGCAGTAAACCAAAAAGTAACTAACGTTCACTGCGTTTCCTGACACCCTCCATGACAATGAATTGTAAAAGCTTTTCTCTGTCACTTGAAACGACTCAATTATTGGTCTAGATGACGGAATTCTCAAATATACAGATTGTTCCTGTCCAATCTGTGACTCCAACAAAAGATCCTCGATTGATTTTCCAGACAATACGTCCTTCTCTGATGGCATCACGCCCAGCTTGTCATATACAATTCTTGAAAATCTTGAAGCTGCCTTTTTGATCTCATCTCCATATCGATTAATGAGTCCCACACTTGCTGACTGCAAGAAAACCTCAGGTTGTTGCAAGCACGTCTTTACAATGTATTCATACCGCTCGCCTGGTTCTGGAGCTGGAACCCTTTGCTGTCTTCGTATCTCCGAGTTGTCAAAAAATGTTCCTGGAGGAAANATTCCAAACGTTGATCTGCGNCCAGATGAATACTCAAACCGCTCCACCAAAAACATCGTGAAGAGCTTTTCTTTGATCTCATCTTTTTGAAGCGCTGATATGAACTCATNGCCAACGCCGGCTGATCGAAGCGAANCCGCAAGAGAGTTGAAAAGATCAGATGTTTCCCTAACTTGAATGTCAAATGACACAGTTGTATTATTGTCAGAATCCTGACTGACAGATGCTTCTGTTACTGATACGGCAAACGGAATCTTGTCAGTTGTATATCGTCGAATAAGAAGTTCATCTTCATCTGATATTATCTCTTCTCCCATTGATGCATAACCTGGCCGACCCACTCGATAAGCGACGAAATATCGATATTTCTTTCCCAGGATTGCTGTCTCATCTCTGAACTCGAATGAATCAATTTGTCCGTTAATAAAAGCTAGGCTCTCGTTGGTGTCCGACTCTATCACAACAACAGAATCGCTAAACTCTCCCGTCTTATCAATCTCTTGGCGCAACAGCCTCATCGTATAGATGTCATCAGATAGTGTTGTTACTCGAATGTGAACTGCCCCTCTTCTGTTCACTGCCCGTATTGATATCGGTACTCCCGCTGAGTTTAGCGGATCGCTTACTTTTACGAATGCCGGAATGGACAAACTGGAAAACTCACCGATACTTCCGTCACCGTTAACAACTGCCACACGATACAACAGCTTATTTGGGCTGNCATTGTCGACCAAATCATCAAATACAAGCACATTTTCATCGGCAAATGTGAGATCAGACACATCAGTAAGAANTGTCCTGTTAGAGTTCGGATTAGATGAAATACGAAANATTCTAACTACACGAAGTGATGGATCNGTTTTTTGAACCCTAATCTTTACCCTAGCTGGTCCGGATTCAACAAGCGAAACNGTGGGAGGCTCTGGGTTTGACAAAAACTCAGACAACTCCCTGGCATGATGAATCTCTATTGTCTTTGTTTCGAATCGCGTCTCAGCGCGAGGACCAGNTATNGCTGTAACAACAGCATATATCTTTTCTGCTCCGGCGACTCGACTCTTTTTGATGCAAAAATTCTGAATAAACTCTCGATTCTTCGGAAGAAGACTAATGTATTCAACATTCGATCTCTTGCTTGGCGCCGACGGAGGCTCAATAGACCTAACCAGTTCATTTGATTGAGATCCTCGTCTCTTGCTTCGATTGTTTCTTCTANTTTCTGCCAGNCTTTTACGACTTCTAATGCTAGATCCCAGTGTCTTGATTCTAGACTGGTCGATTGGCTTTGCATTGGTACTATCAAGAGAAATTGCATTTCCAGGTGTAGTAGAAAAGAAATTACCAACTGAGGCCAAAGCAGCAGGATCGAGACCGGACTTCTTAGCCCTCTTTGATGTATCCTGAAATGTCGGAGTGGATTTTCGACTCTGGCCTGGAATGATCAATCGTGGCTTGTTGTTTGCACGAATATTGGATGATACAAGAACTTTAAGAAGATTGTTAGGCGAAAAACGAGTCACTAAGGCGTTTGTCTGTGTTTGGCCTATTTTTCTACGAATGTCAGCAGCTATGTCAAACTTAACATCAAAAGACGCCACGGCATCAGTAAACGATGGCTTACGAAGTCTAGGGTCTGATACAAACACATCGACCCGAAGACCAGTAGCTCCTAGCTCCTCTGATACTTGTTGGTTTACAAAGAAATGGGTTCTATATTCGAACTCATCAGAGCTGACTTCGTCGTTTTGGCGACCATGATTTTCAGACTCACTAACGATATCAACTAGGTCAAACGGAAGAAATCCTGAGGCGAACTCAAAAAACCTATCGATAGAAACCTTTTGTATTCTTACATTTGCCATCTTCGATTCCTAGTCTATCACCACAGTAAATAAGCACAAAAACGTTTCGGCTCCTCGCGAGTCTCGCTGGATCTTCCCTATGAATAGCACCCTCTTTCCCTGGCTCAGTGGTTCATCGTCATCAAAAGATCCAAAATCAACAACGGATAACTTTTCAACGGCGCCGATATCCTGCTCAAAAAACTGGATGATGTTATTATTTGATCTGCTTGTCTTTGAAAAGAGAAACTGCTGCATAGGCTTGTCTTTTAATGACAACATCAGCTCATCCAATGACAAAATCTCTTCTTCATTGAGACGAGGATAATAGCCCATCAAATCACCGGACTTTTTTCCTGGCTGGGCTTTGCTTACGGGAGGCAAATACAAAAAATTAGCAAAATCAGAAAACCTATGGTCACTGAATATGCTAGGGACTTCTTCTAGGACTGCTTCACCTTTCTGGTTTCCACGAAGAAATTTCGTCTCATTTGTAATGTTAAACGTTCCTGTGGTTGGAGAAACCTCAATATTCTGGTAAAATGAGAACTCATCAATCGTTCCAATCACACGCTGATCAGTGAAGTTTTTAGTAATCCCATCTAACACCGTTGTTAGACCGGGCCCCAGCTCTGTTCCGGACAGAATTTGATTGCCAGACACAGCTAGCCGAATAGACCCGCTAATAATTGTTCCACCCTGAAGTTTATGAGTTTCTGTCTGGAGTGGCCTCATAATATAACCGGACTCAAGCTCTGGGACAATCACGTCTTGATATCGGCTTCCGGCTTCAAAGAAAATTCGTGACGAGGCATCAGCCGCCAGTTTTGGATTTGTTAGACTTCCAGATGACTCATAAAATGTATGCAAATCCGTGAACGTAGCATACTTGAACTTGAGTTCACCGATGCCAGACTGTCGTTTTCCCTCTTGGGTAACGACAAAATCCATGATTCGCTCTTTGCTGTTGAGTATTCCTGCCATAACTTCCTTAAGTATCTTGAGGACAAGCTCATAAAAGCTGATTGCCTGTGTAGAACATCATTCTGACTACAATTCACTCCAGTCTGTACCTGGGCCTGCGACCAGATGAATCATATCATACTGCGCAGCTAAGGAAGACGTTGCTGCACCATCTATAGTATCGCCACCTTGTGGTGTGACTATTACGGCATTTCCAGAAGAATCAGTTTTCTTCACATGGATGACACGGCCTTCAACCATGACAGGCAAATTAACGGCGATGCCTCCGGCTGTTGCGTCCACCAAAATGACGGCATCGGAAGCCCTGATATCATACGGTGTGGTTGACGTAGATGTGACAGGCATCGTTACCGGATCGCCTGTTAGTGCGATACGCTTCCTGGCGGCACCAGTGGTTATGGTTACGTAGAGATCGTCTGTTAGAAACTCTATTGCACCTGCTTCGGCGGTGGTCATAACTGCACCAGATGTCAACTTAATGGGGGCAGATGATGCCGCTGTTGAACCCGCAGCAATATGAAGTCTGGCGGTGGGAACGTTCTGGCCAATTCCGATGTTGCCCGTCTCCGAGATGAGCATCCGAATGGTCAGGTTGGTGCCAAAAACGATCGGGCTAGACGTATTCGTGCGGAAGTAGAAGCTATGCCTACCCCCACCCAAAAAATAGCCACGACCGTCCGCAAAGACGTTGCCTACCATCGCCCCGTTGCCGCCGATCATCTCAAACGTAGCAAAGCTGAACGCGCCGTACGCCCTGGTATTCTCAACCGTGATCGTTGGGATCAAGTGAGAGCTGCCACTGGCACTTTCGTACTTGACGTGAACGTCCCGGATCGGAGCGCCGTGTCCGATGCCGAGCTTGGCCGTCGCGTTGTCCCAAAACAGCTTGGCAGCATCAAGTAATCTGCCAGCGGTGGTTCCAAATGGCACCCTGCCTGTTGTCAACCCGGATGCGTCGTCGGTCAACACTATTTGTTTTCGTGCTTCACCTGTTGCGATTGTGAAATAAGGAGTGTCTGTCAAATACTCTATTGATCCTGCTTCTGGCGTTGTCATCAGGACGCCTGTTTCAAGCTTTAGAGGGGCTGTACTTGCAGCTGCTGTTCCGGATGCCAAGTGCATTCGAGCTGTTGGCGAGATAGCAACTCCTAAACTACGAGAATCATCATCCCAGAAAAGCCCGGGGTCTGCCACCAGGCTGGTTCCATCGCTATAAATGACGCGGCCGGATGTATATGCTGACGAATTGTTTGTTCCTCCGTTTGCAATGGACAATGTTCCAGATTGCCCAACCAAAGCTCCGTTGAAATAGATGTCGCCGTCGATTGCATACAGAGCATTACTTGTTTTTGACGGCGCCGTGTCTCGATTGGGCAGCTTGATTCCAAAATTGAAACCGTCTGTATCTAAGCCCACCTGGATACCATTTGGAAAAATGACGTTTTTGACATCATTGTTTTTTTGATCGCGCAGAACCATTTTTTCGGTTTTTCTTAGCTTTGATTGATCGATTTTTGGCATAACATGTCCTTTCTAGTCTACTCAATAACGATTGGCAGAAGAGATATATCCGGATTGTCAGACCGGTCTTTTACTAATCCGTCATAGTACGGCAATGATGACGTCGCATATTGAGACAAATTTTGGGAATGTGTATTTTCTGGAGTTGTCCGCCCGCCTTCACGGCTAACAAATGTGATCGAAATTGGATAATCTACTGATCCGTCTCTTTTCAAAGTTGCAGGAAATCTTCGTTGTTCCAGCATGTCCCTAAATTGGCCGNANCG
>JGI25130J35507_1000449_pt1 | contig 13092 bp, 25 predicted proteins | sample ETNvirnome_2_300_FD_35507 | JGI IMG/M metagenome (IMG submission 35507)
TAGAACATATACTCGGAAAGAGAGAATAGACATGAAGTATGAAAAGGCTATTGAGATGGCTGAAGACCTGCGAAAGGTCGCTGACTTTATTGAGAAGCAGTTCTCACAGGTACCTGACATAGATGTGGAGATCACGTCGTATGTGGGGTTCGGGTGGGATAAATCTGCTGAAGATATTCCCGCTATAGTAGCGGATACTGTGCTGGCTGGTTTGGCTGAGGGTGCGAGTGTCCGAAAGGACTACGGGAGTTCTTACTTCCGGGCGTTTCTTGGGTTTGGTGAACTGGAGTACAGGGTAATATGTGAGCGTGACGCTGTGTGTACCCGTCGTGTGATTGGTACGCAGATGGTTACGAAGTCAATGCCGCCTGAGGGTGAGTGGACTGAGAAGGAAGTGGAAGAGGATGTGGTGGAGTGGGATTGCCACCCATTGTTGGCTGCGGCGAAGGAGACTGACTGAAATGTTTGACGATGGTTTGTACAATGGTTGGTCGAACAGGGAGACTTGGGCTGCCAACCTTCATTTGAGCAATGACTATCGTTGGCACACGTTGACGTGGGATGCTGTCCGCAAGGCTGTTACGGGAGGGGCGAGCCGGTATGGGATCGCCCATCTGTTGGAGTCTTGCTTCAATGATTACATTGAGGACCCGGAGGGGCCACTGGCCCTTAATGGTGAGGGACATGAGGCTGCGGTGTTGCGCGATGTGGGTAGCCTGTGGCGGATAGACTGGTTGGAGATTGAGCCGCATTGGACTGATGCGGTGAAGGAGGAGAAAGCGTATGAGTGAACTGTCATTTGAGGAGTTCCTGTTTTTCATATTCTGTGGGAGTGTTCTGCTTGTAGTGGCGGCAGGGTCCCTGTGGGTGTGGGAGATAGTGGCTGAGCGTGTTCGGCGTCGCCGGTTTTGGCGAGGCTGGGCGGAAAGGAACCGTCGTTGGGTTGACCGCGACTGGAAAGAAACAGGAAGGAGAACATGATGGCTGAAGTAACGAGTGGTAGTAATCTGACGATCATTATTTTGGAGGACTATGAGGCTAATGCGTTGGCTGATTTGTTAGACAGGTTTACATCAGTGTCGTCTAATGGGTTAGATGCGTTGAAAGAGTTGACCAACTCNATGTNACATGAGNGAGGNNNNCCAGATTCTGGTGAGTGAGGAGAACACATGAGTGAGGAAGTGATGCACCCGACGTGCAAGCGATGCGGCAAGTACATCTTTGCTGTTGATGGATGTAAGGGCCACNNTGNTGGGTGGTTGGGTGATTACAATGAACTGACCCGTGATGATGACGGGTATCGTGAGGATATAGAACAGGAGCGGGACCGATGAAAGGTGAACAATGGTTGAGATATTTATAGGTCAGAGGTACGCCTCTAACACAAACGAGCGGTGTTTGGAGTGCCATCGGGTGTTTGACCTGATGGATGAAACCGACGCTCAGGAGTTTTATTACGGGCACGACTGTGAAGCACAATGACGCGCTTATACGGTCATAGTTTCGCCCCGACACACGACAATGAGCGTGTGGAATGTAGATGGTGTCTTGTCTCGCCGCTGAGTGCAGCGGGGCAACGTCCGTGCCCGGAGATTGCCTATAGGGAGGCTTCGGACAGGTTGCGGGCCAGCAGGCTCGCAAAGCAACTCGTTGTCCATGAGGACGACGACCAATAAAGGAGAAGAGCAATGGAAGTAGAAATCAACACATCAGTAGAGATAGANGAACATACCCTTTGGGAAGCGGTAGAGGACAACGTGGGGGAGGNTGCCTATGAGGCAGCCCGGAATGCGTTGGACGAGACTGACTTTTCCCTCTACGTTGACTATGCCGATGGGGCAATGGNCCTGTTGAGGGACTACAGCCCCGGCAACTCATGCAGTTTGGGTGAGTTGTTTACGGACAAGGTTCAGTCCGCTGTGGCCTATGGTGACTTCTTGGCTGAGGCGATGAAACAAGCCACTGGTACCACGGATGGTGTGCCAGCGGTGGACCCGGAGGACCTGCGCGGGATGGTGCGGGCGGAGATTCGCTATGCGTTGCTTGAGGCACGCAAAGCGATAGCCCCCGGCCTCGCAGGAGGAGAAGACCACATCGTGGTCGTTTGATTAGTTCTGGCGAGTAAGGTATACTCGTTGGTAGAGGTCGCGGTGACGTGACCGGAAAGGAAACCCATGAATGAGATAGAGACATTTGACAGTCATTCAGGGCACAACTTTCTCACCAAGGACAAGGTGGAGCATCCGATGGATGCCCATGTTGTCATGGATGAGGCTGGTGCTTTGTTTGACGTGGCTTACCCTGCATCGGGATACGAGAGCGAGTTCTCGATTTTTCCGGGGCAAATGACTACACCTGCTGTGAAGAGCGGTGTGAATAAGGGGAAGCCGTTGCACAAGTATGTGATGCGAACCGACACGAACGATGTGTTGGGGTTGCACTCGTACAAGTATGCGGAAACCGAAGGGTACGGGTTCATTGCCGATATGGCGGAGGAACTGTTCCCTGAGAAGACCACATCGTGTACGGTGTTTGGTGTAGGTGAGAAGATTGCGGTAACGCAGGAACTCATCGCTCCGACGGATTTGGGAGATGGAGATGTTATCCAGCCTCAGATTTGTTGGATCACTTCGTACAATGGGGTGTGGGCTACGGCGGTCTATGATCTGACGGAACGGTTGTTCTGCCAGAATCAGTTGATCGGGCAGCAGCCTTTGGTGAAGGTGAAGCATACGAAGAACCATGACCGGTTGCTTGAGATGCGGGTGCGTATCCTTGAGGGGTCAATCGCTAGGGCTGAGACTCTGGTGAGTATGGCTCGTATCTTCAAGGATCAGGAGTACACGGACCAGCAGTTCAATGAACTGGTGNCAGAGTTGCTTCCCTATGATGCCAAGGAGATGACGGAGCGGCAGATCAACAATGTGTTGACCCGCCAGCAGTACTGTCGTGGAGCGTGGTATAAGGAGAAGCAGGAGTTTGGTGCTGGGAACCGTTGGTTGGCGTTCAATGCCGTCCAAGGGGCTGAGCAGCATCGGATCAATGGTCGGACGCGTGGTGGTGGTTACCATCAGGATAAGGCGTTGGAGAAGGCCATTGATAACAAGACTCCGTTGGCGGATCGTGCTTTGGATCTGTTGACGGTGTAACAATAAACCAAACAAGAATAGGAGATNGACATATGTATGTATGGACGAAGAAGGACATTGCCAAGGTGTTTGGAANGTCACCAAGCACTCCCTACAACTGGGCCNATGTGTGGGGGCCAGACTCCCACCATCCCTTCCCTGAGCCGGTAGCCCGCGTTCAGACACGGGTCANTGNCAACAGGGCTNNGTGGTCCCAGAGGCAGGATGCGTACGATCCCGTAGAGATACGGGATTGGGTTGCCAACCTGCGTGCGGCCAAGGCGCTGCGTATGAGTGAGAGTCATCGGCTGCCCCACAAGCGTAACCGCATGGTTGCGGGGATGCCTGTTGTGGCGACGCAGGAGGCGGTTGCTGATATGCAGGAAGCGTTGAGGGCACTGCGCGATGACCTGAAGACACTGAAGGCGTCCCTCAGGTGAGTGATGTCAGACATATCCGCACGACCTGCTCGGCGTGTCCGCGCATCGTTGAAACGGAGGTGCAGCAGAATGCGTTGAACAATTTCATGCTGCGGATAGACTCCGTGCAGAGGTTGTTTCCACAACACTCTGACGATGAGCGGGAGGCAATCATGGGGTACAGGAACGGATGGTTTCTGTGTCCCAAGTGTTGGACTGAGCAGATAGGTGACGCGGAAGACGAGTAGTGTCAATAGATCTTCGCCAACAGGGCGAGGACCGTCCCCAGATGGGGCGGAGTAACCAACGAGTAAGGAGAAGGCAATGGCTAAGATACTTAGCGAGTTGCCCGACATGGCCCGTCCGGGTCGTCGGGAACAGTATCCGTGGGCTGACTGGTTTGATGGTCAGACATGGTTACTTGAGAGCGGCACAGATTTTCAGGCCGCTACTCTCAGCATGAAGTCTAACGCCTATGCTGCTGCGAGGCGGCACGGGAAGAAGATTGCTATGCGTACTATAGGAAGTGATCTAGCACTTCAGTGTTTGCCGCAGTAGTGTAACCGTGAAGCACGGAACACACGCTTACCGAAGCAAGAAGTGCAGGTGCAAGGTGTGCAAGGAGGCGTATGCTGAGTCCAATAAGCGGCATGCGGAGCAGCGACGGAGAAGCATTCCCGTCCTGAAAGACCTCCATGACACGTACACCCGCTCCGAACTGCTAAGGTTGCGGAAAGACATGTAGACCGTGGGGGGTCGGGGACTTATCTCCTTTCACCCCGGCCCCCCGCCTACAAGGAGGTGCTGTGTCAAAGAAACTAAATCAAAAAGAAAGGCTATCGGAGTTGGAGAGGGCGATGACGGAAATGACCGTACTCCTCAAACATCTCGTAGCCAGCATAGGTGATTTCTCCCATAATCTGTCTGAACTGGGCGGCGGTTTGATGACAAACATGGGCATTTGGTGGGAGGCTTTAGAAGGTAAAACTCCAGAAGAAACTGCCGCAGAAATGGACAATGTTTCAGAGGAAACGGCGGAGGATTCTTCCCAAAACGGGGAGGACAATGTGGTTTATTTTCCAGCGTCGGGGGAGCAGTTGCTGCGACATTTGGGAGAAGACCCGGAAGGCCCCGACGGGGCTTAGCCGCCGCATGTGCTACCTTGCCCATGGCATGTCATGGTAAGTGGAAGTACAAGCCATGCCATGCCATGGGCGTCACCACCACCTGTCCCAACTATGCTAGGATGAAACTATGCAACCACCAGAAGACCGAATAGTTCTACGCCAATCATGGCTGGGAGATCTGGCAATGTGCCCGGAACGGGCACGCCAGTCGATGCTGGGAATCTCTCAGGACACCCAGTCCACGTCCACCATGATCGGCACCGCCGTCCACTACGGCATCGAACAATGCCTGAACGAGGTCATCGAAACCGGGAAGCCATTCACCCGCGCCAAGACCATTTCGACGGCGACCAAATACTGGGAGCAGCATCAGGACGAGGTCGTCCGCTGGAACCACAAAGAGGGCGAACCGTTGGAGATCATCAAGGCCAACGCAGGCGTGTGGTGGGATGAGGTGCGGGAGAACGTGCGCCCGGTGTCGGTCGAATGGGGCTTTGAACTGCCCCTCGTCGTAGACCACAAGCCGGAAATCTGGTTGAGGGGAACCGTGGACTGCGTGCAGGCTTTCCCACAGCCGATCATCGACTGGAAGAACCCCGGTCGTAAGCCCTCCGGCGACTGGGAGAAGAAGCGTTGGTCGGTGCAGGCAGCAGCGTATACGTGGGCGGTGGCAACCCAGTCCGACAACGGGCTGACTGATCCACTGGGATTCCAGTTCGTATATCTCGTCAAGGGGAAGGTACACACCACCCTTGTAGATTCAGGACCTGCGGAGTGGGCCAGTCTGGTTGCGCTGGCTCGCTCTGCGGGAACACTCATAGCCGCCGACTTGCCGGTATGGCCATTGAACATGGCTGGATGGCATTGCGCACCTAAGTGGTGTGGGGCTTGGGCCTCATGTCGCGGCAGGTTTGCGGGACCAGATCCATGGAACCAACTAGAGAAAGGGTAGACCCATGGCTACAGCAACAACCAAGCAAACAGAAAGCACCGTAACGGTGTTCCGTAGGCAAGTGATCCAAACGGGTGACTATGAACCAGCGGAAGCATCGTGTTCGGTGACCATAGCGATAGACGGAGACACGTCACAAGAGGAAGTGGCCGACCTGATCGCCCAGTGGGGTTCAGCGTTGGAGATTTCCAACTACGAGGCTCTGGGTGTCGGATACACGTTGGAGGAGGATGGCGCTGTACAGATGCTTGCCAAAAGCGTTCCCCGGCCTGCGGCTAGTGCCCCCGTACCCGCCGCCCCGGCTGCGGCTCCCGCCCCGTCCGGTGGAGGCGGCAGCCTTGAGGAGGTCTGGCGTCACCTGATGGAGAACAGGACCGACTGGTGGGACCCGAACTGGTCCAAGAAACTGGACCCGGCTGCCAACTTCAACAAGAAGGGACCGGATTACAAGCGCCGGTCTGATGGCAAGGGCCTGTGGCTCACCAAGCAGGACGGCGCAGTGCTGGTGCCCGGATGGTTCGTCTGTCCGTTCACCGGTAAGACGGCTGCCGATCTGGCTGCTATCGGAGCGCAGATCCGAGCCTGACAATGGCAACCCTCATATCTGAGGATGAGATAGCGCGTCGCCTCGCCGCTGCCCAACAGGGTGACGGCGGGGCGGCAGCCTCCTCCTCGCAACCAAACCGTTGGTCACTGTCCACGGCGGTGGTGGACAACCTGATCGGGTTCATTCGCAACCCGGCAGAGCGATGGTATCTGGGGTTCCCTGAAATCGACCTTGCCACCCGTGGTATCGGGAAGGGTGAGGTGTTGATGGTGGTGGGCCGGTCCCACACGGGCAAGTCCCAGATGCTGTTGAATGGGATCGTCACCAATCTGGTGAACGACCCCGGAGCGCATGTGGTCATCTTCTCCATGGATGAACCGCGTGAACTGGTGGCGATGAAACTGTTCTGCCTCCTACAGGGGCGGTCGTCGCCGGAGGTGGAAGAGGCCATCAAGGTAAACGACACGGAGACTATTGCTGCGTTGCATGAGGCAGCCACGGCTGAACTGTCGCGTGTCGCTATCGTGGACGAGTCGATGGACTTGGACAGCATGACAGCCACCATGGATGAGACACGGGAGTGGTGGGGGTGCGACCCGTCGTTCGTGATGATCGACTACTTGGAGTTGATGCCGGGAGGGGAGTCCGATGCAACTGGTGTGACCTCCAAGGCTCAGGCTGTGAAGCGTTGGGCCAAGACGCAGCGTGTACCCATCGGGCTGGTGCATCAGGCGGGACGCGGGGCATCCACGCCGGGGTATTCTGCGGGGATCTACGCTGGCCGGTACGGTGGTGAACAGGAGGCGATCTTCGTGATAGAGGTGTACCGCAAGAAGGACCGGCACGGTCTGTCAGATTGGGAGGTGCGCTACCATGAGAACAGTGTCAACCTGAATGTGTGCAAGAACAAGCGAACGTCACGGTGTGGTGATCACACGTACTATCTTGATCCCCTGAACGGACACATTCATCCATACTGGGAAGAGTTGATTCCCAGTGGCGGATAGGCCATGCTGGAAGTTCGACAAAAGGAATGAAAGGTATGTCATACGAAAGCACAACTATAAGCAGTTCGACACCGCAGACAAATGGGAGTGGGAACGGTGCCCCGGTTGTGGAAACATTCGGAGGCGACGGGATTGACGAGACATCACGCGACTTTGCCATCCTGTTTCGTGGGGGCAAGGTGGCGATTGATGACGATGACCACGGCGGGTTCCGACCGTGGCGTGCCGACGATGGCACGTTTCTCCCCGCCGACGACAAGGAGTTCGTCGTTCTCGTAGACGACCACCTTCACCGGGGACCCTCCATAGGCGTGTATCCCCTGTTCCACGTCGGTGGGGACTTCTTGGTGTACTGGGGTTGCGTGGACTGGGACGAGGGGCATGAGGAGGCCCTTGTGCATGCGCGGAACGTGCAGGCGGCGCTGCATCAACTGGGCGTGGCTTCGTGGGTGGAGCGGTCACGGTCCAAGGGGTTCCACCTGTGGGTGTTCTTCGACAAGGCTGTTTCTGCGGTGGATGTGAGGCGCGGACTTATCGGAGTGTGCTCCCTTGTTGATGCTCCCNCCNTCGAAGTAAATCCTAAACAAGTTAAACTGAGTGGACGTGGATGGGGGAATGGCGTTCGGCTCCCCTATGGACACCTGCGTAACCCCGGTGGCTACAACGAAGTAGTAAACCCGGATGCGGTCTGTAGCCAAGTCTCCGTCCACTCCTTTGTACAGGAGGCCATCGAAACGCGCACGACAACAGATGAGTGGAAGGCCGTCAGCGCCCTCTGGAGGCCCCCTGAGCCTCTCCCAGCCCCCCCGACAGGGAGTACCCCCTACACAGGGCCTCTGAGAGGCTCAGCGGCCACCGTACGAGAGCGGGGACCGATACCCACCCCCGAAAAACCCAAAGGGGACCGATCCAGAGCCTTATGGGCACTCGCCTGCATAATGGCACGCCAAGGACACACCCAAGAAGACACCCTCAAAGAACTCCGGGCAGCCGACATAGAATGGGGAGGAAAGTACAGCAGCCGGGAAGACGGCGACCAACGCCTACAAGATACCGTACATAGAGCCTACAAGATTGCACTAACCTGATGGATGCCTACACCGTAATCATAGAACGCCGACCAAAGGTAAAGGCCCGCCCCCGCCACACCAAGGGAGGCAAGGTCTTCACCCCCAAGTCCACGTTGCAGGAAGAAGACCACATTGCGCAAGCGTGGAAGGACCAAGTGGGAGAAAAAATCGGTGGCCCCGTTGAGGTCACAATCGCCTACTCCCCCGAAGCAACCGTGCTGCTTGTAAACACATCCCCGCACGACGCCACAACACTGCGAGGAGACTTGGACAACTACGTGAAACTCACCTTGGATGCACTCAATGGTGTAGCGTGGGAGGACGACAGACAGGTCGTCCGCATCAGGGCCGTCAAAGTAGACAAGGTTGACTAATGTACGAGTTCATAATCCCCCGCAGTATGCGAAGCCGCTCAATGGCAAGCCGACGAAATGGGCCAGTTGAACAACTCCATTCGACAAGGCGAAGGCAACGTCTACGGGTTCCTCGGTGAAATGGTCTTCGCCAAGATCACCGGCGGCGAACAGGTCAACACGTACGACTGGGATGTGGTGATGCCCGACGGTGCCACNGTGGACGTAAAGAGCAAGTGTGTAACCAGCGAACCACGCCCCTACTACGAGTGCTCAGTCGCAGCCATCGGCACCAACCAGAACTGTGACTACTACGCTTTCGTCCGCGTCCACAAGGACTGCACCATAGCGTGGTACCTTGGGGCAATGGCAAAGCAAACATTCCTGTCACAGTCCCGACTGCTGAACGCCGGAGTGGTAGATGGGGACAACGGATGGGCACCCACCATTGACTGCTACAACGTGAAAATCAGCGACCTGCACTTCAACAAGGAAGACCTAGCATCCCTACCCCCGCTGCCGTTATCTGCTATACTCGTAGATGACGGTGCGGAGGCGTGAATATCCAACCGACCCATCCCGCTGGGATCTTCAAGGGGGCAACCAATCCGTTCATCGGCCGCGCCCCGTAACAGAAGTAGAAGCGTTGATGCAACTNGCCCCGCATCAAAACGCCGACCTCGTACCCCTAGAAAAAACGGCACCCCTGAAAGAACTCCTTGGCATCGTTCTGGATGAACTCAGCGACGAGGACAAATGGATCTTTGAACGCCTGTTCATCGAACGCCTCTCCCTTCGCAAAACCGGGGCCGTCATAGGCATCCCCAAAACGTCACTTGCCCGCAGACGCGACAAGATCCGCCACAAACTCATAGCAGAACTGGCACAGCACGAACTCGTACGGGACTGGCTCAACGACAGGCTACGGCTCTAACCCCTGCATGCAGGAACGCAGCATCCCCATCAACGAACCAACCCACACGGCAAACGCCTCCTGCGCGTTGGTAACCCCGTCCATCCCAGCGTAGAACGCCGCCAACAACTGCTCGGCCTCCTCNGGGTCGAACACCAGCAGCAACCCCAGCAGCCCATCCGATGACCACTTGGCGTGCATCCCGTCGTTCAGGTCGAACAAATGGGCAGTTTCCTGAAGGGCAGCGTAAACCTCTTCCTCCACATACGCATGCTCCTCGCAGAATGATGCCCACTCCACGTCCGACGTGGCCACGACTATGCGCTAACCTTGTCCNGCGCGAACGTCTTCACGATTGACAGTGCGGCAGCAAGCCCCGCCACAGCCGCCGACTTCACAGAAGCCAGATCCGATACCACAAACACAGCCAGAAATGCCTGAACGAAAGTCCACGCAGCCCGCTCCAACATGTTGTTCATTTGCTCTTCCTCACTGTCAATACCTTGGCCGTGGCCGTTTCCTATCCATGGCTACCGTGTCCACAGAGCAGACTTGGCAGCCGACTTTGATTGCCCCGCCGGGGGGCGAAATGTCTTGCCGCGCTTGGCGCTGTCCACCAGCACCCGCCCAGCCCGAACCATCCTTGGCCTCTTACCGTCACGCATCATAACCTACTTTCCGAATGGGCGACCGCCATGAGCGGCGTTCCCCAGATTAGTGCCACGAAGATACGATGCAGCGGCTTTAGCCTTACCCACCATATCCCACATGTTGAAGGACGAAGAAGAGTCATACGGTTGCTCGTTCTGCGAACCGAACGTGTCCTCAAACGTCCCATAGTCCTTACCCTTTGGCATAATGTTTCCTCACAGTTGGAACAAGGCACCGAACGTGTCACCGTCCACCGCCCCGCTCGTCTTCAGAAATCCCAACGATTCCTGAAAGCCACGCACCGCTGCTGCCGTACGCCGCCCAAATATGCCGTCCACCACCCCGGCATCAAACCCCAGATCATTCAAACGGCCCTGAATGAGCCTCACTGGTAAACCCCGTGCCCGCCGCTTGATCGGCTTCGCCTCAACCTGCACCCGCAGATCCTTGAAATACTGGATGATCGCAACCCAGCCCGCATCAGACGGCTTCTTCGCCGGAACCATGCCGCCCTCAACCCAGTTGCCCAACCAGTCACCCGGACAATCCGTGCGGCCCTTACGGCGATGCGTGGACACCCACAACGGCTTCCCGAAATGAGACTCCGCCTCCACCAACAACGTGGAAATCGACCCCAACACGTTGGGACTCGGCTCCTTGAACCCCCACCCCGTGTAACAGATCGAAATGGACCTGCTGTTCCAATTCTTCGTAGCACCCCCACGGGCATCCCAACCACGGCCCTCAAAGATCGTGCCAGTCTCATCCACCAACCAGTTGTACGCAATCCCATCCCACCCCTTCGACAGGTGATGGCGTTCAAACGCCAACACAGCATGCACACCACGCGGAGCATCCTNCACCCCGGAATGGTGAATGATGACACCCTCCACGCGGTGCTTGCTCAACGGATCGAACTTGCCGCCGGGCGGCGGCTGTGCATCCCACTGGTGGCGACTAATGTAGAACATACCTAAAGGCCACTTTGTCCCGTTACCGAAGCCTGCTGATCAAATCCATGTGGTCCTTCCGCCTATCCAACCTGTCGTACCGCTGACTCTGCAACCAGTTGGACTGGACCTCCGGGGTGTTGAAGTTCGCAGACACCCCCCCAAGGGTGCTGATCAAGGACCTCACATAGTTGCGCTGATACTTGGGTTCATTCGGCCAGAGGCGACGCAACAACCCCAACGTCGGCAACAGGTTCGTAATAAAGTAAATGTGATGGTCACGCATTTTCTTCCTACCGTCCGGTGCCCGCTTGATCCACCCGATCCCCTCCAACGCCTGTGACAGGCCGGGAATCTTTTCGATGCTGTTGGGGGCCACCCCGTACCGGCCCGTAAACGGGATACCACTGAACACCTGCTTGCCAAAGGCTGTCTCCAATGGGGCCTTTATAACGGGTGTGGACATCGACAGCAGATTCTGCGCCGTCTGCTTGATCCCGTACTTCCAACCCTGCCCCTCCTTCTGCTGGAACGGGTCATACCGAAACAAATCCTGAAACGGAATGTCGGGCGCAGAGTACACAGTTGCACCGCGGAACCCGAACGGCAACCTGACGCCAAACGGGTTCAAGAAATAGTCGGGAACCACACCCTCCTCCTCAGTGCCCAACTCCAAGTTGCGCTTTGCCGACAGCAACCTGTTGTACTTTTCGGGATGGGCACCCAACTGCTTCAACTGGTACGGCACGTTCTTCCGTGTCCACGTATAGAACGGGAAGACCCGCCGCATCCACTTGCGCTCAAACCCCGTCAACTCGTCATAGTCGAACTGTGTTTTCGCAATCCGGGCAAGAGCATCGTCCGCAGTGCCACCCCACCGCATCGTGTCCATCCCCACACCCAGACGAACAACGTCCTCCACCCAACTGTTCACCGACCGCACCGCCTGATAGGGGGCGAACCGTGGCGACCACGCCTTCCACGACACATTGTACTGCTTGCCACCCGGCACAAGCCGACCCGTCTTGTCCCGTTGACCAATCAGAAACTCCAAGTTGCGGGCTTGACGCAAACCAATCTGCAACTCAACAGCATTCACAGCCTGACCCCCGCCACGCACACCCATCTCCAACAGTTCCACGTAGTTCTTCCACCGGTTCGGGTCGCCCGCCTCCAATGCTTTCGCCGCCTTCAGCACCGACACCTGCTTGCTGCGTGCGTAGTTGGCAACCTCATGGGTCATTTTCGCTGAACGAACGATCTCGTTCAAGTTCACCCCGTCCAACCACGCATTGAAGAACGCACCAAAAATGTTACGGTTCACAAACCCCGGCGTGGCAATCATCGCGGACTTCAAATAGTTCTGCANCTTGTCCCACGNCTTCCANAACTGGCCGTTGCCACCAAACTGTGCGGGATCATTGATCCTCGCAAAGGCATTGATGATGTCCAACATGTCCCTGTCCAATGCCTCATCGCCACTCAACAACCGCCACGGACCCCACTCGGACGAACCAAACGCATCCTTCAACAACTCCTGTGCTGCCTCACGATCCTTCGCCTTCAACGCAAACAATGTTTCACCAGTGCCCTCGTCCACCCCGCTGCCACCACGCTCTATCATCCCCATCACAACGTCTTGGAACGTGCGACCCTCAGCGCCTTCCGGCGAATAGCCACCAACCGAAGCATCATCCCCCCGGACAAGGCGGGTGCGTCGCTCCATGCTTGCCAACGTGTCCACCAACCCCTCCTCCACGGTCTTCACACGCTGATGCGCCACGTCCTCCTTGAGCAACAAAGGCTCCCACTCGTTCAAAACACGTTCCATGTGTTGAACTTCCAACTCGTAGATGTCCTTCTCCCGGCCCAANTGATGAACCGCCGCCTCGTCACCCTTCTTCCCGGCCGCTGCTATCTCCTCGTCCAACTGTGGTCGTCTAGCGATGAGGGCGTCGTACTCGGCCTTCTGCTG
>JGI25130J35507_1000450_pt1 | contig 13090 bp, 9 predicted proteins | sample ETNvirnome_2_300_FD_35507 | JGI IMG/M metagenome (IMG submission 35507)
TCTGAAGCGTATTTAATTGAAAACGGTAAAATTACTCAGCCTATCAAAGGCGCAACACTGATTGGTAACGGCCCAGAAGTGATGCAGCAAATTTCGATGGTAGGTAACGACCTTGCGCTTGATAAAGGCGTCGGGGTATGTGGTAAAGACGGTCAAAGCGTGCCGGTAGGGGTTGGTCAACCAAGCCTTAAAATTGACAACTTAACGGTCGGTGGTACGGCTTANTCGCCCTCTTTTTCCCGCTTCAGTAAGGCAGGTTAAATTTTTAACCTGCCTCATTTCATAACACTTCACTTNGCAGTAAAAATGTATCAATATAGGTACCATCAATACCACTATATTCGTTACTGTTCGCAGTAAATATAATAATTTTAAGGTGAAAATATGAAAGTAACGCCAATTTTATTAATACTACTCATGCTTACCGGCTGTGCATCACAGGAAGTAAGAGAGGGGTCTGCAAATGAAGTGTATGCCGAGCACGAGTGTTTAGGCGGTGAACTAGAAACCGATTACAGCTATACCATTTTTAGTACAGACGAAGATGACAGCAGCAAAGGTTCAGTGACGTCGACTTGTCATCCGGTTAAAACAGAAACTGAGTTTGAGCGTGACTTACGCAATGGCGGGTAGCACGCCCATTACAGTGGCTTAACGTCTTATTAAGCCACTGAAAATTATCACCTTAAGCTTTAGCATAAACGGCTAAAGTGTACTCAGCATCCAGATACCTGCCGCTATCATAAATAAGTTTTCGCTGAGAGAAATAAAGCCCAGCGGCACATTGCTGTCGCCACCTACACAGGCACATTTTAGCTCTCGCTTATCGATATAAACGGCCTTAAACACCGACACCGCACCTATGCCACCAATAAACAACGAAAATGGCGCGACGGCTAAAGCTGGCAGCTTAGCAACCATACCTATGGCAACGTAGGCTTCAATAAATGGGTAAACATAGGCATAAGGCACAACACGCATTGCCAGTAAATCATAAGTAATGAATGAGTTTGAAAAGCTGTACAGATCTTGTAGTTTTTGAATAGCGAGCACCGCCATTGTCAGTGCAACAAACAGCATTAAGTTTTGCATCGACAGTAAAGCTGTGCCGCTGGCGTAGCTAAACCCGCAGCTTAAGAGCAGGGTAACCGCAAAAATCGCTAAAACAGGGGTATAAGTTGTGCCTTGTTGACCCGCTTCGGGCAGATTGAAAAAGTCGCGTAAATCATCATACCCCCCAATACGCTTATTATCGATAAAGGTTTGTGGCGTGGTTTTTACTTGATGCTGCTCTTTAAATGCATCTGTTTCTTCGCGGTTAGTGAGGTGGCGGTCATCAACCTCGTAACCATTGCGCTCTAACAAATCTTTAGATTTTAAACCAAATGGGCATATATGCTCATCGGTCACCATGCGATATAAAATTGCAGACTTAGACACAGTGCCTCCTTGTAAAAATGCCAAGCTTATTGCGTAATCTTTACTCGATAACACAGTAAACAATGGCAAAATGTTGGTATAACCTAGCAGTTACAAGGTTTGTGCCGACTTTCTATAAGGCATAAAAAAACCTTGCGGCAGCACCACAAGGTTTTTAATGTTTTCTCGCAACGCGAGTTTATCTCATCGTCACGAACTCTTCTGAGCCAGTAGGGTGAATCGCTACTACGGCATCAAAATCTGCTTTGGTTGCGCCCATTTTCATTGCGACTGCAAAGCCTTGGATCATTTCATCAACAGTAAAGCCAATGCCGTGTAAGCCAACNACTTTTTCGTTATCACCTGCACACACNAGCATCATGTTACATGCTTGGCGGTGTTGAGTAACTGCTGTGTACATAGCTGCAAAGCTTGATTTATAAACCTTTACGTTTTCAGCACCATATTGCGAAATTGCTTCTTGCTCNGTTAAACCAATCGTGCCGATTGGTGGGTGACTGAATACAACAGTAGGTACTAGCTCGTAGTCCATTTTTAAATCNTNNGGNAATTCGTTATTGAATAAACGCTCNGATAAAATACGGCCCGCTTTTACAGCCACGGGTGTGAGCTCTATGCCGTGTTCGATGATGTCGCCAACGGCATAAATNTTTTTAGCGGTCGTATTTTGGTACTCATCAACTTTTACGTAGCCACTTTCGTTAAGNTCAACGTCGGTCGCTGTGATATTCAGTTTATCGGTTGTTGGTGTACGACCAATTGCCCAAATAACTTCATCGACATTTTGGCTGTGACCATTTTCAAAGTGAATAGTTAAACTGCCATCGCTTTCTTTAATCACTTCTTTTGGTGTGCAGTCAGTGTGAAGTGTCGGGCCTTCTTTCGCCATAATGTCGACAAGCGTATCAACAATGTAAGGGTCAAAAGTACGTAATGGTTTATTTTTACGAACAAATAAATGCGTTTCAGTGCCAAGGCTGTGAAGTACACCTGCGATTTCGACAGCAATGTAACCAGCACCCACAACAGCAACACGCTTAGGTTGGGCATCTAGCTCAAAAAAGCCATTTGAATCAATACCTAGTTCAGCACCTGGGATGTTAGGAATCGTTGGACGACCTCCCACGGCAATCAGAATATGGTCAGCGGTGTATAGCTCACCGTTAACTTCAACGGTTTTGTTATCAACAAAGGTCGCGAAACCGTTGATTACCGTTACGCCATTGCTTGATAAGTATTTGTTATACCCTTGGTGGATACGGCCAATGTAAGCTTCGCGGCTTTCTACTAATTTAGCCCAACTAAAACTTTTTAATTCGACATCAAAGCCGTAATCGGGTGCGTATGCATTAATTGCTTCAGCAATTTGTGCGCCATGCCACATTACTTTCTTTGGAACACAACCTACATTCACACAGGTGCCACCCATGTGTTTTGCTTCAATAAGTGCGACTTTTGCGCCACGCATTGCTGCACGGTTTGCAGAGGCAATACCGCCACTGCCACCACCAATTGCAATGTAATCAAAATGCTGAGCCATAGTTTGTCCTCAAAAACAGATAGTTTTTTATTAATTAATCGATTTATTAATAAGTTGATAATAGCATAATAAAGACCGAGGTTAAGCCCCTTGTATTTCATCAATTCGCCCCAACTTCAACACCATATTCGCATAAAAATTGAGAACGAAAATGACAATTGCAGAAAATAACCCACTTATTGGATTAGAAGGGCTTCCGCCGTTTTCTAAGATTAAACCAGCCCATGTTGTGCCGGCATTAAAAGAAGCGATTGCACACTGTCGTGCCAAAATTGATGAGGTATTGGCAAGTAAGTCATACACTTGGAATGACCTAGTTCTTCCACTTGAAGAGGCTGATGACAAGTTATCACGACTATTTTCGCCAGTATCGCACATGAATTCGGTGGTAAATAGCGACGAGCTACGCGAAGCTTATGAGCAATGTTTGCCGTTGTTATCTGAGTACTCAACCTTTGTTGGTCAGCATCAAGGTTTATACGATGCCTATAANGCTTTACATAGCAGCGAAGAATTTAAAACACTCACCACTGCACAGCAAAAAACCATTACTAATGCGTTGCGTGATTTTGAATTATCGGGCATNGCNTTAAAGCCTGAGCAACAAAAACGATACGGTGAAATTAGTGCGCGCTTATCAGAGCTTGCCTCTAAGTTTGGCAATAATGTGATGGATGCGACACTCGCTTGGCAAAAACACATTACAGATGAAAGTGAATTAGCAGGCTTACCNGAGTCAGCACTGGCACTCGGTGCCGATACAGCAAAAAGCAAAGAGCTTGATGGTTGGGTNTTCACCTTAGATTTCCCTTCTTATTTGCCTATTATGACCTATGCCGATAACCGTAAATTACGTGAAGAAACNTACACTGCGTTTGTAACTCGTGCGTCTGACCAAGGCCCTAATGCAGGTGAGTTTGATAACTCAGATATCATGAGCGAAGAGCTTGCACTTCGTCATGAACTGGCCGAGTTACTCGGTTTTAGCAGCTACGCAGAAATGTCATTAGCAACTAAAATGGCCGAATCTGAGTCGCAAGTGTTCTCGTTTCTAGAAGATTTAGCGGCTAAGTCAAAGCCACAAGCTGAGCAAGAGCTTGCTGAATTAACAGCCTACGCACAAGAAAAGCATGGTGTAAGCGAGCTTGCAGCATGGGATTACGCGTATTACGCAGAAAAATTAAAGCAAGAAAAGTACGCAATTTCTGATGAAGTACTGCGTCCATACTTTCCTGCCGATAAGGTCTTAAACGGGTTATTTACCACCGTAAACCGCTTGTTTGATATTAGCGTGAAAGAAGTGCATGAGTTTGATAGCTATCATCCTGATGTGCGCTTCTTCGAGATTTACGATAGCAGTAACACGCTACGCGGCCGTTTTTATCTTGATTTATATGCACGTGACCGTAAACGTGGTGGCGCTTGGATGGACGATTGCATGGGGCGTAAAGTGCGCGCNAATGGCGAATTACAAACGCCTGTCGCTTACTTAGTCTGTAACTTTAATAANGCAGTGGGTGATAAACCTGCGCTGTTTACTCATAACGAAGTGACAACTTTATTCCATGAGTTTGGACACGGTATTCATCATATGTTGACCCAAGTTGATGCTGCGCCAGTGGCGGGCATTAATGGTGTGGCATGGGATGCTGTAGAGCTGCCAAGCCAGTTCTTAGAAAACTGGTGTTATGAAGAAGAGGCCCTTAACTTTATCTCGGGTCACTATGAAACGGGTGAGCCGCTGCCAAAAGAACTGCTTGATAAATTATTGGCNGCGAAGAACTTTCAATCGGGCATGCAAATGCTACGTCAGTTAGAGTTTTCGCTGTTTGATTTTACCATTCACCATGATTACAAAGCGGGTGAACCTTGTAATATTCAAGCCACGCTTGATGAAGTTCGCAGTAAAACTGCGGTTGTTAAAGCCCCCGCNTTTAACCGTTTTCAGCATGGTTTCAGCCATATTTTTGCCGGTGGTTACAGTGCCGGTTATTACTCATATAAATGGGCTGAAGTTTTGTCGGCAGATGCTTTCTCTAAATTTGAAGAAGAAGGTATTTTTAATAAAGAAACGGGTCACGCTTTCTTAAAGAACATTTTAGAAAAAGGNGGCAGTGAAGAGCCGATGGAATTATTTAAAAAGTTCCGAGGTCGTGAACCNCAAGTCGATGCACTCCTCAGACACAGTGGNATTGCAGCCTAAGTTATTATTGNATGAAAGCGCCGTAAGGCGCTTTTTTTATTAATAAATCTTAGCAAAATCAATCTTGCGTACTATGCTTTTTANAAAAGCATTTACAGGAATAAAGCATGTCAAAACTGGTGTTAGCCATTGATGATGATAAATACGTACATCATGTCATCGAAGAGTCGCTCTCGGGCTTTTGCACATTGATCCATGCTAAAAATGGCGAAGAAGGATTAAGACAGGCACTTAAATATAATCCAGATATTATTTTGCTGGATATTGAAATGCCCGGCAAAACGGGTTTTGAAGTATGCACTGAACTTAAAGCACACCCACAAACGAAAGATACACCGGTGATGTTTTTATCGGGTAAAACCGAATTGCCCGACCGNGTTAAGGGCTACAATGCCGGTGCAGCCGATTACATNGTTAAGCCGTTCAACGCTGAAGAACTTATGGCGCGTATTCGCGTGTTATACCAATATCGTCAGCACTCTAAAAAGTTAAAAAGTGATGTTGAACGTGCGCAGATCACCGCCGAAATAGCCATGACAGACTCGGGCGATATGGGGCGTATAATGCGNTACGTAGGGCAAAGTTATCATGCGCANGATATTAAAGCGTTGTCTGAACACATGTTTGAGTTTTTTAATCCGATGGATCTCGATGTGGTTCTTGCATTTTGGTATCAAGATATCGGCGTATTTTGCAGTGCAGAAGGNGGAGTATGTCCGCTTGAGCAAGAGCTACTTGAAAAACACCGTGACGCAAACCGCTTTGTTGATTTTGGGCATCGCACCATTGTTAATTACCCAAAAATATCGATGTTAGTAAAAAACATGCCATTAGACGATGCGCAGCTTTATGGGCGTTACAAAGATTTGTTTCCGCATATTCTCGAAGTGACTAACGCCAAAGTACAAGATATGGAAGTGAACGAGCGCGCGTTAGCCCAAGCACAGCAAATTGGTAATGCTTTTAATGAGCTGTCGGAACAGATGTATCAAAATAGTGACTCACGAGAGCGGGCTGTCGAAAAGTTTGCCGCACAATTAGTTGAGCTAACTAAGTCAGTGGAACAAAGTAACGTATCAAGCAGTGATGAAGTGGTCTTTCACCTTCAGCAGTTACAGCAAACCCAGTTGTTATTTGCATCGCTTAATGATGATTTAGCATTTATTAAATATCAGCTTAAACACATTATTGAATCGCGTAATGAGTTACTAGAAAACCTGCAAAAAATTGCAGAGCCACGCCATACTGAAGATGTCACCTCGCAAACAGATATCGAGCTATTTTAGCGATTTAAATAGTGACGTAACTTTTACTTTGCACACCTGTGAACCATGTATCTTAAATACGTTTGGGTATATACTTGCGTTGCATTCGGTTCACGGAGTAAATTGTGGTAATTCATTGTCCTTTTAAAGAAATGCGTCCTTATTTAGACGCCATAGAGCAACGTTTCGGTTTAGCCGAATGGGCTAAAAATAATGATGGCTTTTCATTGCACTATGACGATCAGGGCCTAAGCCTTAAAAAAAAGGATGAGCCGAAGCTGGGCGCTATTCATGTTGATTTTGTGAGTGGTGCGGCGGCGCATCGTCGCAAGTTTGGTGGCGGTAAAGGTCAAGCGATAGCCAAAGCGGTGGGCTTAAATAAAGGAGCCACTCCCGTTGTGCTTGATGCAACAGCAGGCCTTGGCCGAGATGGCTTTGTGCTTGCGTCGTTAGGTTGTCATGTAATTTTGCATGAGCGCCACCCTGTGGTTGCTGCGTTATTATACGATGGCCTAGAGCGAGCCTATAACGATGCTGATATTGGTCCATGGATGAAAGAAAAAATGAGCTTAGTGTTTGGTTCAAGCCACACATTACTGGCTCAGTGTAACAACGTACCAGATGTTGTTTATTTAGATCCTATGTTTCCACATCGAGAAAAGTCGGCGCTGGTTAAAAAAGAAATGCGTGTATTCCAAGAGCTGGTGGGTGCGGACAACGATGCAGACGATTTACTCGAATTTGCGTACCCATTAGCTACTAAGCGGGTTGTTGTTAAGCGACCTGATTACGCGCCTTTTTTAAATGACAAAACCCCCAGCATGCAAATCAAAACCAAGAAAAACCGCTTTGATGTGTATGTAAAAGCTGCCATGGTGTAGTGCAGTTATTAAGTATTAATTTGTGATTACATTTGACGTTAATTTGGATGGTTTACATCAAATTGTCATAAAAGGTTAATATTCTACGCGCGTAACGACTTTTGGGAATGTAGTTCATGCGCGTGTCATCATTTACTCGGTTATTAGCCGTTTTACTCACTCTTGCCAGTATCTTACTGGCGGCCACCTTGTTTTGGGCAAGCCAAACCTTACTCGGCTTAGAGCAACAAGATAACGCTTACAACAAGCTAAAAAACACCATTATTATTGATTTAAAAAGCCACCTTGATGATTATTTAGAGCAAGGTGATAGCCAACATTTAAATCAAGCCTCTANCCTGATCAGCGATGTTAAAAAACAGCATTTAGCAAGCTTNCCAAANGAGCTCGCAAGCCAACTAACGGCACANCTCAGCGAATTAGATAAAGANATTAACGGTAAATACCGAGCANTGGGGAAACTTTCAGGTAACGAAATGGCGCTGCTTGATAATTCACTCAGGCAAATGGCAGGGTCGGCATCATCGTTAGTGGGTTATGCAACACAAGCCAAGCCACAAACTGCATTAGCGCTTGAGTATTATCAACTTGCAAGTGATTACTACAGTGAAGTAACGACCCTTGCCTTATATACTTACAAACTTATTGTTAGTTTTGATCAAGACACCAAAACCAGCCTTAATCAAAGTGTGGCGAACCTTAANACCCTTGCCAATAAAATAGCGCAACTTGATAATTTGGGNGTCATGAGCGAGGTTGACGAAGACGCCTTATTTTTTGGCGAAGAGGCNGAAGACTTAGCAGGCGACATAAAAGCAGAGCTAAGCAGCTGGCCTAAGCGCTTTCCGCGCGACTTAGCGTCGACCATCGCGCAAGCAGAGCAACGCCAAACAGGCATGCAAGCATTACGTGCGCAAATAAACGCGCTGTCTAGTACGGTACTCGGTGCTGAGCAAAAATTAAAAGAGCAACAAGGGCAACTTAAGCAACAGGTTTTTATTGTGTTTTGCTTTGCTATTGGCATGTTAGTGGTGTTAGCGGCTGGCGTGTACTTTGTACAGCGTAATCAAGTGCTNAACCCACTGCGTCAATTNCGTGATGGNTTTGCATTTTTAATTGAAAGCAANGAACTAAAAAATATTCAAAGTAATAACCCCAAGACAGAAGTGGGCGAAATAGCACATTACTTTAACCAGCTAATTGAGCGTCAACGCGGTGAAGCCGAAGAACGAGCGCAAATGCTTAAAGTNATTAATGACTTTATGCTGGAAATGAGCGAACACCTCCACACGATTGGTCAGCAAACTGATGCGAGCCGAACACAGGTCGAGCAAAATCAAGCTTTACTCAATGATATTCAGCATATCGGCGAGCAAGTTAACAGTATAAATAGCCAAGTGGCCGACAATGCCAAGCACACATTCGATGCCATGGAGCAAAGCTTAGGGTTTGCTGACAACATGCTCATAGCCAGCTCACACACTGAGCAACGTGTAGAGCAAGGTTTAACAAGTTTAAAAGCACTATTAAGTGGCGTAAATGATGTTGGCCACGTGATCGAAGTCATTAAAAATATTGCCGAACAAACTAACTTACTGGCACTTAATGCCGCCATTGAATCGGCGCGGGCAGGAGAGCATGGTCGCGGCTTTGCCGTTGTCGCTGACGAAGTGCGTAAATTAGCAAGACAAACCCAAGGCTCACTGGATGATATTAACAGCCAGCTTAGTCGCTTAAGTGAAAACTCAACCATGGTATCAACACAAATTAGTGCGCTTGCGAGTGATGCCGAGNTACAAACGCAAAATGCCCAAGAGTTAAAGCGCAACTCAGAAGGGGTTGCCGAAAATGCACAAGACGCCAATAAAGTCGCGTTTGATGCCATGGAGCTTGCAAAGCAGCAAAATGCTTTACTCGAAAACTTTAGTCAGTCAATGCTCAGCATGAAAGGCCAAGTAAGCGAATCAAATGTTCTTGTGAGCGATATTCAACAGCGCCTACAACAGCAAATGAATACCATTAAACGTAGCTTAGGATTGTAATTAGCCGAAAATGGCTTCGCAGATATCACNCACTTTTGTGTATCGTAAAATGAAGCATGTGCTGCAATGTATCGTTTNGGTATATACTCTGAACTCATACTAAAATTTCAAGGAATTATGATGATTGAACAAGGCCAAACTTTACCAACAGCAAGCCTAACAGAACTAACGAGCGAAGGAATGCAAACGCATTCAACAGAGTCTTTGTTTGCAGGCAAGAAAGTGGTTTTATTTGCAGTGCCTGGTGCTTTCACACCAACGTGCTCAAATGCACATTTACCTGAATTTGTGGCACTTGCCGATAAAATTATGGCGAAAGGTGTTGATGCTATTTACTGCGTATCGGTAAACGACGCGTTTGTAATGAAGGCATGGGGTGAGGCGCACAACGCTGAACACATTCGTATGTTAGCCGATGGTGATGCCAGTTTTACTAAAGCGCTTGGTTTAGATAAAGACACCGCGAGTTTTGGTGGTATCCGTTCGACGCGTTATGCAATGATCGTAGAAAACCAAACGGTAGCAGGCTTATTTGTTGAACAAGATAAAGAGTTTGCAGTAAGTCGTGCTGAGGCTATTTTAGAAAAGCTATAAGTACAAAAAAGCCGGACGAGAGTCCGGCTAAAAGTCCCAGGGGAAACGGGAGTATTCAACCATTAAGGNTGATATTGTGCATCAAGTGTTACACCTGAAAAGGTGCGATACGCATTTAAGCTTAAGTGCCACGTACCTGCTTGTGGGTTACTGAATGTACATGTTTCAGCATTGCCATTTTTGTACGGGCGACAGTCATAACTTGATGTTGTAGGCTGGCTGCCAAATTTAACAAACAAGTCAGCATCACCAGTGCCACCAGATGTCGTGACAGTGAAGCTTGCCATGCCTGCTGGTACTTCTAGTGTGTAGTGTTTCCACTGACCCGCACTTGCAGAAATATCAGTAACCGTGCCGCCACCAGCTTGAGGTGCACCTGTACCACCAGATGTTGTTAAATCGCCCACTAGGCTCACTCCTGAATAAGCAGAGTAGCCGTTAAGCATAACGTGATAAGTGCCTGCAGTAGGGTTATCAATCGAACATACTTCTTCATTACCCCCTTTGTATGGGCGACAATCGTATGTTGATGTTGTTGGTGCGCTACCTGCACGAACGTAAAGGTCGGCATCACCTGTACCACCACTCATCGTGAATGTTACGTTTGTAGCACCTGCTGGAACTTCCATTGTGTAGAAAGTTTGGCTGCTAGCCGCACCACTAAGACCCGTAAGAGCTTGACCATCTTCTAACACGTTACCTGTTGGCGGTGGAGGTGTAGTACCCGACGCCGCAGCAACCGCTGCTGCCGCATCTACAATACCAGTACCACAGCTAGTACATGTTGCTGGGAAAGCACGAGTTGTTGATTTTAAAATGCTTTCTATTTCATCAGGTGTTGCAGAAGGTTTCGCTTGCTTAATAAGCGCAGCGACACCGGCAACGTGTGGGGCAGCCATCGACGTACCTTGTGAATAGTGATAGCTGTCGCTTGAAGGGCTAGTTGAGCCTGAGTTGTGAGTTGATAACACACCTTCTGAATCGTTAGCAAAGCTTTGTGCGCCACCCGGTGCAGCAACATCAATATTACTACCGTAGTTTGAGTAATAAGCACGGCCACCGTTACGGCCAACTGACGCAACGTTTACTACGCCATTACAGTTACCAGGATTATAGTTAGCTGAGTTGTCGTTATCGTTACCTGCTGCAATTACAATCACAGTGCCGTTATTACGAGCTTGGTTGATAGCACTTTGTGTTGTAGAGCTACATGAACCGCTGCCACCTAAACTCATATTGATAACATCAGCAGGGTTTGCATTCGCAGGAACGCCAGATACAGAACCACCTGATGCCCAGATGATACCGTCGGCGATGTCTGATGTTAAACCACCACATTTACCAAGTACACGTACAGGCACAACTTTGGCGTCATACGCAACACCCGCAACACCTTCACCGTTGTTAGTCACAGCAGCGACAGTACCCGCAACGTGCGTACCATGCCAGCTTGAGCTTTGTGCGCCGTGTGTATAACCACACTCATTAGCACTAATAGCGTCACCTGGGTCACGTGCATCGCTATCGCGACCGCCACCGTCATTTGCTACCGATAGGTTAGAGATCATGTCGTAACCCGGTAAAATGTTGGCATTTAAATCAATGTGTGGGCGGTAACCCGTATCAAGTACCGCAACCACAACGCCACTCCCTGTTGCTGTATCCCATGCTGTAGGCAGGTTTAAACCACCAGCTTGCTCATAATAATGCCACTGATCTGAATAACGTGGATCGTTAGGCGTTGCAAATGGCTTTAACATTTGGTCAATTTCGATGTATTCAACGTTACCCGTTGCAACCATTTCTTGCATAAANTCTTGAGCTTCTTCAGCTGATAGCTTTTTATCAGCACGCATAACGTGGTGATTGCTCATTGCCATTGCACGCACGTATTGTGCTTTCACTTGGCCTTTTTTACTTGTGAAGTTTTTAACAAAGCCNTGCGCTTTTTTATTCATTAGCATCGGCGTTTGTTCTGCAGCCGACATAGTCATCATTTCATCATTGTTATTTTTGTATTTAATGATGAATTGTGTACCAAAACCGTCTTGGCCTTGTAGCTTAGCGGCTGTTTCCGCCATAGACGGTGACATCATTTGGTTTGGCGTTGCCATCGCTGCCGTCGTCCCAAACAACGCAGTGAGGCTCAGTGCGATTGCNCACTTTTTTAAGTTATTGTTAGTTGTCATAATGATCCCTAGATTGTTATAAGTTTCTTCGCAATGTTTTTCGCGAAGGGGGACAAAGGTAAAATAAATGTAAATTAAGTTAAAATATCGTTTTGTTATGTTTGTCTCTATTTTAGTTATAAACAAGTGTATAGATGGCTAAATCTGACTTTTAACTGGGTTTTAAGGTGGTTTTCTCATTCTAAAGTTTTAATTTTTCTATTTAGAGTTTTTGCTTTATTTCGTTTTTTAGGTTTATCTTTTTTGTAAAAACACCTTTCTGTTAACACCGCGTATAAAATAACTTGTTATAATCAGCTAAATTTTTTAATGAGTATGCGTAATGACCCAAGTAGATGTAATTGTGATTGGCGCCGGTGCCGCAGGTTTAATGTGTGCAGCACAAGCAGGTTACCGAGGCCGAGCGGTTACAGTGCTTGATATGGGTAAAAAGCCGGGCCGTAAAATTTTAATCAGCGGTGGTGGACGGTGTAACTTCACCAATGAAAATGCCAGCCCAGATAATTACTTATGTACAAACCCTCATTTCGTAAAGTCGTGTTTAAGTCGCTATACCCAACACGACTTTATTGAGTTGGTAGACCGCCATGGTTTGGCGTATCACCATAAAACACTGGGTCAATTATTTTGTGACAACAGCGCTCAAGATATNGTTGATATTTTATTGACNGAATGTGAGTGGGCGGGCGTGAACATNGCCTTGCGCAACGAAGTGCTTAGNGTCACAAAAACTGATGCAGGGTACGAGGTAATAACCGAGCAAGATACTTATCAATGTGAATCNCTGGTGGTTGCATCGGGTGGCTTAACAATGCCAAAACTGGGTGCATCGCCNATTGGCTACAAAATTGCTGAGCAATTTGGCTTAACGGTTTTACCCACAATGGCAGCGCTTGTGCCATTCACTTTGCACCAGCACGATAAAGATCGTTTTGA
>JGI25130J35507_1000456_pt1 | contig 13016 bp, 18 predicted proteins | sample ETNvirnome_2_300_FD_35507 | JGI IMG/M metagenome (IMG submission 35507)
GGGCGTTGATTGCGTCTGCGACCTGGTTGTTGTACCGGATGTGCGACGGCTGCTGGCTGATCCCGCCGGACAGCATCGGCACCCGCAGCGGCACGGTGTTCAGTTGCGGCATCGGTCATCTCCGTCTGTCGGATTCAGTTGCGCCCTGCGACACGGTCAGCGAGAGCAGCGTATTGACATCGGGCAGCAGCGGCGCCTGCCTCGGGCGCTCCATCATGCTCATGATCTGCGCGAACTCCTGCCGGTACATGGCGTCGCGAACCGAGTCCGCCCGCTTCTGGCGATGCGAGATGAGCCTCGCCCACGCAGTGATCAATTCCTTGAGTTTGGGTGAGCAGTTCACGAACGTCAGTTCCCGTATCCGGTCGAGTGCCACGTTAGCGGAAAACGTGGCGGTGTCGCCATCGGCGTCGTAGAGGGCGTCGCCGTTGAGAACGAGGTTCCGGTGCTGGTCCGTGCCGGCCGAGCGGACCCACAGCGTATCGGCTGCGAGGGTGATAGTGCCGCCCGAATGCGAATAGGTTCGAGCCAGCGTGAGGTTGTCCTGCCAGCCCCAGGACTGGACGAGCGTATTGGCACGGTCGAGTATCTCCTCCGCTTCGGTCGCTTCACTGCTGCCGGACGTGTCCAGCGCCGTGACGGAAGCGATATCGATCGAATGCAGGATTCGATTGACCGCCTGTAGTTTAGTGAGTCCGAGGACTGCCATTGATCACCTCAAATCGTGGTGGATTGTATGCCGGAAACGTATCGGACCCGACGGCCACGCACGTTTCTTGAGTGCTCGCTGTTCAGTATGTTCCAATCGGAATGCTCTTGGTTGTCGCGGTACGCCTCGGCGCGGCGCAGTCTCGCTTCGCCAATGATCGAGTTCTCCAAGTCCAGCCAGGCGGCCTGCCGGTTCATGCCCCTGCCCTTGACGTGCATGCGGTACAACCGGACCGCCGCCTCGCCGGATATGTGGCGCTGGAGCGGGATAGTCAGGTATGACATGTCGAGTCGCCTGATGATGCGGGTCTTCAGTGAACTGATCGTGGTGAACTCGAAGGAGTTCTCGTCGATGTCGTACAGCCTCGAACCGCGTTTGACCACGTTCTTGGCACCAGGGTGACCGTTACTGCGTCCGACCCAACTGTCGATGGCGAGTATGTCGGACCCGAGATCGATCTCGTCGTCACTTGAGGCCGGCGTGTATTCCACGTCGTACTCGGTGTTCTGGTGCCAGCCTCGCGACAGGATCTCGTCGCGGACATCGTCGAGTATCCGCTCGGCGTCCCCGGCCTGCGATGCGTTGCCCGTATCCAAGGCGGCTACCTCACGTAGTCCGCATAACTTGAACATGTCGTTGACCGCCGTCAGGGTCTCGGCCGATGCGGTCGCCAGTGTGGTTGTGAATGCGTTGCCCATGATATTAGTCCGCTACGGCCGTGAATGATTCACCGAGAATCGAGTTCGTTCCGTCCTTCTGCATCCACAGGTAGTAGGTCGTGTCCGCATCCAGAAGGAATACCGCCTTTCCGTCCGAGTCGGTTTGCAGTGTCCCGCCGATCACGGTATTGCCGGCGGAGTCGCTGGTGATCCACACGTCCGCGTCCGCTACCGCGTTTCCGGATTCCGTGATCGTCATGGTAACGGACGAGGCACCCGGCCCGACCTCTCTCTCCACCGTGTATATCACGGCGGGCAGCCCGATGACCTCGATATTACTGGTGGACGACTGCGGGTACAGTTCCAGCTTGTCGCCATTCGTTTCGGCTTGGGTCATGGTGAAGGCGTACCGCCCGTCCTCCACCTCGGTGGGGTTGGCGTCGTTCGTAGTGGCCGCCGCGGCGTCGTCGATACTGATCTTGGCGGTGATCTGGCCGGCGTCGCCCGTCTTGCGCAGTCCGGTCGATGCGTTCCATGCCATGACCGACCACTTCTGGCCCGTTACGTTTTTGAACATCATGCTACTCCTGCTGCGGCGCGGTAGAACCAGTGCGATTTCGTGGACGACTGCGAGAACGGCGTCATGTGCGGCCCTGGATAGATGATCCTCGGATGCGCCGAAACGGTAGGCGAGTTGTTCGCCGTCATCGATATCCCCTTGATCCTGTCGGTGTCCTCGTCGCGGATCAGCGGAGCGTAGAACACGGGGAAACTAGCACCCCGGTGCATCAGGGCATTGACCCCGAGCGAGGCCCGTGCGGAGCCGACGTAACTGCCCGACATCATCACCTCCGCGACCTCGCCGTCCATATAGAATTTCGTTCCGGAGGTCGTGCGTGACCCGATCCGGAATTGTGTTTGCGACGACGGGTATGACTGGCTCGCATTCGTTCCCTTGCTCCCGACGGTTCCGTCAAGAACGCATTCGGTATTGCCGTTCGCGTAAAAGTGGACGTGTGCGTGGTGCCACGTACCATCGGTCACTTCATTGGATGTATCGGCGTTGCCGCCCGACCCGCCCGACCGGGTCCGGAACCTCAATATGCCGCTGGTCGGCACGAAGATAGTCCAGTAGTCGTTCGCCGCCGTCATATCGCCCATGCTCAGGATGGTCTTGCCCGCCCCGGAATGGTCGTGCAGTTTGAACCAGCATTGACAGGTGAACGGCAGGCCGGTGATTGCCAGCGTTGTCGTGCTGAGATCCTCGCTGCTGGCGTCGTCGAATTCTCTCGCCATTAAGTTTCCCTGATTTCGACACGAAGCAGTTCGGCGTCGGCCGCCATCGTGTCGCTGCCGTTGTTGGCGTCCCGGGCGATCGACAGTCGGAAGGATTCTCCGGCGGCAAGGCTGTCCATCTGCGAGCCGTTGGTGAACGCGAGTTCGGTCACGGTGTGCTCGCCGTCCACGGTCGGGGCCGCGTCGGTAGCCGCCTGTGCAGTGGCGAACGAGTCGGAGTCGAGGTCGGTCACATCGTTCTGATGCCGCTCGATGGCGGCGTTCCACACGACATTGTTGCTCGCCACCCCGCTTGCCATCCAGTAGATCGATACGGTGATCCCGCCGCCGGAATAGTTTCGAGGCAGTACGGCGCCAAAGAATGCGTACTCGTCAGTGGACTGATCGAAGTCGAGAACCGTGTGTCCGTTACGCTGGTCGAGTTGGGCGTAGACGGAGGTTGGCGGTTCGTTGCTCAGGGGCGTGAAGATCAGGAGTGTGTCACCGGATGGCATGGATCATGCTCCCTGTTGGTATCTCTTGTTGATGACCAGGACCATCGCCTTCGCCCGCTGCTGATCGGTGAACGTGGTCCGTGCCGGTTCGGGTATGGCGGCGGTTATCTCGCTTTCATTGTCGCTGATGAACTTGTCCAGACCTCCGACCATGTCCGACACGTCGTCCTTGCTGCCGCCGCGCGACTCCCGCGTAGCGGACCAGTCTCGCATCAATTCCACCGAGACCTCGGCTAGTTGTTCCGCACTCAATAACGCCATTACTCGCCGCCTTTCATCGTCAGTATCGATCGCTCGCAGCTTATTACCCGGTCGGTCAGTGAGTCCAGTCTCCTGGTGATGCGAACGTCGTTCTTGTCGAACAGCACCGTCATCTCCCGCTTGACATCCTGTATCTCAAGTTTCATCGATTGGATCGCCTCTATCTGGCGGCCCATGAAGAACAGGGACGGAAGCCCGAGTCCGATCAGCGTTATGAAGATGCTTGTCAGCAATGTCATCGCCCATCGGTTCGTCCCGTTCTGGTTCTTGTCGCTCATTGAAACATCCACAATATGAGCAGCAGTGCCATGACAAGTGATAACGAGATCAGTGCAATGTCCGTCCAACTCAGTCGATTGAACATCTTCATCATGATGGCGATTTGCGGTTTATGGTATTGTCGTCGTTCGCTGGTTAATGCACGTCAGGTGTCTTTCATTAAAAGGTCCGGCCCCGCCTGGCGCCGGAGCCGGACCCCAGGAGAAAAGGAGACAAGGACTAAAATCAGCGTCGTTGAATCACCTCGCACCAATCGACCTCAAGTTTCTGCTCGGCACCCTCATGGGTCTTGCATCCCAGGAGGATATGCATTTCTTCCAAGCCGGATATGGTGATGTCGTGCGTGGTTCCTTCCGCGCCGTTCACGATGGGCGTGACATTGCCGGTCGTGCCGTCACCTGGCGAGTAGTAGAACCCGAGTCGCACCGTGTCACCGTNTGTCCATGAATACGCCGTTGCGGTGCGGGTCTGGCTCGATGCGTTAGATGTCGTGAAGGACACTTCGGCATCTTCTTCGAGGCAGAATATCGCGCCGTCGAACGAGGCCATCAAGGTTCCGGCGTCGAGGATCGAATTGGCGGCCACGGTATCGGAGAGTCCGACCACGAATGTCCCCTTGCCGTCGGTCGAGCCGGCCGTCAACTTAACGCGAGCCTCGAACAGCAATTCCTTGGTGGTATTGAAGATGAACGCCTCGGATCGCGATGCCGCGTAGCACTCGTCGTTGTCGTCGCCGTCGCAGCATACCTGGAACCATCCGCCGAGGCCGTCGAGCGCTCCGATTTGGGCAGTTGCCCCTGCATCTTGGACGATTTCCCACTCGATGGGATCGCCGGTGGTGTCGTCAGTAGCCATGGTCACGAAGTCGTCGAAGTACCTGGCCGTCTGGCGGGGGTCGAGGCGCTGTCGTCGAAGAAGATTGTATCCGTGTCTAGCTAGGGTAGCGGTACTCATTTGAAATACTCCTTATTCGGTTGTTGGTGAGTAAGCAGGAGTTCGAAAAAGCCCTCGGCCCGGGTTGAGTATGCCCGGACCGAGGGATTACGATTGGGGATCAGATCAAGCGGTATCCACATGGATAACGCCGGCACTCCAAGGACTGAGCACACCGGCACCGACCATCATCTGCGCCTTCATGAACGTCGTGTTACGGCGTTCGTCGAATTCGCGATATGAATGGATGGGTCCGGCAGCGCCGGTTCCGGCAACGTACCCGATGGCCGACGATCCTTCTTCTGCGCCACACAGGATAAGTGCGACAGGTTCGCCCTCGTCATCGCCAGCGACCGCGAAGTTCCTATTGTACTTCGAGGGATTCGTGGTGATGTTCGTCGAGGGGATGTGGTTGGTGGTCGGCATGAAGGTAAATCCTTCTATCACGCCGATCGCACGGTCATTCAGGACGTTGGTGGAGTTCCCGTAGTCCTTGTCGAAGATGTTGGTGTTGTTGCGGAGGATACGCCTGATATAGGGGGTGGCAAAAAGGTATCTTCCGTCTTCTGGCACATTATCCTCGTCCAAAAGTTGGGCCATTTCGGCCACGTCGGACAGGAAGTNCCCCGCACCGGTGGNANTGTCAGGGTAGGCAATAGCCGACGTATNCGCGACCCGCTCGACCACGTTGCCGCCGTTGTGGACATTGGTCACCGCCGCCGTATAGGCAGCGTTGAAGCCCATGATGAACAGCTTCTGGTCAAAGTCCACCGCAAGCGCTCGACCGAGTTTTCGGGCGAACGGTTCAATCACGTCGAAGTGGGACAGTTGGGTCTGATCCAGTGGCACGTCGTAGTGGGCGACAAGGATGTCGTCAATGGTGATCGTGCCGTTGACCAGTGTCACGTCCTGCCCAAGCAGTTCCGTGCCTGGCGTGTGGTACGTGGGTGTCGGGTCGTCGCCAATTATCGGGAATTCCCAACTCTTGCCGGCGTCCACGATTTTCGATGCCACGACCGGTGCCGGCGCGGAGTCCGTGCCTTCACCTTCCGGGCCGATGGCGTTCCACAACAGTGTCTTGGCCTTGAACGCTTCAAGGACCGTACCCCAGAACATGGTGAGCGCAATATTGCGATCGTCACCATCCTGGGTCAGGAATCTCTGCGCATTTGAAGTTGCCATTGCGAGGCTACTCCTTGTGTTAAAGGTCGAAACGCAAAACAAGTACAGCGTTTCGGCTCGTCAACTACTCGGAGTTGTCTCACGGCCAGGTGGATCCGCGAAGGATTGCCCACGCCAGCGAAAGGCTCGCGATTCGTCGGGTTGCCTTGGACGTGCAGGCCGGTGACCCGGAGGTGCCGTGTCCTGCTACACCCATACTACTAATTCGATGCTACAGTCATTTTCGGTTGTTTGTCAATCTTCTGTGAAGATTTTGTTTCTCGGGCAGTCCCGCTTCGGCCCTCAAGAATCTCAATTTTCCTTCTCAATTCCTCGTTCTCAGCGGACAGGGAGGTGACCCGTTCGGCCACGGTCTTGGGTCGTTCGCCATTCAGGGCCACCTGGATACCGTTGCGAACCGCCTCAAGTTCGCTCGATGAGTGTTCGCCAGAGGCCCATACCTTCTGGGAGAGCCGGTCAATGATCTCGCCCGTGATGTACTGACGCTCGGTGCCGTTGTCCTGGGAGGTTCGNGAGTGNACTACGCGGTACGAGGACTTCAATTCGTCCAGTAGTCGTTCGTCTTCGGGGTCTAGTTTAAAGGACATGATCGGTGTCTCCTGTTGTTATACGAAATTGGCAAGGTCGGCTGGATTGAGCCGTGCGAGGCTATTGATCGCCGCCTGATCTCCGTTCTTGGCGGCGTTGCGGAGTTTGACGAAGTCGGCCATGTTCTTCGGCCCGCCGCTGCCGGCCGCCGGCGGGGCGACCCCGCCTTGAACCAGTGGCTGGCTCTCGCCGGCCCCGACCGAGTCACGATGGCGGTCTCGAAGTGATCGGACCACCGATTCCACCTGGCCCGGGTCATTCAGACGCTGGTTCATGGCCTCGACCTCGGGTGCAGGCATATTCGTTCCCGCCCAAGCGAGCAGATTGTTCAACTGCGGCTCACCGCCCATCATGTTCTGCACGGTGGAGATCGACGTGTTCATCTGGATCTGCCGCAACTCCGCCCGAGCCACCGAGCCGCTCATGACCTGATCGATCTGCGGTCGTGAGTACCCGCCCGAGTTGAACAGTGCCTGATAGGTTCCGTCGTCCAGCTTGCCACTGTTGGCCTGCCACTCGGTCGCCATCTGCTCCTCATTGAGGCCGGCACGGGCAAGGGCGTCGGAGATGGTGGCGTCTTGGGCAGGGGTGTTCGGCTGGATCTGGATGCCAGGCGGTGCGGCTACCGGCTCCGACCCCTGCTGGTTCGATCCCTTCCCGAGGCGTGTCTGGAGTTCCGTATACGCTTTTTCAAGATCGGCTTGCGTTTTGAACTTGCCGAGTATGAGTTCTTCGCTTTGCCCATCGGGTTGTTCCCCTTGTTGTTCGGGAGTTGGCGTCGGGATGGTCGGCGGCTCGGCCGCCAGTGTGGTGGTCTCGGTCGTTTCTTCTGCCACGTTCGGTCTCCTTTTTAACTGACTAGGGCGAGTTGGCTGGCGGCACCCTGCTTGGCTACGTCGCCTATAACTTCCGCACCCCTGCTGACCGCTTCCTGTTGGGCCTGAATCTGCATGGCTGATTGCTGCTCCTGCGCCAACTGCTCGTCCGTTTTAATAAGTCCTGGTTCTTGGATGGACTCCAGTCGGCGCAGGATGTCGGATAGCACTGCCATATCGATGCGCTGGGTAGCCGCCTCGCCGAGTTGGGATACCACCTGAACGAACGATAGCAGGCGCTGCTTGTCTAGTTCACGGCCGAGTGCGGCGATCCCGGTCAACGCCTTCACCTCGATCACCTCCTCCGGCATGGCGGCCAGCAGGTTATCCCGCTGGGCCTGGAACGTGACACGTTGCAGCAGGGGCATCTGCTGGTCATCTGCCAGCGGTGCGTACACCCCGCCCAACGCCCCTTCGAGTTCCATTGCCACACGCTGGACTTGGAATGCGGTGACACGATCGCCGCGTGGCGTGACCTCCTCCTCCATCAGACCTGCCTTGCCCAGATCCTTCCTGATGGCGTCGGCGGTCTGGAATACCACGTTGAAGTCGCTGATCTTGTCAACCGACATGAAGGCGAGGTCTTGTACCCTGCCGTCACGCACCCTGCCACGCAGGGCCGTGCCGGACGGTTTGTTGAAATCCTCCTCACGCATGAGCGAAGCCTCGTCGATGATCGGATGCTGCTTACTCGCCATGGCGGCGAAGTCGAGCAGTTTGTCCCGCAGTTCGTCGAGTGATCTGAAGTCGCCGAGGTTCGCTTCGACGAATCCGCGACCGTAGTCCTCGCCCGAGACCAGTTCGTATGGGGTGGAGATGAACGGGGTGACCGCCTCCTGGGACTCGGCGATGACCTTGTCCTTGAGTTCCTGCCGGATCAGCCAGTTGCGTGACAGTGGCTGGAACTCGGCCAGCGTGTACAGGTCACGCATCCGCTTGTCCACCGGCATGTCCATCAATTCCTCGGTCTTCAGATCGCACTTCATCAGTTCCACCTGGCTCAAGGTGAGCGGGTCGATCCGCTCCTTGATGATGTGGTAGAGCACATCGCCGCGAGAATCGCGTGACGTGACGTACTGGTCACGCCTGAATACCTTGAGCCGGTAGTCGTCGGTCAGTTGTTCGAGGCAGTCGCCGGTGACCAGGATATGCGATATCACCTGCCTCTTCTGCTTGCGGAAGTTGGGGGTGCGACGCCCCGAATGGGGGTGAGTCAACGCACCGGCCTCAAGCAGGGATAGTAACGTAAGTTCCCGCACGAACAGGAGTTGCTCCGCCTGCTGGAGTGCTTCCGGCGGCATTCGAGGGTCGTACCGGATCTTGGGGGCCAGTGACAACTGGAACCACGGCACGGACGGAGGGTAGAGGGCCAGCAGCATGCGGCCTTCGAGGTTGTTTACGATCCTAGCGCCGAGCGACTGGTAATTTTCGGGCAGCTTCTCGTTCTTGCCCTGCGAGGATGGGGGCAGGATCCACGGCTTGGTCAGCGAGGCGCATAGCCTTGCCCTGTCCAATACGCCGTCCCTCTGGCTGTCGTCCCCGGCCCAGCGTTTCGATAGTGTTTCCGGTTCTCTCATTGCTTAGATTCTTGTGGGTATTTGGATGCCGGCCGGCAGGATGTCGGTCCGGACGGCTGGTTCGATCATCGCACCTCGGCCACGGCGTCGCCGTTCGATTTCGTTACGCAGACGCACCGCGTCCTCAATGGAAGGATCTGCTTCGGGTGGCGGTGGCGGTGGTGGCGGACGTGACTTTGGCGGCGACGGTGAACTGAAACCCATGCGGGTCACTCCTTTCGCTGGCGGTCGCGAATCGCCAGCAGTAAGTCTACTACGTTGCGGCGGCCAGCGTCAAATATCAACTGGTTCCGGTCGGGGTTACTGTCCACCACCACCGCCGGTAGTATGTATCGGTCAAGTTCACTTATTAGTTCAAGAACCGTGGCCGGCAGTCGTTCCGGTAGGTTCAGCCCCGCCATCGGGAGCGGTGGAAAGGTCGGTCCACGGGTATCCTCGCTCGGCAAGGCGTGACCAGAGTCGTTGTGGTGAATAGTCCGATCGTGGTGTTTCGATTCCGCCGTCACGAAGGATGCTCCGCACTACGCAAACGCAATCGGTGGTCGGCCACATGCCGCCGGTCCACCATTTGAGTATAGTCGGCCACGCCGGCTTGGCAATGCCGGCCGGATATTTGTCCAGCCCGATGGCAATGTCCGGTCGGATGGGTACACGAAAGAACCCTGCCAATGTCGGGAAGCGGCTGATGTACACGAACATGGGCCAATAGCGATTGCCCAGCATGGACGGGTCCAGAACTGCACCGTCATGTCCGATCGAGCAGTGTGCCAGCCTCGATCTGGTGATCACCCTGACCAGGGCAGACAGGAACCAGAAGTACGATCGCCTCGGATGGCGGATGGCAACTCGAATGCGGCGGCGTAGTGTCATGTCCGCCCGGCCTAGTCGCCGCCAGTTGGCTGTCGAGAAGAACACGATCAGTTCACAGTTGCTTTCGGGCCTCTCGCAACTCTCGCAAGACCTCGTCGAGTTCACGCTTCGCGTCCTTGATATCGTTTTTGATCTGTATCAGTTGCGTTTCGAGCGAGGGCAGTATCCGTGGCTTCCACTTCCAGTCCACTCGACGCGGGCATCCGGCCTTGAACCAGTCGTGGATCTCGTCGGCCAGCCAGCCGACCAAGGAGTTGCGTCCGGTCCTGAGCCTGATCGGACTCGGCAGTATTTCTTGAAGATCATACGCCAGGATCGTCTTGATATTGATACCGGTCACGCTCGCCAGATCCTGGGGCCGCCACAGTATCCGGTCACGGAGCGGTGTCGTTGGTGTCGCCGACGGGTTCATTGATCGCCTCCGGTGGCTCGGGTGACAGCCCACTGAACTTCCAGCCCCGTTCCCTGAGTACTTCCTTGAGCGATCCGAGCGGCGATCCATCCTTCGCCACGCCAACGCAACCGCAATCCTTGAGCCGTCGCAGTGCTACCAGGAAGTAGGCAGGCGAGGCCGGCTGTATGTAGATCTCTCCGTCCCTGCCCTGCTTCGGAACGCCGTCGCGAAGGATCTTCAGAAGCTGCCTGTCCACTTCCTTCTCCATGGCGAATGTGTTCTGGTTCGGTTTCATCCCACCACCTGCACCGTGGTGAACTTCTTGCGTTTCTTCTTGACGATATGCAACGGACGCAGGCCGTACTCGCGCCACAGTTTGACGTTCCTCTTGAATTCGGCGGTGTACACACCCTTGACATCGACGAAAAACTCCTTGCCGCCCTTCTCTATGATAAAGAAGTCGGGGCGGTACACGTTCTCCGGACAGCCGAGCGTGGTTCGCGGCTGCTCGATTATCAGGGTGATGAACCCGGCTTCTTCGAGCAGGAAGAAAAGTTCCTGGGCGTATTCCATCTCGGCCTTCGAGTCGTATACCTTGCCCCGCCACTGGCGGAAGGCGGCCGGTGACACGTTGTATTTATTTTGCCGTGAAGTGGTTGGCACTGTTGATCACCTGTTCAACTGAAGAGCGGTCGGCACCCCGTTGCGCCCACTCTCGAATATCCTTGCCGATCGGGGACGGCACAATTTTGCAGGTCCGCACATAGCGGAGTGGCTTGAGCATGGTGGCGAGCCGAACGGCACCCTCGATGCCCGGCGTGTCGGAGTCGGCCATGATAGCCACGTCACGCGGCTGCTCGCCACGTTTGATCAGATCGATAAGCAGGCCGGTGCCGCCACTGCACGACGGGCGACCAACGGCGTCGAATATCATGTCCATCATGGCGGCGGTGTCGGTCGGCCCTTCGCAGATCAGCATCAGGTCGCCGTTGTATCGGCGGATCGGATAGAACAAACCGTTGCGTGAACCACGTACCGACCACTTCTGGCCGTTCGAGGATCGCAGTCGAATGCCGATGATGCGTCCTACGCAGTCACGCATGGGAAACGTGTACGCCTGCTGGTCTCTCGACCACCCGACCGCCAACCGGACCACCGAACGTGGGGTGATCCCCAGCAGTTTCGCCGTCCTGGTGACGCCGTCATTGTGATTCAGTTGCTCGGCGGCATCGGTGGCGAATCGGTTCAGGTCAGGAACCGGCCCGACCTTTGCCGGCCTTGGCGGCGGCGGTGTGGCGATCGTGTCACCGCCGATAGCGTGCAGCCAGCCGGCCTCGCCTGCCGGTCGTGGCGATGTGACCCTTGCGCAGATCGCCCGTGCGCCGTCGTCTGACACAAGGCACCAGTCGGGTTTATCGCATACCGGGCAGTGATGCGTCTTGCTGACCCTGATCATCTTGTCGTTCATCTGTTGTCGGCTCCGTCGGTCGTTGCCAGTTGTTGGCGGCCAGTGCGTCGATCATCCGTGATGCCTGCTCATTGGTTACGCCGTCGATGTCGTATCCGGCCCGCTTGAGGCACGACGCCTGGCGTAGCGTGGCGAGACCTGAACGCCAACGCGCCATCAGTGTACCGACCACCGCCTTGGCCTCGGCGTAGTTGAGTTCGGTGCTGTCGATACCGTTACGTTCGAGCAGTTCCCGCATCTTGGGCGTGACTTCCTTGCCCCTGTTCCAGTTCTGTTCGACCGGCGGCGTGATGTCCAGCGTGTCGAACGGGTCGATGGTTTTTTTCGCGTACTTCACCTTGGCTACGATTTTCTCACGCCGAGCACGGTCCCTCGCTTCCCGGGCCAGCCGCTGCTTCTCGGCGAGTGCGCGTTCGGCATCAACGTCACGCTTGGCTTGCTCAAGGTTCACCATGACATCGCCAGACTGGGCAGCCGCACGGGTCACCACCTCGGCCTCGTAGTTGCCGCCGAGTATGTCGGACGTTGAGATCAATTTATGCCGACCGGAGTTGCCGACGAAGTCGAACACTTCCAGGTATGACTTATCCGACGAGCGGATAAGTGAACGGCGAATGTCGGTTTCCGTCTGCCTGCCATCCGACTCGACCCCGTCGATCAGGTCGGACGGGTTCGCTCTCGTTCCCCTGCCCACCATCTGCGCGTACAAACTGCGCGACTTGGTCGGCCTGCCCATCGACACGCATTCGATCGACGGTTCGTCATAGCCCTCGGTGAACACGCCGCAATTGCACAGGAACTGGAACCGCCCGGCGGCGAAGTCGCCAGTGATCTGACGCCGCTCGTCCTTCGGTGTCTTGCCGCTCACGAAGGCGGCGCATGCCGGTTCGTAGCGATTGAAAATCTCGCACGTCCGTTCGGCGTGTGCCACCGATGCACAGAACATCAGGGTCTTGCGGCCCTTCGCCAGTTCGTATGTCGGACGAGCGACCCCGTGCAGGTTGCGTTCGTACTGCATGACTTCCGACAGGTCGGCACCGTTGAGGTCGCCGGCAGTTGTGCGGATGGAACTGAAGTCGAGCGATTCGAGTTCGATCTGATGCTGCACGATCGGCACCAGCCAGCCGTCACGGATTGCGTCGAAGATCTCGTACCGATAAGCGACAGAACCGAATACTTTGCCGAGTGCCACCTCGTCTGTCCGGTCGGGTGTAGCCGTCACGCCAAGCACACGCAGGTCGTCATTGCGTCGGAACCAGTCGATGCACCTGCCGTATGTGGCGGCCGGTGCGTGATGGGCCTCGTCGATGATCAGCAGACCGAACGCATTGGGATCGAACTTCTCCATGCGGGGCGATTGGTTACGCTTCGCATTCGCCGTCTGGACTGACGACACGACAATTCGCGACTTGTACCACGGCGTGGCGTCGG
>JGI25130J35507_1000457_pt1 | contig 12997 bp, 15 predicted proteins | sample ETNvirnome_2_300_FD_35507 | JGI IMG/M metagenome (IMG submission 35507)
CGCGCGACGGTGGCGATAAGCTCGAACCCGCCGCCAACATCGGCGGAAACCAAGCCGCTCCGCCGAAGCCCGATCCAGAACCCGAAGACAAAGCCGCGCCGCCCATGGAAATCCGCTCGCCGAATGGACAAGCGCTCTTGGCGATACGTAAGCGGTTTGAGCAACTGATCCTCGACGCGGCGCAGCGGCTTATCAAGCGCGAAGTGCGGCAAGTGCGCGCGGCGGCGCAGAAGTTCCTGAAGACGCGCGACACGGCGGACATGGTTGTCTGGCTGGAAGAATTCTACGAGGACTTCCCCGGCGAATACCGCAAGCTCATGGCCGGACCGATGCGCGCCTTCACCGACACGGTTGGGAACGCCGTCGGCGGAACGCTTGATCCCCCATTCAACGATACATCGGAAGCATTCTTCGCGAAATACCTGGAGTCGGTATCCGAGACCCACGCCGCCTTCTCGAAAAACCAGCTACGGAAGATCCTCTCCGAAGCATCCGAGTCGGAGAAGCTGGCCATCCTCGAAAGCCGACTTGACGAGTGGGTAGAGAAGCGGGCGAGCAAGATCGCCGGGCGCGAACTCGTGCAAGCCGAAGGCGCAGCCATCCGCAACATCTTCCGCAGCAACGGAGTCACGAAGATCATCTGGCGCACTAATGGCGAGAACTGCCCGTTCTGCGACGAGCTGGACGGCCAAACGGTCGGCATCGACTCCAATTTCGCCGAGAAGGGCGACAGTATAGGCAACGAGGACGATCCTCGCGTCGAGCATGTCTACCGCGCGCCGGTCAACGTCATGCATCCGCCATTGCACGTCGGATGCGACTGCCACATCGAGAACGCTTAGGAGATCGACATGGAAAAGCGAACCTTTGAATTGAAGTCAAGAGAGGTCAGAGTCGAGGGCGACGACGACGCGCCGATCATTACCGGCCACGCCGCAGTCTTTAACTCCGAGGCACACAACGAAGTCATTCGCCCCGGCGCGTTCACCAAGACGCTCAAGGAGGGGAGAAACGTCTTCGTACTCGACAACCACGAAACGAGCAGGCCGGTAGCATCGACCGGCAACGGTACGGCCAATCTGTCGGAAGACAAGATCGGACTAGCGTGCGAAGTCGCACCAGACATGAAGACCAGCATCGGGCGGGACTGCGCACAGAATATCCGGAGCGGACTGATCACGGGCATGTCGTTTGGCTTCGAGGTCATACAGGACAAGGTCACAAAGCGATCCGACGGTGGCGACTACCTCCGCGAGATCTTCGAAGTGCGGCTATTCGAGGTGTCGCCCGTGACGTTCCCGTGGTACGAAAATACTGACGTAACTGTTAAAGCGCTCCAGGACGCAGGGGTTGACCCCTTGCAACTCCGTGAGGCGCTGGAACTGCGAGACCGGGCGCAAGTAGACGGACTGTTCGCGCCCGTTTGGACACCACGCGCCACAGAAGGCGGCGAAGATTCCACCAATGAGCCGGGACCAGCGTCCCACTCAAAGGCCGGGGTCGCGCGCGCGCGCCGTGAGCGTGAGATTGAAATATTAACATTGTAAACATCGAAAGGAAATGAGATGGAAAAGCTCAAGCAATTGCTAGAGCTTCGTCGGGCCGATCTAAAAACACTCCACCAGAAGACGGTGGACGAAGATCGGAACTTTGACGAAGCCGAGCAGACGCGATATGACGAATTAAAGGCGGAGATAGAGTCGCTCAAGTCACGCATCGCGCGCGAGGAAGAGATCGCATCGGAAGAGAGGGCATTCGTAGAAGCGCAGCGCGCACCCGGCAACTCTCTCGACGGCGGAGACGCCGAGGGCGAAGGCAGCCAAGGGCGCGTTGCCGTTGGCGCGGATCGGGAAGCGGAGAAGCCGTTCGAACACATCGGCGAGCAGTTGTTCGCGATCCGATCTGTCGGCGGACCCGAAGGCCCGGACAAGCGGCTACTTTATCAGGCGCGGGCGAACGGAATGAGCTCTGGTGTTCCAGCCGACGGTGGTTTCCTGCTGCAGAACGACTTTACCACTAACATCCTTCAGCGAATTCATGCTGAGGATACCGTGGCCGGGCGAGCGCAAGCGATCCCCGTTGGCCCGAATGCAAACGGAGTTACGATCCCGGCAATCGACGAAACGTCACGCGCCGATGGCTCGCGTTCCGGTGGCGTCCGTGGCTATTGGGTCGGCGAAGCGACCGCACCCACGAAGTCAAAACCAAAGTTTACACAGATTGAATTGAAGCTCAAGAAAGTTTCGGCCCTCTGGTATGCGACAGATGAGCAGCTTGAGGACTCCACGTCCCTTGGGGCCGTGGCAGAGATCCTTATGGCCCGTGAGCTGGAATTCAAAGTTGGCGATGCATTCATCAATGGCGACGGCGCAGGTAAGCCGTTAGGCATTCTCAACGCCGGGTGCCTAGTGAGCGCGGCGAAAGAAAGCGGCCAATCAGCCACAACCGTTGTATACGAGAACATCGTCAATATGTGGGCTCGCCTCTGGGCGCGTTCGCGCGCGAACGCGGTGTGGTTCATCAACCAGGACATTGAGCCGCAGTTATTCACGATGAATCTGTCGGTCGGCACGGGCGGCATCCCCGTCTATTTGCCAGCGGGCGGAGCATCGGCGAGCCCCTTCGGGAATCTGTTAGGCCGCCCTGTTATTCCGATTGAATACGCGGCAACCCTCGGCACGGTCGGCGATATCATACTCGCGGACATGAGCCAATATGTCAAGATCGACAAGGGCGGCATCAAGGGCGCAAGCTCGATCCATGTCAAGTTCATCGAGGGCGAGCAGACGTTCCGGCTCACCTATCGCATCGACGGCCAAGCGTGGTGGAGTTCCGCGTTAACTCCGTATAAGGGTAGTAACACTCAGTCCCCGTTTGTAGCCCTGGCTACTCGGTCATAAGGAGAAGAATATGAGCGGACAATTTAACGTAGCTGAAGAGCTGCACACCGTAAGCATCATCGCGCCCGTCGATATCAACGGCGGCGCTGTCGAGTCGGATTATTTCAACGTCAAAAGCGCGGCCTCGTGCCAGATCGTTCTGACGCTTGGAGTAACCGGCGCGGCAACCACGTTCACCGTGTATGAGTCGGACGACGCCAGCGGCAGCAATGAAACCGCTATCGCCTTCGCCTATTACGCGGAGACGACGGCGGCGGGCGACACGCTCGGCGCTCGGACGGCGGCAACCTCATCCGGGATCGCGACATCGACCAACGACGGGCTTATCTACGTCATCGACGTAGACCCGCGCGATCTGACCGATGGCTATCCGTATCTGGTCTTAAAGCTGTCGGACCCGAGCGCGGCAACCCTTGCGAGTGCGGTTGCCCTTCTGGGCAACATCCGGCACGCAGGATCGTCTAGTACGACGGCGATCACTTAATCGACGACAGGTACCTGGAGGGGCAACGCGCCCCTCCAGGCAACTGAAAACCATCGCCAACAGGCGAAAAGGATGTGAGCCATGGCTGGATCGTCTATGACGTTCGCCTATCACGACCTCGGAGCGATCAGGAAGATTATCGCGACGTGGACCAGCGACGACGCGGCGGGTACTGCGTCCGGCACGACAGAGAAGATTGTCGGCACGCTGATCAAAGGGATCACCGATCCTAGCGGAACGGCTGCCCCAACGGATGACTACGATATCACGATCACCGACGATCAGAGCTTTAACGTACTCACCGGATGCGCGGACGATCTCGCAAATCGCGACACTGCGAATACGGAGGAGGTCTATTTCGATCAGGCAGACCATGACAGATTTCCCGTTGTCGCGGACGCGCTGACTATCGCGGTCGCGGGGGCGGGCAACTCTAAAGAAGGCGTGATAACGCTCTATTACAGGGCAGCATAAACAACGCGGCGGCTGGCTTCGGCTGGTCCGCTGCAAGGAATAAACATGGCGCTACCGTCAAAAGTACAGGGCTCGCTCAACGAGCTAATGCAGATCACTTGGGCCGATGGCGACGGTAACGCTATCGATCTGTCTGGCGGAACGATAACCGCCGTCATCAAGAACAAGGCCACGGGCGTCTCGCGCGCGGCCACGGGATCCTTCGCGCTCGTGACAGCGGCATCCGGGATCTTCTCGTGGGACGCATCCGCCGCCGACGTGGCGGAGCCGGGCCAATTTGAGGTGCAATTCAAGGCGGCCCTCTCAGAAAACGAATACACCAAGTCGGACGACTGGGAAGTGTTCCCGGACCTAGCGTCCAGTGTGGCCGGGCTCGAATGGGAGCCGAATTGCTACGCGAGCATCGAGGACGCGAAGCGGCTCGGCGGCTACACAACGAGCGACTTTGACACGCTCTTTCTTCAACTCCTCGGGCAAGTCTCACGCGGGATCGACGACTTCTGTCACCGGACCTTCTACGTCGAAACGGCCACGCGGTATTACGGCACACAAGACAATCGCGAGAACTTGGAACTGCGCGACGACCTTCTATCCGCGACAACACTCACGGCGGACTCGGAACGCGACTGGACGCACGACGGCGAGACGTGGACAGATGGAACGGATTTCGTTCTTCAGCCCGACAACGTCTTCCCGAAAACCCACGTCTTCGCCCACATCACAGGCAACTACANCTTTCTACCGAACACGGAGCGATACATCAAGATCGTCGGGAGCTTCGGCTACGGCGACGGCGGGAGCGCAACGCCCTATCGATCCGTTTCGCCCACAGCCACGGTCGCGGACGCAACGGCGCGGGCGGTGACAGTCTCGGCGCCGGGCGCATTCGAGGCGGGGCAGACCATTCTCACTGAGACAGAGCAACTCTTTGTAAGCGCCGTCAACGGCACGACGCTCTACTGTACGCGCGGAGTCAACGGTACAACGGCGGCGGCACATACCGCGACGGCTATCAATATCTTTGTCTATCCGGGGCGCATCCGCCAAGCGGCGGCGAACCTCGCATTCCAGGCATTCAACACGCGCGACAAGAAGGGGATGAAGTCGGAGTTGATAGGACAGTACCAATACGTTCGCGACACGGCGGCGAACAACGAGGAAGAGATGGTCCAGCTTGTCGGGCCTTACCGGAGGATCAATCCGTAATGGGTTTGGAAAACCTCCTAAACCAGTCATGCAGCATTCTCGCCCCGACATACACGGCGGACGCGTACAACGCCCAAGTCGAGACGTTCTCGGTCGCGGCGAGCGCCGTCCCTTGCCGACTCCAATACGGTGAGGCGAAGGAAATGATCGGCGACGAGATCAAGGTCGTGTCAGGACACAAGCTATGGATGTCGCCGGGCGCGACTATCCGCGAAGACTACCGCGTTACGGTGGGCAACAAGACATTCGAGGTGAAGTCTGTCAACGATGTGCCGGGCGGCACGAGCCACCACATCCAGTGCGCCTTGAAACAGATTGAGACGATATGACTACGGCGATAAATTTACCGGACGTGAAAGGCATCTTGCGGACCGAGGAAGTCGGCGAGGCGGTGAAGCAGAAGATCGATGATGCGTCTTGGGAATTCGGCGAGGCCATCGCAAACACTGCGCGCGTGTTGGTACAGACTGACACAGGCGCGATGGGCGCGTCAATCAATGTGGCGCTGGCAAAAAAAGGCAGTAAATTTTTCATGACCGAGCAGCGCTACGTGCTCGTCAGATCCAATGACCCCGGTGCGTCAATGCTCGAACTTGGCAGCACGAAACGCGACTATCCAAGACAGCCGTTTATGTGGCCAGCGCTCGAACAGCGCAAGGGCGCGTACCTCCAGAAGCTGAAAGACATAATTAAATAATGGCAACGCAGATAGACACAATGGGCGTAATTCACGAGTACCTATCGACGCAAAGCGATCTCAACCTAGAGACCGCAGGCGAGGCGGTGCATGACATCGTGGGCACGCGCGTATATGTCGAGCAACTCCCGCGCAGCGTGGCGGAGCGAAGCCAAGCGGCGCTAGTCATTCAGCGGTTCGGCGGCGCAGGTAGCCCCTATACGACGGTGGACAACCCGCTAATACGGATCAAGTGTTACGGCGGCTCGGGCGCACTACGGGCATCCTTCACCCTCGCGCGCGCGGTGGGTGACCGTTTGAACGGCATCACGACGGTAGCGACGGCGACGGGCGTCATCATGTCGGCCATCGAAGTGCAAGGCGCACAGATCGTAATAGAGCAAGAGACAGAAGGTATGCACGCATTTGTTGATTACCAAATAGAAGTCAGGGCNGCAAGCTAAAAGGAGAAGAGACATGGCAGTTAAAACCAACTTGGTCGTTGGGCAGGGNACGCTCTATACGGCGGCTACCGGGGAGGCGCTGCCCGAGCTTGACGACATGGCTCCGCCCCTCATCACAGTAACGCCTGGCGGCAACTGGGTGGCTATCGGTGCGACGGCGGACAACGAGCCATCGCAATTTGAGTATACCCCAACATGGGAGCCGGTGCGCACCAACCAGGACACCGGCCCGATAAAACTTGTGCTTACAGCAGAGGAGGCGCTCTTCAAGGTCAAGTTTGCGGAGCACGACTTCCTGGCGTGGAGCACGGCGCTGAAAGGTGTGACGACGCTAGAGACGGTATCAGCGGGCGCGGACCAGACGGCCCAGGACATCATCCCCATCGGGAGTCCGGCTACCGTCAACGAGATCGCGCTTTTGTGGACGGGCACCAACCCGGAATCAGGCACGCGCGTGATACACATCCCCTTCGCGGTGGCAACCGCTGGCACCGTGTTTGGCTTCGACAAAGTCCAGACCGTCTATGATGTGGAGTGGACCGCGCTCACAGACCCGACGGCGACCGCAGGTGAACGCATGGCGAAGATGTATGATGTTACCGCCGTGGCGTCCAGCTAATGCAGACCGACGCAGACATCTTAGAGAACGCGCCGACGATGATCGATATCGCGGGCGGGAGCTACCCGTTTCCAGAGCCGGGCAAGCGGCGCGCGCGAGGGCTGCTCGCAATGATCATGAAAATTTGCGAGGACTTCCCGGCGCTGGCGACGACTGCGGACAAGGGCGGAGACGAGGGTGCGGACCCGGCCAATCCGAAGACGTTCGAGGATATGGTCGCCGATGGCTCGCTCGGGGAGATGCGCGAAGGGCTCGTGGCAGTGGACGCGATGCTCGATGTGATGTATACTGCAATCCCGGCGATGGGAAAGAACCGCGATCACATCGACGCCAAGGCCGACGAAGCGGAAATATCGAACGCGTTCACGGCGGTGGCGGAGGTAATCCAGCGCCCTTTCGGGAGTTCGGGGGAGACGGTGAAGACGCCGAAGTAGACGATCATATAGAGTCGGCTGTGATGGAGGCAGTCTGCTCGGAGTGGCATCTGGATCCGATGATAATTGAGGAGACGTGGACATTCAGCCAATTCTTCATGNTCACGAAGCGGATGACGGAGCGTCTACAAAAGCAGACGGACAAGAGCAACGGAGTAGAAAGAGACCATGGCAAGTTCGCGATGGCGACCGGCTTGGGCGGCGGGCAATATCCGAACATGAAGAGCGAGCGGTTGAAACGAGAGGCGGCCAATGAGCATTAGTCTCGGCACGGTGCACCTTAATATAGGCGCGAAAATGGAGGGGCTACAGAAATCTCTCGGCACGATTAAAAACAAGATAGGCCCGCAGCTCGCACAGACGGCACGACGCACAGGCACGGCGTTCACGGCCATGGGCGCGGCGATCAGCGGGGTGCTTTCGCTGACCGTAATATCGACTGCAAAGGCGGGCGACGAGATTCAGAAGATGGCCCTCCGTACAGGATTCTCGACCGAGGCGTTGAGCACATGGAAGCACGCGCTAGAATTGAACGATGCGACGCTGAAAGACCTACAAGGTGGAGTGAGGGGCATGGCGATGACGCTCGATGATGCCAATGATGGGCTCGCTACGGGCGTGGACGCGCTAGCCAAATTGGGGCTTACGGTTGTTGATTTCCAGGGGCTCAGCCCAGAAGAGACGTTCGAGAAACTGTTCTATGCTGTCGGGAGTGTCGAGGATCCGATCAAACGTCTAGCGGTGGCGAACGATATATTCCGGCGTTCCGGCATGGCGCTGCTTCCCGCAATCGCTGCCGGAAGCGAAGTCATCCGCGAACAGCGNCAGGAAGCCGTAACGCTNGGGAAAGTATTCAGCCAAGACGCGTCCGACGCAGCGGCGCTCTTCATGGATAATCTGGCAAGACTCACCGCCGCNATTGCCGGGGTAAAGTTTGTTACCGGGATGGAGTTGATCCCGACGCTCAATATATTGATCCCGAAAATAACTCAGGCAGTGGTAGAATTTCGGCAATGGGTGACCGATAACAGGGATACATTCGCGAGCATAACCAAGATTGTGGCCGTGGTTGGTGCACTAGCTATCGTACTAGGGCCGATACTTGTCGTCCTCCCAGGTATCGCCACGGCATTCAAGTTAGTGCTAGTGGCCATCGGTGCCCTCGGCGGACCAGTGACGGCATTGATCGCAGGAGTCATCGCCACCATCGCCGCATTTGGTGGATGGAAGAACGCTCTCTACGCAATCGGGTTCCCGATTTGGCTCATCATTGGGGCGGTCCAGACACTGATCGGATGGCTAAAGGACGCTTGGTTTTGGATCAAGAAGGTGTTCGGCTTCGGTGGCGGCGCTACAGGAATGACAGCCCCAGCGCTCCATCCGGTGATGCCGCTTATCTCGCCACGCACCCCAGCAAGCGCCACAGCAGCAACCGCAGGTACAGCCGCGAGCGGCGGATGGGGAGGCGGATCGCCCTTATCCGGCCCCGTCCTCAATATGAACATCCAACAATTCACGGGCACGGAAGGCAACGTAAACAATCTCGCGCGGACTCTAATGGGCGAACTCCAAGGACGGCTAATCAACAGGGGCATGTCCCCGGCAATGACGGGGTAGCATGGGATCCTCATTCTCATTTGACTCGACGGATTTAGGCGACGGCACAGCCGGAACCTACGGTCTCATCGTCGAAAAGACCTCCTTGCAAGGCAGTGCCGCTCCCGCACTGGACGTCCAGATCCCACCCCAGGGTCTGGGCGTCGTGCAGGCGGCGCACCACGGGGCGCGGGCCATCGGCCTAAATTGCATTGTCCGGGGCGCATCGGAGGCCGACGTATTCACGAAGATCGACAGCCTTATATTCAAGCTCGACCCGCGCAACGGACCGAAGGTGCTGAAGCTGGATCAGATTGCTAACAGATATTGGCTCGCAACGCTCGCAAGTCCTCCTAACTTTGAATGGGCGGGCGGACTGGCTGCGCGGACCACGCTCAACTTCATCGCGGCGGATCAGTACGGATATTCGACAACCGAGAGCGACGATAGCTTCTCACTCGTGAGTTCTCCGGATACATTCAACGTCGAAAGCGCCGGCGCCGTAGGCGGGACTGCCCACGCGCGCCCGGTGTGGTATGTCCGCAACGAGACCGGAGGATCCGTGGGAAGCGTAGTGCTGACCAACACGACGCTAGCCGAAACGACGACATGGGTTGGCACGCTTGGCGATGACTATTGGCTCAAGTTTGACAGCGCCGCTCAACAGATATCCAAGAGCGCCACCAACGGATCGGACCCAACCGGCCTCACCTATACCGTCTCGATGGGCGGCTGGCAGACGGGATCCGTGTTTCCGCGCTTGAAGCCCGCCACTCAGAATGCTTGTGCTGTAACGGGCGTGTCGGCTGGAACTGTGCGGTGGGTTTATCGAGCGAGATATTTGTGATGGACATAGATCAAGAGGTGGACAAGTTTTGCTGCTCGGCGACCCGTGGAAAATAATGGGGCGAAAGAAATGATCGTCAAATGCAAATGCGGCCTCCGCTCCGAAACGAAGGAATCCCAATACTGCGAGGAGTGCGGTCGCCGATTGATTGAGCGAGCCATCAAGCCGCCGATAAAGTACCGAAATTCCAAGCGACCCAAACGGGAGAAGCGCCGTGGCTGAAGACACACAGATGCAGAACGTCGTCAATAACGCGGACTCCACGCTTGACGGCTCGATCAATAGTAGCGTGACGTCGCTCGATGTCCAGACGGGCGACGGCTCGAAGTTTCCCGCCGCGCCGTTTCTCTTGACGGTCATCGACACTTCGACACTCGACACCAATGGCAACATGGACGCGGATACCGTCTTCGAGATCGTCAAGGTAACAGCCAAGTCAACCGACACCTTCACGATCCTCCGGGAGCAAGAAGGCACGAGCGGAACCGGCTTCGACGATGGCGATATCGTGAGCCACAACATCACGGCGGGGATGCTCTCGACTATCCACACTGTCATCCGCAACCGTGGGCTTGAAGGGCTCGTTGGATACTGGCCGCTCAACGAGGGGACTGGCACGGCGGCAAATGACCTTTCCGAGAATGCGAACACCGGCACGATCACGGCGGGCGCAGGCGGGTGGAGCAGTGACAGTCCGTTTCGCCAGAGCTATGAATTCGACAGCGCAGATACGGTCATTAACTGCGGCAGTGACTCGACGCTGGACGCTATTACAACGGTTACGCTGGCGGCGTGGGTCAAGGCCGATGGGTACGGCGAGACAAGTGGCGGTAGAATTATCGACAAGGGTCAAAAGCTGTTACTTGTAGCCCCGACCGAGAAACTTAGATTCCTCCACTTCTTCTCTGGNACAAATGGAGATTGGACAAGCGACTCAAATGCTCTTACGCTTGACGCTTGGCATTTNGTTGTNGTCANCTACGACAACACCAGCACTAGCAACGCTCCGGTTTTTTATATCGATGGCCAAAGCGTAACGGTCAACGAAGACGCGGCCCCAACTGGAACCGCCGACTCAGATGCGGGGCAAGACTTCAAGATAGGCAACAACTGGAACGCTACAATTACATTCGACGGCCACATCGCCGAAGTTATGGTATTCAACCGCATCCTCTCCGCCGAGGAAGTCCAGCGGATGTACCGGGCGCCGTCTGAAAGCCCTACACTTGCCGATCTAACGGTCATCGGCGACGCGGTCTTCCAGCCGACAACAGACTCAACCACCGCCTTCCAAATTCTCGACGCCGATGGCGGCACGCCGGTCGTCAATGTGGACACGACCAACGAGCGGGTAATGATCGGTACGGCGAGCGGCTCTGAGACTCTCAATGTACAGGGCTCAATCAAGGCGACGACGGGGCTACTGCGGTCGTATGACCAAAGTGTTATCTATATGTCTGGCGGGACGTCCAATGTGCTCGGCGGCAACATCTGGCTCTACGGTGAGAATGCTGCAGGTACCCCTAGTGAGATACATTTCCGAGAAGACAATACAGTGCGGATGAAAATAGACAACGCTGGCGTGACAATCGCCGACGATCTTATTGTGACCGCGCCAACCGTTCCGGGGTCTGCGGGAGCGACCGGGACAGTCGGCATGATTTCGTGGGACTCAAGCTACATTTACATCTGCATCGCGACCAACACATGGAAGCGCGTAGCAATAGCGACATGGTAGGAGGCTCAACATAATGGCGACAGAGGCAGAGCGGCAAGCGGTTTGGAACATCAAAGCGGGTGAAGTCCACATCGCATTCAGAAAAAGCGCGTGCGCGTTCGGCGCTGTGACTTCGGCGCTGGCGAAGCTGGCCGAACAAAAACCCGCTATAGCCAAGGCTATCGCAAGAGAGATCGCCCGGAGTCTAGGGGTTATCAGGCAAGCTCGCGAGTTATCCGATGACGATCTCGAAGATCGCGCTGCGTTTCGGAAATTCGTGCGAGCGGTGAGCGGTTTACCGATCAGCGAAGCCGACCGCTTGGCAATTATGAGCGACGCCAAGACAAAGGATNTTGTAACCGATGCCATTCGCCGCTAAGAAATTNGCGGCGGAAGTATTCAACTGGGATGCTTTCGCAGCCCCGGTTCCTGGCACCGCGCACGATGAGCAGATATATCGGATCGAAGTCCGCAACGCGGCGGGCACAATGCTCGCTATCCTCGACAAAGTCTATGCAGGATCCTGGCGGCAAAAGGTCAACGAGCCGGATGAGTTCACCTTTTCTTATCCGTTCAACGAGACCACGAAGACCGCGCACTTCGTCTTTCCGAATCAGGTCTGGCTGTACGACACAAACGCCTCGCAACCGCTCCAAAAGTTCTTCATCGCGGGCCGAAAGAAGATCAGCGAAGCGGCGGGTACGCGCTGGGATCTGCGGTGCAAGTCGCTCCTCGCTCAACTGAGCCGGGAGAAGATCGACAGCTACGCAGTCACGACAGCGACGAAGATCATCGCTATTCTGATATCCATATTCGAGGACGACCAACTCAACGCCTATCCATTCAAAGTCGGAAAGATCCACAAGGACATCGGCGACACGACCACTATCGTCAGCTTTGAAAACAAGTCCATCCTCTCGGCCATCAACGAACTGCACAAGGCGGTCGGCGGCTTCTTCTACGTGGACCCTAAGAGCAAGCGGCTCAACTGGACAGTCCAGCAAGGCGACTCGAAAGGGCAACAGATCCGGCTCGGCAAGAACATGATGAGCATGACGGTGGATGAGGACTTCGAGCAGATCGCCACGCGGTTGACCGCCTACGGCGAGGGCGTGACTCCGGGGACGAAGCTCCCACTAGCGGGTTCCGGCTATGTGGAAGCGAACACGGGCACATACGGGACGATTCCTGACTTNTACTCGGATCAGTCCATCGGCGACGTTGACCTCTTGACCAAGGTGGCGACGGAAGAGATCGCGCGGCGCTCGGTTCCGAAGAAGCAATTTGACTTGGGCGTGATCGACTTGACGCACGCGGGCGGCGATATCGACTACAGTTTCGAGAAGCTCCGGGTGGGCTCGAAGATTACCGTCATCAACGAGGATTTAGGGGAAGAGATCGAGACGCGGATATTAACCATCGACCGGAGTATTGACAGCCCGCTACAGTATGGGCTCGGGTACGGCGCTTCTATGCCGGGCACGCCTGGGCAGGTATCCATTCAGGTAAGCGATCCCGACGCGGGCGACGGACCGACGCGCAAGGATGACTTTATCGACGCGGTGGCGGAGTTGTTTGAC
>JGI25130J35507_1000459_pt1 | contig 12976 bp, 15 predicted proteins | sample ETNvirnome_2_300_FD_35507 | JGI IMG/M metagenome (IMG submission 35507)
TAGAAACAATCTTAGCTTCGTTGCAGGCTAATTTGTTTAACGTATTTAATTTAGAAAACCGCGCGCAAGCGCTCCAGCACGCCGCCGCAGTAAATCAAGCTAAAGACGAATCTGAATCCGCTGCGAAAGTTCGGGAAAATGAAAAAGCTTCAAAACAACTAACAACACCCAAGACACCGGGCGACTCTACACCATCGGTTGCCCCACCTCAAGACCCGCCGGATAGTCCGGACGCAGACAAGTTAAAAATAGCCCTGCAGCGAAGAGAAACTTTTCGAAGAAAGGTCGCAAACGAATTCTATAAAAGTTTTTTCAAAAAACTATATGCAGAAAATCGTGTGTATCAAGCAAGATTTACATATACACATAGGGACGGAGAAACAAAATCACTTGGTCCGGAAGATGCTCTTTTTAATGTCAAATACACAGAAAAAGTAAAACAAGTGCATTTTAAAGATGCTGGCGTTCTAGAATTTCCAACTAGCGAAAACGAGACTATTAATGCTCGTTTAGAATATCGAAACAACCTTATTTCCAATGTTCTCGGACCCCCTGCGGCCGCCGTCGCTAGAAATATTGACGATGATATAGACAATATGATTAATAGAACTAGTGGTACCTTTTCACGCGGCGCAGNCGGTATGAATGTTAATTTTACAACCATTGGCGATATTCTAGATGTAGCGGTTGGTCTGACAGAAGGTGGAGGAGCTTATCTTGAAAATCAAAAAGTAAGAATTTTATTGGGGCCAATGTCTGGACTATTATCATTAACAAGTACAGAAGAAAACGGCCGTCGTAATTTGAGTTCTGTTATGACTAGCTTAGCAGAGTTTCCAGTATCTATTGGAGCACTACAAGCCTTTTGGGTACAACACGTCGTAGCCCCGGGGCGGCAGACAGAATATACTTTACAAGAATTCATCGATGATTTGTTTGACACCTTTTTACATCGTTTAATAAACTCAGCATATAGAAATTTGCTTGGTGGAATATCTCTTGCAAGAATTAAACTTGATGTTATATTTTTCAACGCAGCCTATAAGATCGAACCCGGGTATTACGATATAACCCAACTTCCCGCAGGCCCCGAAGATCCCAATAAATTAGATTTAATTAATATTAATAACAACAGCAATTATTGGTCGTATTATGTACTTAGAATTTCAAACCCTTCACCAAATTATTTAGATCCTTCTTTGGAGGCGGAAGCAAAAAACGCGGCCAATGGAGTTTATACTTTGCGTTATGGAGAAGCTAACTCTCTTGTAAAAGAAATGTCTTTTGCTAGAGATAAAGCGCCCTACTTAAGAGCAGCGAGAATTTTAGAAGAAGGCGACGACGCTGCAGGCTTCATGCAAGAAAAATATGATGCCACGGTAAAAATGTTTGGTAACGCGTTATTTAGACCGGGTATGTATATTAAAATAGATCCGAGAGGCGAAGTACTTGGTATTAAAGACCCGCATTTTCTTTCTAGAGTATTAGGAATTGGTGGGTTTTACTTAGTACATTCAGTTGACCACAATTTGTTTTCTGGTGGAGATCCGACATTTGAAACAGAAATTAAAGTAATCAGAGAGTATGATGGTTGCAACGAAAAAGAAAAAGCACAAATTATATCTTCTGCTGAGAGTGAATTCACCGCGCCAACAAAAGATTCTGATGCTGTCGCGCTCGCCGTTGTCGCTGCCGCCGCCGCCGGGTCCGCTGCCCCCGCCGCCGTTGCCGCCGCCAAAGCCGAAGCCGCCCGAGCCGCCCGGGCCGCCATCGCCATGCGCGCCTCGGAACGATATAGCCAAATTTTAAAAGCCAGAACACCACCGGGTTCAAAACCGGTTGGCGCAGATAAGGAATTGGTAGTCGATGGGTCTTAACGACAGAACACCAGAAGCAGATAATATGCTAAGTGCAGCAGATTCGTTTTACGAACGGCTGCTTTATAACAATAATGGTTTTCCAATTATTGATGGTATACCTGAACCGTTAGATCTTTGGAATAATAAATACGCGCTATATGGCAGAGTCGATCACAAAGGCCATGCAGTTGTACCCAAACAACAATTTATTTCATTTATAGAAGATACCGAGGTTGAAGCTTTTGATTTTCTTATTAAAGCTTGGAGTGATATGCGCTCTTTTATCAAAAGGAAACAGTTGTCTGGTAATATTCCAGTCAACAAACGATATGATATAAAACCAGTAGAGGGTTATTATAATCACCGTCAAGAGTACTTAGGGCAGAGTCAATTACATTATATTAGATTTGTAACAGAACGAATGATGAATTCCAAAATTACAACGTATGATGAATTTGAAAAAGAGTGGCGGGATTTTGCCAAAGAAGAATTAATCCATCTTAAATTTACAGAGACAAGCTATGTTTGTACATCAGTATATACAATCATGTCGACCGGCTTGGCAATTAGCATGCACACTGGTGACATGTCTAAAGATTTACCAAAATACAAATTGTTTCTAGAAGACCTGACCTTTATAGAATTTCAGTCCGTTGCTGCTATGTTTGGTTTTTTGGTTGACCGCCGCCATCCGTCTAGATTAATCGCGAATATAACCAACCCAATTATGTTAAAATATGCTGGTGTATCCAGTCCAGCCAAGTTTTTTGAAAANTATTATACANTNGTNTCATCNCGNGAACTTCTTAATGTAAAAAACATTATTACATCCTTTTATAAACAATTTGTAGAAGCCTTCCCAAGCACAGTTTTCAATAAGGTGGGCGGAAACACCAAGGGTAAGAGTCTACAAGCATTTTCAAAAACCGTACGACGTGAACATATTGTGCCACACTTTGATGATAAATATTGGCTTAAACTATTTTTATATATTCGAATTTGTGAAACCGGACGCCTAAAAAAAGACTTGACAAAAGAGCTGAACACTGCTATCATATTATATGAGAGGTTTGGAATAGACCGAAGCCTAGAATATATTAGCACCTTATAATTGTATTTTCAAACATTAGATAATAAAAACGGCTGCGTTGGTTTATATGCCAACGGGGGATTGTTCTTTGATAAATTCCCCAAAAAGATGCACAGATTTACTCACACGTGGGACTACGCACAATTCTTATCAGAACGTGACGATATTGAATATGCACAGCTTTATGTGGGTGGAAAAAAATTAAAAGAAATCTGCCCAAAAGCTCTCCAGCAAAAGTGGGAATTAGTCCATAGCAAATTACGTTCTTTTGCGCGAGCGTGCTTGGAAGCGCGTGTGGACCTTCGTGAGCATTGCTTCTATATGATGGTGCCGTCTACATTTCTAGTGGAGTACTGTGAAATCAAAGAACAAATCTGTGCGCACATATTTGCGAACTATGAACGACCAAAAAACTATGAATTCTTGTTAAAAGTACAGAAATTAATTGCAGATATTAGGTACCAACCATTAAATCTTTCTGCCTCGAAGATTAACGAAATGAAGTTTAATCCGCAAACCAAACCATTTATTAAAAAGGTTATGAAGACAGAAAACTATATCGATTATAATCCATGGTCAGTTAAAACCGGGAGGTTGAGCACAAATTCAAATTCATTCCCAGCGTTAACCTTTGACCGCCGCGCCCGGGCCATTTTAGAACCGGTTAATGACGCGTTTCTAGAACTAGATTACAACGCCGCCGAGCTTAGGGTCTTTCTAGCATTGATGGGGCAACAAGCTCCTGACGGAGATATGTATAGCTGGCTTGGGCAACAAATGAATATCTCTGATCGAAGCGAAGTTAAAAAGGTTGTATTACCGTGGTTCTATTCACCAGATAAATCACACGATGTACTCGATAACGTTTTTGATCGAGAGAAACTAACTCAATATTATTGGGATGGAAATAAAGTACAAACAATATTCGAAAGAGAGATTGACGATGTGGATCAACACCATGCGTTGAATTATACTGTACAATCAACCGCCGCAGATATCGTTTTAGAACAAGCTTGTGACTTACGAGATTTCTTAAAAGATAAAAAGTCTTTCATTACGATGTTAATGCATGACGCCATCATAATCGATCTTTCAAAAGAAGATCGAGAACACATGATGGAAATTAAAAAGATGATTGAACAAACTAGAATTGGAGTTATTCCCACAACGATAGGTGTGGGCAAAAACTATGGTAATATGGAGAAGTTAGCACTATGATTGACACCGTAATAGGTTTAGGCCAAGCTGGCTGCGCTATTGTAGAAAAATTTAGAGTGTACCCTCAATACACATGCATTACTATAGACTCAGAAGGCAAACCAGACTATAAAATAACAAAGCAACAGACTGCCGAATTGTATGAAGAGAAAACCAAAAAGTTGGCGGGCTTAAATAAGAAAACTACTAACGATATATTGTTTGTAACCAGCGCAGGCGCGATTTCCGGCGCTTCTCTAAGGATACTACAGCAATTGCATGATGGGAAAAAACAAATAAGCGTTTTGTATATTAAACCTGAGCTTCATGAACTTCATGGCACAAGAAAACTACAAGAAAATATGTTGTATAATGTATTTCAGGAATATGCGAGATCTTCTGTATTTAAAACTCTCTTTTTAGTTGACAATTCTGTCCTATGTGATATAATGGGGGAAGTGGTATTAAAAGAATACAGAAGCAAAATGAATGATATGATTGTGAACACAATTCATATGGTGAATGTGTTTTCTCATTCTAAACCCGTGTTAGAATTAAACATTGACAAACCGGTGACGGCAAACATCGCAACCATCGGCGTTTCACAGCTAGAAAATAATAATATTCATTTATTTTTTAACCTTGACAACGTGCGTCAACACGTGGTATACTATGGTATACCCGAAACAAAAATCGAGAATGATATGTTGTTAATGGGGCAGATAAAAGAACAGGCGCAGGCTTACAAAGATGTAAGCTATCGGGTATATTCGACTCAATATGATAAGATACATGCGTACTGTTTAGCCTTTGCAACAGCAATACAAAAGAATGACACCGGGCTTAAAAAAGTCCTAACCAAGTGATATACTGAACATAGCTAGATGAGAGATTTGTCGTCTAGACTTTAATTTTAAGGAGAAATAAAAAATGGCAGTTAATATGGATAAAATTCGCGCTCGTTACGAGGCGCTCAACTCAAAAGGAGGTTCCAATCTTTGGAAGCCCAAGGACGGAGAAACGGATATTCGTATCCTTCCCCCACCCGGAGAGGATCCTTTTGTTGATTTTTATCTTCATTATAATGTAGGTAACGTACCCGGGTTCTTATGCCCGAAGCGTAATTTTGGTGAGGATTGCCCGGTATGCAATTTTGCCAATTCCCTTTATAACGAAGGTGACGAGGATAGCACGAAGCTAGCCAAACAACTTTTCCCACGTCAGCGTCTATACACTTCGGTGTTGGTACGCGGGGAGTCTGAGACTCCTAAGATTTGGAGCTTTGGAAAGACAGCATATGAAAATCTGATTGAGCTTTTCCTCAACAAAGATTATGGGGATTTGTCGGACGCGGAAACCGGTACCGATCTGACAATTAAGTATGGTAAAGCCCCGGGCATGCGCTTCCCATCGACAACGATTACGCCTCGTCGTAAGTCGTCACCGATGCTGGATGACATGTCTAAGGCGAGTGCTGTTCTGGATGCATATCCGGATCTTCACAGCATTCACCAGAAGAAGTCTGCTGACGAAGTACGCGTCATTCTAGAAACATTTCTGGAAGGAAGCGACGTAGCGGCAGAGAATAATTCTTCTGAAACCGTACAGTACGGTAAGAGTGACAAGAGTGCGGAGGACGTTCTCAATGCTAAGCTAGATCAACTAGCCGAGTAAAGCTAAAGCCATTTGGCCCGCACAGTTCTTGCGATTGTGCTGTGCGGGCCATCTTATATAAATTTGGAGATATTGGTTAGTGGCAAAGAAGAAGAATAAATTAGGTAAGCTAGACTTATCTGCGATGAAAGACTTGGTTAATACCGTAGCCGGTGTAAAGGTGGCTCACGATTTAACACAAGAAAACCCAACAGAGGTTGTGGACTGGATCCCAACTGGCTCTCGCTGGCTTGATTCAATCATCTGTCGAGGCTGCATTGCCGGAATTCCAATTGGTAGGATTTCAGAATTAGCCGGATTACAAAGCACGGGCAAATCATACATGGCTGCGCAGATAGCAGCCGAGGCTCAAAAGAAAGATATCTTTGTCATTTACTTTGATTCAGAATCTGCTATTGATCCTGAATTCTTAACCAAAGCTGGTTGTGATCTTTCTAAACTATTATATGTTCAAGCACGTTCTGTAGAGTTTGTATTAGAAACAATTGAGACAGTAATTGGCTCTAGCGATGGTCGTGTTCTATTTATTTTAGATTCATTAGCATTTACACCAGCTATCTCAGATTTAGAGGGTGACTATGATCCTAATTCTACGGTGGCAGTAAAACCCCGAGTGTTAGCAAAGGGATTACAAAAACTTATATTACCCATTGCTAATGCAGAAGCAACATTCTTAGTATTGAACCAGCTTAAAACAAACATCGGCGTGAGAAACGCAAAGTATGCATCCGACAGTGAGTTATACAACACACCCGGTGGTAAAGCTTTAAATTACGCGTATTCTCTACGTGTCTGGTTGACCGGACGAACAGCCAAGGCTAGTTTTGTTGAGGATGACAAAGGTTTTAGAGTCGGTTCGACAGTAAAAGCGAGGCTAGAAAAATCAAGATTCGGTTCACAATACCGACGTTGTTTCTTCCAAATTCTTTGGGGTGATGAGGTTGGTATCATGGATGAAGAATCATGGCTTGAAGCAATTTCAACATCAGATCATATTACGGTCGGTGCATGGAACACCCTTCATTGGGAAGATGGCAGAGAGTCAAAAAAGTTTCGTAAAACAGAATTTGTAGATATGTTAAAAGACGAAGACTTTAAAGTTCGGGTGCTTGAGCTAATGGACGAAGAAGTTGTGCTTAAGTTTCACAAACGTGAAGCAAATGCAGCAGACTTCTATGACCAACCAAAAGAAAAGGAAGAATGAGTTACACACAAGAGCGGGTAGAATTAGCCCTAGATTTATATGAGTATCATGATTTAAAAATGGTACAAGATTATCGGATGGATTGCCAATATATTCAAGAATATGTTGAAGACAATTATGAAATCGAAATAACAGAAGACGATGCAGCAGAGATTTGGGCTTGGTTCAGTTCACAGATGCATTCAGAATGGTTGATGACCAACGATTCTAAAATAAAAGAAGCCTTTGAAACATTTTTAGTTGAACGTTTAGCATACGGAGAGTAATACTTGCAATGGAACCCGTGATTAATTGGCACACCGGAGCAGGCGAGAAGATAGAATATGAAGATATTCTTAAGGTCGTCCGCGCCCATGCCGAAGATGGTGGTACGATACACATTGGTACAGATTCTTTCATCAGAAAGAAAAAGAAATGTACATTTTCTACAGTAATCGCATTACACAACCCCGAAGAGAAAAGAGGTGGTATATATTTTTACTACAAAGAAAATGTAGATCCGCGCAGCTTCGCTAGTATGATGTATCGTATTACGACAGAGGTACAAAAATCAATTGTATTGGCTTGTAAACTTGTAGAAGATGTGCCAGATGCTAGTATCGAATTACACATGGATATCAGCCCAAAGCATGTTGGCGAGGGTACTTCTCCGCTAGCGGATTCATTAACCGGTCAGGCAAGAGGTATGGGTTTTGATTATAGAATCAAACCGGATGCTTTCGCAGCAAGTTGCATTGCTGACAAACACTCCAAATAAATTTAAAGTTGGCCAACTGATTTGTCTAAAAAGCACCCAGGGTCGTAATGTTTATGTGTTGTTGGCTTATGAACCAAAAATGCACCATCGAGCCGTGTGTAGATGTAAAATATATTCGTTTCTTTCTAAGAAAATAGAATATATTCCACACACATGGTTTTTGTCGTATGATAAACTTGGGTAAATTATATTATGTTTAAACCCGGAGAACTACTCAGATTAGTTAATGGTTGTCCGGATGAAGATGGCACGTTTGTTTTTATAAGATATTGTACAGATACTCTACCAATTAATCATCGTGCTGTACTTCATTCATTCAAGCAACAACGACAAGTACGATGTATTAAATACTATCTAGAATTACTTTTTCCTTGACAAACATTTCTACATGTGAGATAATTATAGTATGAAGAGTATGGATCTTTCTACACAGAAACAACGATATGTAGATATTGCCAAAGNTGTTGCTGGCGAAAGCACCTACCCGAGTTTTAGACACGGCGCGGTACTTGTAAACGGTAATGCTGTAATAAATAAGTCTTGTAACAAGTATGGCTATAGCCGCTTTGCAGCAAGATTTCGTAGGCGCGATGAAGGCATGGCAACCGTTCATGCTGAACTTGGTTCAATTCTAAATGTTGATAGAGCCAAGACAGAAGGTGCGACGGTATATGTTGTTAGAATTAACAATCAAGGGGAAACCCTTATGAGTCGACCCTGTAATATGTGCGCTGCTGCTATGAAGCATTGTGGTATCAAAAAGGTAATATACTCAACCAACGAGGGGTTTGTTAGTGAAACGCTTTAAATCTGGTGAACTTATTACAAACGCCAACGGCACCAAAATAGGCTTGATAGTTGGCATTTCAGTTAAATCATATTTGGTATATGATTATAAATGGCATAAAACATATGTCTATTCATACTCAGGTTTAGGAAAAGGAGTTAAACATTATGAGTCACAAAAACAAACACAGTAAATCCCGCCGCCGCCGTAAGCTTGGAAGTACAAAACGCCGCAAACGCCGCTTAGCCAAGAAGAAAAATAACCAGTAATAATGGAATCGTATCCATCTTATAAATCTGAACCACGCGGTACTGTAAAAGATCATAGAACCGGTGTGACACTACCTTATAAAGATGTACTAGACGGAAAAGGCTTGGAAAGGTTTCTAATTGATTAAGATTGGTGATTTGGTATGCATCCGGAATAATTATGGTGAACCTGTACTGAAAAAATGGGGTGTTGTTATCGGTGCTAAATATGTGACCAGCCGACAAATATTATATGTAACACAAGATTATGTATCATGGAGAAAGAATTTTTAGATGAAACGAATATTGTTGATTGATGCCTTGAACCAATTCTTTAGGTCATATATTGTTAACCCCACATTGACCCCGGGTGGAGAACCAATCGGTGGGTGTTATGGGTTTCTCAAAATTATGCAGAAGCTGATTAGAGAAACCAACCCAGACCAAGTGATTATTTGCTGGGATGGCCCGGGCGGGTCAGCCCGAAGAAAGGCACAAAACAAGGGTTATAAAGAAGGCCGGAAACCAATCCGCCTCAACCGCGCTATCAAAGTTTTAAACGAAGAACAGGACTATACAAACAAAGTGTGGCAACAGACCAGACTGGTAGAATATTTGAATTGTTATCCGTTTGTTCAGTTTATGTTCGATGGAGTTGAAGCAGACGACGTGATTGCTTATCTCAAAAACAAATTAACTAACGATGTTAAGGTTATTGTATCCAGTGATAAAGACTTTTATCAATTACTAGATAATAAAACCGTTGTTTTACGACCAACACAGCATGAGATTCTGAACAAGCTGGATATCATAGAAAAGTTTGATATCCACCCCAACAATTTTGCGTTGGCCCGAGCTATCGTGGGAGACAAATCAGATAATCTACCGGGCATCACCGGCGCGGGCCTTAAAACCGTAGCCAAACGTTTTCCGCTTTTGAGAGAAGAAACAAAAGCAACGTTAGATGATCTGCTTGCGGTTATTGAAGCCGATGAAAAGACATATAAGTTGTATGAAGGCATAAAAGAACAACAAGATTTGATTGCCAGCAATTATAAGTTGATGCAATTGCATGCGCCGAACATGTCTATTCTAACGAAAGAAAGAATTGATTATGTTTTAGAAAACGCAGAGTTCGAATTGAACAAAACAGAATTAAGAAAGTTAATGGTCGAAGATGGTATTATTGCCACCGACTGGACAAGTATAGAACAAGCTTCTAAAAGGATTGTACACAATGTCTGATTTTACTCTGGAAGATGTCGAGAAACTAAGCGATGAATATTTTGAAGGCGACATGGCCAAAGGTTTAACAGATTTAAGACCTCACAATACTACTATGGCTTTAATTTTTGATTCCGATTCTGGAAGACTAAAGGTTTTAATTGGAACACCAGAAGCCGAGGTCATCCTAGATTGGGAATATACAAGAAATACTATATTAACGTGGAATGAACGACTAGAAAAAGTAGAAACAGACAAATAATTTAACTTTTTTGCATTGGTACAGTATAATTACTGTGTGACCGATGTATTAAAAACAGCTACAAACAATTGGGATAAATACCTTAATGAAATGTCGGGGTTGTCTAGGGTCTGGCGTCATATGGAAAAATATGATGCAGCTTTTATTAGCGCGGAGCGTGATGATGCACAAGAACGAACCAATTGTATGGAGACAAACTCCCCGCAAGATAAGAACCGCTTAAGAACAAGAGATTTGAAAGCGGCCTTGCTTGGTAGAGGTTACGGTGTTACGGCGGTGTCTGGTAACTATATTGAAAACTTTGAAACACCTCAAGCAGTTGAAGTAGCTGAAAACTCATTCTTTGTTATCAATCTAAAACACTCAGAAACGTTTTTACAAGAGATTGAGAAGTTGGGTGAATATTTTTGTCAAGATAGCGTACTGCTAGTACCATTAGATGAAAAAGGTTATTTGATGGGTACAAACAATACCGACTTTCCGGGTTACGGCCTTTCGGTAGATGTTGGAAGACCGGTCTTTGGTGAAGAAGGCGAATTTATGACAAGAGTTAATAACCGACCGTTGATATTTAAAGAAACAATGTGTACATATGAAGGCCTAACCAGATTAGCACGTATGGTCGTTAAGGTGCTTGATAGCAAGATTATATTATGAAATTATCATTCGCAGCGTGGAATAGATTTATAAACGAGATTAAGGCCAAAAGATGGGATGATTATGACACGAATATTGGCCAATGGTACGACGTGCCGGTTGAAGATATTCGTACCGCAGCGAAAGCTGCCAATGGCCAAGTCACAATCGCTTCTGAATTGCATGATTTGGTTGATACCGCATATAGTAAAATTGGTGGCCACGCAAAACTTAAACAACCGAGTGATTTACCCGGTAAATATGATGAATGGTCGGCAGTTGAACTAGACGGTGACCCCGAGCCAGATGCTCTACGTGTTAATAGCAGCAAGGGTGCTGGATCGAAATTCGTCGCTGCAGGCCATGATGGTACGAGAGTAGCAATTGATGCGTATATTAAGAGAACTGCAGACCTTCTTAAAGAAGACGGTTATTATGGTGAATTGTCGAAAGCCCTCGCGCACATAATGATTAAACGACACAATGTGCCCTATACGGCATCACAACATGATGTGCAACGTGTACTTGGGAAAAAAGTTAAATGGCTAGGCCAACATCCGGAAGGGAAATACCCGAGTTATAATGGTTGGTACCTCCGAGAGATTGCTGGGACCGAAGAACTAAAGATTTTAGTTGGTAGGCCACGTGGAATCAAAAGTATAACTCAGCCATAACATTACGTTTTAAAAAACAAACAACTAGTTACTACCTACAAATAAAAAACAACGAACATAGAAAAAGGTGCTTGACTTTCTCACCAGATTTGGTATAATAGTATAGGAAGTTAGGGAAGCACCTAACACAACGATCTTTTACAATTGAATATAACGGCGGTATGGCGTCGTTTAAGAGGAAACATGGAGGCAACTCTATGGAAGCGAGTGGACGTTACTAAACTCGCCTGTGCCTACGGCATGGCCACCTATACAAGCTGCGGATAGCCCGAGCCACGGGCGATTCATGAGAGTGGATCTATTTCTGGAGTTAGGTATTCGTTTCCGGCAGGAAACATGCCTTTGGCTGACTGTGAGAGGCTGCTGAGTGTGGGGACACACGACGGAGTACAATCCAACTAGCGAGAGAAGGAATTCTAAGCAGTAGTTTATTAGTGAGAAGGTCGGGAGGTCTGAACGCGGTAGGCATGACAATAGGGAAATGTGGTGGAAGGCCCATTTAATTAGAAGACAGGGTAAAGTCCCGCCAAGGACGAATACCACGGTTCGTGTAGTATTTTGAGACTCAAAAGGTTTCGAAGCAACAGGCAAGGCACGCACTGCAGTAACGACAATATAGAGTAATGGTAACTCAATAGTCTTGAAAACTATGGTATGTTGGTTCAATTCCAACTATTGTCTCATTAAGAGAAAAGGAAAGACCTTGCCGGTACTACTGGAAAATGACCTAATCCCACCCTTAACGGAAGGTGGGCTGCGGAGGCTCCCAAGGCTGTAAGCAGTTGGTGGAAAGATGAAGACTCTGGCTCGTACAAGCCAGAACAGATTCGGAACGCCGAGAAAGGTGGTACGACGAGAGATAAGCTACTCTCTAAAAAAGGCGGTCAGGCTGCATTACCCGAGAGATTGGGTGGATAAGGCACCAACCAAACGTGGGAGCGTGAGGGTACGGTGACAAAAGGTGTGGTTATAAGTGCTGTAGTCTCAGGCATTCTTTTTTATAAACACTGTGTATTATTATGCGAAGCACATTCAAAACATTAGCCAGACCATGGCTCAACAAAACCGTGCTTCATATATTAATACACCGTGGCAAAACCGATCACGAAGTTATTAGTGTGTGCGCGAGAATGTCTAAAGGTAAAACTAATCCACACACGATTCTAGAAGAAATCTGGAAAATTAAGAACACAAGACCTTCGTGGTTTTAAAAATACAGGGCTTTAGTGAAATCCGGTTATCACGCAACTCTGATACGGTTGAATTCCGGGTTCAAATCCCGGTTGCCCTACCAAAATGAAAACTGAATTATATACTCAGTGCAAACTACAAAAAGGAAATGAGTTCACATACAGTTGGATTCC
>JGI25130J35507_1000465_pt1 | contig 12883 bp, 6 predicted proteins | sample ETNvirnome_2_300_FD_35507 | JGI IMG/M metagenome (IMG submission 35507)
ATCCATCTATCCTCCTTTCCGTGGGGCTTGCGCTGGAGGCGGACTGCCCCACTTCTTACATAATAGCATACCCTTCCCTCCAGGTCAAGCAAAAAACGACGCTAAAACAGGGCTCAATCCATTTTAAGTTTGGGAGGGAAGCGAACTTTGAAGCAAACAAAAAAATAGCGAACTCTAAAAGAGCCCGCTTAAACAATCCGCTAAAAGAGTGCTGTTATTCTTTGCTGTAACAGGTTTCTTCTGGCTTCCCTCAAGGGAAGGGTGAGGGTAACTACTTACTGCCTTCCCTCTAAATCCCCAACTCCTTTAGTAGTGCCGCAATCTCATCTTCCTCTTTGGGCTCAATACTCGTATAGCCTTCCTTCGCTGTATTAGCGTATTCATCTATACGGGAGGGGGAAACCATTTGATCGTCTGCGTATGCCTCTGAAATCCAACGAAGGGAAGTGCCTGCTGCCTTCGCTACTCTCATCGGGTCCCATCCAGACAACAACAGCCTTCTGCTGATTGCGGTATTGCGGAGGGAATACAGGGTTATCTTCTCCCCTCCAGGTCCTCTATCTAACTCCCATTCCCTCGTCTTTTTGGCGAACAGGTTAGTTAGGTTAGGTGTCCGACAGAGGGAACCATCCCAGTTGGGAAACACATAGTCCTCGGGTCCATCCTTCCCTACCTCTCTACAGATAGAGCGCCAACGGAGCAGGTGTAGGGTTCCCCTATAAGTCCCTACGCTTTTCCTTTCCTCTACTCCCGTATGGAAGCCGATGGTCTTACCCTGCCGGATAGTGAAGTGTGCGATTGTTAAACCGCTTCGCTCTGAACGGACCAACTCCAGGTCCTTCCAGCGTAGCCCGGTCATTTCGGTTCCCGGTCGCATAAGGAAGTTTGTTGCTACAAGAGCGAAGTAGTAAAGACGCTTCCTTGCGAAGTCGTGTCTCGGGTCGTCTATCCGATGCTCTTGCTTGAAGGCGAACCAGCGAAGTTTCGCCATAATGGATGCGAGGCGTCGTGCTGGTATTGGCTTCCCTCTTGTTTTCTTACGCTTAACCTCGTGTCCAGGAGTAAGGGCATCTGATAACTGGAGGGAAGGGACAGAGGCTATTACTTCCTCGCTATGTAACCACCGGAGGAACTGAATGATAATGTCCCTCTCCATCTTGAGGCTCTTTGCGGAGGGAACCAAACGAGCAGTCCTATAAACTTCCTCTCCCTTCCTCTGCTTTTCACTCCAGTATGAAACTCTGAAATCTATGTATTTGTTAAATACCTTCTGATTAACCAGTCCCACATTCATAGAGCCAAAGAACTCGTCAAAGTAGTTTGTAAAGAGGCTGTCCAGGTATGCCTTCCTTGTCTTTTTAAACCGCTTCTTTTTGATGAACTTGCGAAAGAGGGGAGAGAACCTTTGCTCTCCGAACACTACTCCCTTCCCTTCTGCGTGAAGGAAGGCAGCATACTTCTGTAGTGCTATGTGCTTTGCCTTAATGTAGTCGGAAGTCCGCAGGCTCTCTTGATAGTAGGAACCATCCATCCGGCGCAATCGTAGATACCACTTGCGGGGAGGGAGGGTAGGGGCGAGTTGAAAGAGCATCGCTCTATCGGGGTCAAACTCGCAGGCTCTCTTGTTGAGGTAGTATTCGCCCATCTTTGAACCCTGTTTGAAATGCGCCTAAATACATCGCTCGGAAGGGAACCCTGGAACATACTGAAAACACAAGGGAAAACAGCCTCTCCAGGGAAGTGATTTGAAGATGATTTGAAGATAGCACGGCGTTCAAATAGAAGCGAGGGAGGGCTTCTATGTAGCGTTTATGGACCGATGAAAGCCGCAGCACCCCAACATTACCAGTCGCTAACCCTCTGATTTTGCGCCAGTTTTACGGGTGTATTTCTGCGTTTGAATGGGATTTGGATTTTGAAAGAGGGAAGGGACGCCTAAACAGGTGCCTAACCACAGACACTTGTATCAAACCTCCCTTCCTTCCTTCGGTATTACACCACACACTATAAGGAACAGCGCGTATAGCAGGCACTATGCGTTTGAAGGACCCCCACCTGCGCCATCTTCGTAACGCAAAACTGGTATCCCTTCCTTCCTCGCCGTTATTGCTAACACTTCCCTTAATCCTCGCCGTATTGCCTCCTTAAGTAACCTATGTCTCGTCACAGGCAGCACTTTACACGCTTCCTCCAGCACATAAGCAACACGCGCTAACTCTACCTCGTCCATCCTGATTGAAATGGGCTTACTCATCCTGTTTGTCCTCCCTCTGTGTTAAAATCTGGAAAAATGGGGTCCGCGTTGAAAACGCACTTACTACACCCGTCACCAATAGGGTTTTCGTAAGCACATACTTTTCGGGTTTCCCTTCCTTTTCCATCATCAACTACTTCTTTTTGATTAGGTCGCCTTTGGAGGCTCTAATCGCTGCGTTAAGGCTCTTGAGGTAGTTTTGGATACACATACCGCAGTTATCCCCTTGCTCGTCAAGCAAGACCCCCTCATCGCCCTCTAAAAGGTCGTCTGTAAAGGCAATAAGCATTTCTGCTACTGCTTTATCCTTTGACCACTTCTTAACCTTCGGATCAGAGCAAAGGAACTGCCCGTCCCTACCGCATCCGCTCTTACCCTTCCCTGCCTTTGTCCATTGGGTCCTCTTACCACCTAACTTCTTTAACTTCCCTCTCTCGCAGTCGCTTCCTCCTACCTCTTTGGGAAGGGACCAACTCCCAGGCTCATCCTTACCAGCAAAGGAACCCGGCTTCCCTTTGGATGGGTCACTTCCTCTGTGATTAGGGTTCCCTGGAGAGCAGTTAGGCTTCTTCTTCTTATCTTCCTCTTGATAGAGGGCATTAGTATTAAGAAGGTCCTTACCAGGGAAGGCATCCCTGCCCTGCTGCGAAGGGACCCCAGCACGGCGCTTACTTCGCTCTCTCTTTTCCTTATCGTTCCTTCGTTTGGACTTGCCGTTGCTCTCAAGAGGGGAGCCAGCGTATTGCTTTGTCCTGCCTTCCCTTAAAAACTCTCTCCATTTAACTTCAAACATTTCTTCCTGAACTTCCATAGTCAAATAACTCCCTAACAAAACGACGGCAGGTTTCTAATACACTCGCATTTCTAACGAAATGCTCGGTAAAGCAGATAACTGCCTTTTTCTAACGGAGAACAAACCTCTGCGGACTGAACAAGCGCCAACAACAGCCCAGGTCCATCCTCCTATGTAGCGTTACCCTGATAATGCGCGCTTATCTGGTTTAGCCTGTCGCCGCACCTGCCCTGTCTCGGGCGCTTGACGGAAGGGAACGACTAAATGCGTCAAATGTTCCCGGCTTGCTTCGCTCTGTCTATAAGTAGTCGGTTGTATTACAAACGACCCTTACTTGCTCATTATAAAACATCGTTATTGTATTTTTAAGGACTTCCTTTAAAATGTAGAAGTAAGCAAACAGGGAAGGGAAGCGTAATGAAACAGGCTCTTATTTATCTCCGCGCATCTACTAACGAACAACTACAGGAGAACTCTATTGCCGTCCAACGGGCAATCGTCACTTCCTTCTGTGAGCGCAACGGATACGAGATAACGCAGGAGTTTGTTGAATACGCTTCTGGAACGGACGATAGGCGTAGCGTTTGGACCGATGCGCTATCCCTTGCCGTGAGGGAAGGGAAGTCTCTTGTCTGCTGGAAGGTTGATAGGGCTTCCCGCTCTCTCTCTATCTTCCGAGACATTAACAAGCATCTACATCTTCTCCGTTTTGCTGAACTCGGCGATGTTGAGCCCAACCCTATCCTCCTTTCCTGCCTTATTGCCGCAGGGCAGGCAGAAGTCCTCAATACTCGCACTCGCATCAAAGAGACTATGCGTATCCTTGCCCTTACAGAGGGAAGGGTGTGGGGGAACCCTCGTATTGTTGAAACTGCTATTCCCGCTGGTCTTAAGGTAAGGAAGGCAAATGCCCTTTCCTTTAACCTCAAGATCCAGAAGATCGTTGCGGACCTTAAGATTGCGGGTTACTCTCTTGTTGGATGCGTTGAGCGTCTTAACGAAATGAACATCAAAACGAGGAGAGGGAAGGGATGGAACTACCAGTCTCTTTATCGCGTCCTCAACTACAAGGGAGCCTAAAATGAACAGCGTGAAAGCACAGGGAGGGGGAGTTGCTACTCTCCGAGCCTGGAAGGAACTTACAGAGGCAGTTAGAACTGCGCCAGAGAACCAGAACGCCGACGGGACCACCAAAACGCGTGGTCTAAATGTCTGGTTCCACGACCTCGTTGCTGCGGTCCAGAAGGCAGGGTTCGCCTTTGTTAAGGAAGATGGGGAGACTGCCCTTGAGGGTGCCTCCCTTACTCGCTTCCTTAATGGGGCGCGTCGTGACCTCGCTTTGAACTTCCGCAAGGAAGGGATGCCTGCTGCGGAGGCAGAAACCCGCTGCGCTATCGGCGGACCTAACTTCATCAAGATTGAAGTGCTGGTTCAAATGGATACTGCTGGCTTCTAACAACAATCCCTCCAGGTGGAGGGAGAGGTAAGAGGGAAGTGTGGTGCTACTACACTCCCTCCTACCAAACAGGACGGCTATTGGTGAGGGTTCCTTTTCTCCAGGTGGAGGGAAGGGACCTTTTCCTTTAGCCTGTTAGCCCGCGTTCAATCAGGGATCAATCGCAGAGGCTAACTGCCGCAACTCCGGTCGGAAGTATGTTGTGTGTAAATCTCCCACTATCAAGTTTATTGAAGTAGAGCCCACAATCATCGTCACCTTCCTCGTCGCTGGTCCGTAGTATCCACTATCGTTAGTGTCTGATACTGCGGTAACAAGAGCGGCAAAGCGAGTGTATCCAACAATCGGAGCGATGCCGTTGTATCCGTAGGGATCAACGGGTTCATCGCGGACTGCTACCGAAAACGATAGTAAGTCGCCGACATTAACATCGTCGGAACATTCTACTTTCGGCAACACGCCGTCACGCTTATAAGTGCCTTCCTTCTTCTTCCAGATTTGTTGATTGTTGTTCAACTCATCCGAGACGACATAGAAGGCTTTTTTATACTCATAAATAACCATTATCCATCTATCCTCCTTTCCGTGGGGCTTGCGCTGGAGGCGGACTGCCCCACTTCTTACATAATAGCATACCCTTCCCTCCAGGTCAAGCAAAAAACGACGCTAAAACAGGGCTCAATCCATTTTAAGTTTGGGAGGGAAGCGAACTTTGAAGCAAACAAAAAAATAGCGAACTCTAAAAGAGCCCGCTTAAACAATCCGCTAAAAGAGTGCTGTTATTCTTTGCTGTAACAGGTTTCTTCTGGCTTCCCTCAAGGGAAGGGTGAGGGTAACTACTTACTGCCTTCCCTCTAAATCCCCAACTCCTTTAGTAGTGCCGCAATCTCATCTTCCTCTTTGGGCTCAATACTCGTATAGCCTTCCTTCGCTGTATTAGCGTATTCATCTATACGGGAGGGGGAAACCATTTGATCGTCTGCGTATGCCTCTGAAATCCAACGAAGGGAAGTGCCTGCTGCCTTCGCTACTCTCATCGGGTCCCATCCAGACAACAACAGCCTTCTGCTGATTGCGGTATTGCGGAGGGAATACAGGGTTATCTTCTCCCCTCCAGGTCCTCTATCTAACTCCCATTCCCTCGTCTTTTTGGCGAACAGGTTAGTTAGGTTAGGTGTCCGACAGAGGGAACCATCCCAGTTGGGAAACACATAGTCCTCGGGTCCATCCTTCCCTACCTCTCTACAGATAGAGCGCCAACGGAGCAGGTGTAGGGTTCCCCTATAAGTCCCTACGCTTTTCCTTTCCTCTACTCCCGTATGGAAGCCGATGGTCTTACCCTGCCGGATAGTGAAGTGTGCGATTGTTAAACCGCTTCGCTCTGAACGGACCAACTCCAGGTCCTTCCAGCGTAGCCCGGTCATTTCGGTTCCCGGTCGCATAAGGAAGTTTGTTGCTACAAGAGCGAAGTAGTAAAGACGCTTCCTTGCGAAGTCGTGTCTCGGGTCGTCTATCCGATGCTCTTGCTTGAAGGCGAACCAGCGAAGTTTCGCCATAATGGATGCGAGGCGTCGTGCTGGTATTGGCTTCCCTCTTGTTTTCTTACGCTTAACCTCGTGTCCAGGAGTAAGGGCATCTGATAACTGGAGGGAAGGGACAGAGGCTATTACTTCCTCGCTATGTAACCACCGGAGGAACTGAATGATAATGTCCCTCTCCATCTTGAGGCTCTTTGCGGAGGGAACCAAACGAGCAGTCCTATAAACTTCCTCTCCCTTCCTCTGCTTTTCACTCCAGTATGAAACTCTGAAATCTATGTATTTGTTAAATACCTTCTGATTAACCAGTCCCACATTCATAGAGCCAAAGAACTCGTCAAAGTAGTTTGTAAAGAGGCTGTCCAGGTATGCCTTCCTTGTCTTTTTAAACCGCTTCTTTTTGATGAACTTGCGAAAGAGGGGAGAGAACCTTTGCTCTCCGAACACTACTCCCTTCCCTTCTGCGTGAAGGAAGGCAGCATACTTCTGTAGTGCTATGTGCTTTGCCTTAATGTAGTCGGAAGTCCGCAGGCTCTCTTGATAGTAGGAACCATCCATCCGGCGCAATCGTAGATACCACTTGCGGGGAGGGAGGGTAGGGGCGAGTTGAAAGAGCATCGCTCTATCGGGGTCAAACTCGCAGGCTCTCTTGTTGAGGTAGTATTCGCCCATCTTTGAACCCTGTTTGAAATGCGCCTAAATACATCGCTCGGAAGGGAACCCTGGAACATACTGAAAACACAAGGGAAAACAGCCTCTCCAGGGAAGTGATTTGAAGATGATTTGAAGATAGCACGGCGTTCAAATAGAAGCGAGGGAGGGCTTCTATGTAGCGTTTATGGACCGATGAAAGCCGCAGCACCCCAACATTACCAGTCGCTAACCCTCTGATTTTGCGCCAGTTTTACGGGTGTATTTCTGCGTTTGAATGGGATTTGGATTTTGAAAGAGGGAAGGGACGCCTAAACAGGTGCCTAACCACAGACACTTGTATCAAACCTCCCTTCCTTCCTTCGGTATTACACCACACACTATAAGGAACAGCGCGTATAGCAGGCACTATGCGTTTGAAGGACCCCCACCTGCGCCATCTTCGTAACGCAAAACTGGTATCCCTTCCTTCCTCGCCGTTATTGCTAACACTTCCCTTAATCCTCGCCGTATTGCTTCCTTAAGTAACCTATGTCTCGTCACAGGCAGCACTTTACACGCTTCCTCCAGCACATAAGCAACACGCGCTAACTCTACCTCGTCCATCCTGATTGAAATGGGCTTACTCATCCTGTTTGTCCTCCCTCTGTGTTAAAATCTGGAAAAATGGGGTCCGCGTTGAAAACGCACTTACTACACCCGTCACCAATAGGGTTTTCGTAAGCACATACTTTTCGGGTTTCCCTTCCTTTTCCATCATCAACTACTTCTTTTTGATTAGGTCGCCTTTGGAGGCTCTAATCGCTGCGTTAAGGCTCTTGAGGTAGTTTTGGATACACATACCGCAGTTATCCCCTTGCTCGTCAAGCAAGACCCCCTCATCGCCCTCTAAAAGGTCGTCTGTAAAGGCAATAAGCATTTCTGCTACTGCTTTATCCTTTGACCACTTCTTAACCTTCGGATCAGAGCAAAGGAACTGCCCGTCCCTACCGCATCCGCTCTTACCCTTCCCTGCCTTTGTCCATTGGGTCCTCTTACCACCTAACTTCTTTAACTTCCCTCTCTCGCAGTCGCTTCCTCCTACCTCTTTGGGAAGGGACCAACTCCCAGGCTCATCCTTACCCGCAAAGGAACCCGGCTTCCCTTTGGATGGGTCACTTCCTCTGTGATTAGGGTTCCCTGGAGAGCAGTTAGGCTTCTTCTTCTTATCTTCCTCTTGATAGAGGGCATTAGTATTAAGAAGGTCCTTACCAGGGAAGGCATCCCTGCCCTGCTGCGAAGGGACCCCAGCACGGCGCTTACTTCGCTCTCTCTTTTCCTTATCGTTCCTTCGTTTGGACTTGCCGTTGCTCTCAAGAGGGGAGCCAGCGTATTGCTTTGTCCTGCCTTCCCTTAAAAACTCTCTCCATTTAACTTCAAACATTTCTTCCTGAACTTCCATAGTCAAATAACTCCCTAACAAAACGACGGCAGGTTTCTAATACACTCGCATTTCTAACGAAATGCTCGGTAAAGCAGATAACTGCCTTTTTCTAACGGAGAACAAACCTCTGCGGACTGAACAAGCGCCAACAACAGCCCAGGTCCATCCTCCTATGTAGCGTTACCCTGATAATGCGCGCTTATCTGGTTTAGCCTGTCGCCGCACCTGCCCTGTCTCGGGCGCTTGACGGAAGGGAACGACTAAATGCGTCAAATGTTCCCGGCTTGCTTCGCTCTGTCTATAAGTAGTCGGTTGTATTACAAACGACCCTTACTTGCTCATTATAAAACATCGTTATTGTNTTTTTAAGGACTTCCTTTAAAATGTAGAAGTAAGCAAACAGGGAAGGGAAGCGTAATGAAACAGGCTCTTATTTATCTCCGCGCATCTACTAACGAACAACTACAGGAGAACTCTATTGCCGTCCAACGGGCAATCGTCACTTCCTTCTGTGAGCGCAACGGATACGAGATAACGCAGGAGTTTGTTGAATACGCTTCTGGAACGGACGATAGGCGTAGCGTTTGGACCGATGCGCTATCCCTTGCCGTGAGGGAAGGGAAGTCTCTTGTCTGCTGGAAGGTTGATAGGGCTTCCCGCTCTCTCTCTATCTTCCGAGACATTAACAAGCATCTACATCTTCTCCGTTTTGCTGAACTCGGCGATGTTGAGCCCAACCCTATCCTCCTTTCCTGCCTTATTGCCGCAGGGCAGGCAGAAGTCCTCAATACTCGCACTCGCATCAAAGAGACTATGCGTATCCTTGCCCTTACAGAGGGAAGGGTGTGGGGGAACCCTCGTATTGTTGAAACTGCTATTCCCGCTGGTCTTAAGGTAAGGAAGGCAAATGCCCTTTCCTTTAACCTCAAGATCCAGAAGATCGTTGCGGACCTTAAGATTGCGGGTTACTCTCTTGTTGGATGCGTTGAGCGTCTTAACGAAATGAACATCAAAACGAGGAGAGGGAAGGGATGGAACTACCAGTCTCTTTATCGCGTCCTCAACTACAAGGGAGCCTAAAATGAACAGCGTGAAAGCACAGGGAGGGGGAGTTGCTACTCTCCGAGCCTGGAAGGAACTTACAGAGGCAGTTAGAACTGCGCCAGAGAACCAGAACGCCGACGGGACCACCAAAACGCGTGGTCTAAATGTCTGGTTCCACGACCTCGTTGCTGCGGTCCAGAAGGCAGGGTTCGCCTTTGTTAAGGAAGATGGGGAGACTGCCCTTGAGGGTGCCTCCCTTACTCGCTTCCTTAATGGGGCGCGTCGTGACCTCGCTTTGAACTTCCGCAAGGAAGGGATGCCTGCTGCGGAGGCAGAAACCCGCTGCGCTATCGGCGGACCTAACTTCATCAAGATTGAAGTGCTGGTTCAAATGGATACTGCTGGCTTCTAACAACAATCCCTCCAGGTGGAGGGAGAGGTAAGAGGGAAGTGTGGTGCTACTACACTCCCTCCTACCAAACAGGACGGCTATTGGTGAGGGTTCCTTTTCTCCAGGTGGAGGGAAGGGACCTTTTCCTTTAGCCTGTTAGCCCGCGTTCAATCAGGGATCAATCGCAGAGGCTAACTGCCGCAACTCCGGTCGGAAGTATGTTGTGTGTAAATCTCCCACTATCAAGTTTATTGAAGTAGAGCCCACAATCATCGTCACCTTCCTCGTCGCTGGTCCGTAGTATCCACTATCGTTAGTGTCTGATACTGCGGTAACAAGAGCGGCAAAGCGAGTGTATCCAACAATCGGAGCGATGCCGTTGTATCCGTAGGGATCAACGGGTTCATCGCGGACTGCTACCGAAAACGATAGTAAGTCGCCGACATTAACATCGTCGGAACATTCTACTTTCGGCAACACGCCGTCACGCTTATAAGTGCCTTCCTTCTTCTTCCAGATTTGTTGATTGTTGTTCAACTCATCCGAGACGACATAGAAGGCTTTTTTATACTCATAAATAACCATTATCCATCTATCCTCCTTTCCGTGGGGCTTGCGCTGGAGGCGGACTGCCCCACTTCTTACATAATAGCATACCCTTCCCTCCAGGTCAAGCAAAAAACGACGCTAAAACAGGGCTCAATCCATTTTAAGTTTGGGAGGGAAGCGAACTTTGAAGCAAACAAAAAAATAGCGAACTCTAAAAGAGCCCGCTTAAACAATCCGCTAAAAGAGTGCTGTTATTCTTTGCTGTAACAGGTTTCTTCTGGCTTCCCTCAAGGGAAGGGTGAGGGTAACTACTTACTGCCTTCCCTCTAAATCCCCAACTCCTTTAGTAGTGCCGCAATCTCATCTTCCTCTTTGGGCTCAATACTCGTATAGCCTTCCTTCGCTGTATTAGCGTATTCATCTATACGGGAGGGGGAAACCATTTGATCGTCTGCGTATGCCTCTGAAATCCAACGAAGGGAAGTGCCTGCTGCCTTCGCTACTCTCATCGGGTCCCATCCAGACAACAACAGCCTTCTGCTGATTGCGGTATTGCGGAGGGAATACAGGGTTATCTTCTCCCCTCCAGGTCCTCTATCTAACTCCCATTCCCTCGTCTTTTTGGCGAACAGGTTAGTTAGGTTAGGTGTCCGACAGAGGGAACCATCCCAGTTGGGAAACACATAGTCCTCGGGTCCATCCTTCCCTACCTCTCTACAGATAGAGCGCCAACGGAGCAGGTGTAGGGTTCCCCTATAAGTCCCTACGCTTTTCCTTTCCTCTACTCCCGTATGGAAGCCGATGGTCTTACCCTGCCGGATAGTGAAGTGTGCGATTGTTAAACCGCTTCGCTCTGAACGGACCAACTCCAGGTCCTTCCAGCGTAGCCCGGTCATTTCGGTTCCCGGTCGCATAAGGAAGTTTGTTGCTACAAGAGCGAAGTAGTAAAGACGCTTCCTTGCGAAGTCGTGTCTCGGGTCGTCTATCCGATGCTCTTGCTTGAAGGCGAACCAGCGAAGTTTCGCCATAATGGATGCGAGGCGTCGTGCTGGTATTGGCTTCCCTCTTGTTTTCTTACGCTTAACCTCGTGTCCAGGAGTAAGGGCATCTGATAACTGGAGGGAAGGGACAGAGGCTATTACTTCCTCGCTATGTAACCACCGGAGGAACTGAATGATAATGTCCCTCTCCATCTTGAGGCTCTTTGCGGAGGGAACCAAACGAGCAGTCCTATAAACTTCCTCTCCCTTCCTCTGCTTTTCACTCCAGTATGAAACTCTGAAATCTATGTATTTGTTAAATACCTTCTGATTAACCAGTCCCACATTCATAGAGCCAAAGAACTCGTCAAAGTAGTTTGTAAAGAGGCTGTCCAGGTATGCCTTCCTTGTCTTTTTAAACCGCTTCTTTTTGATGAACTTGCGAAAGAGGGGAGAGAACCTTTGCTCTCCGAACACTACTCCCTTCCCTTCTGCGTGAAGGAAGGCAGCATACTTCTGTAGTGCTATGTGCTTTGCCTTAATGTAGTCGGAAGTCCGCAGGCTCTCTTGATAGTAGGAACCATCCATCCGGCGCAATCGTAGATACCACTTGCGGGGAGGGAGGGTAGGGGCGAGTTGAAAGAGCATCGCTCTATCGGGGTCAAACTCGCAGGCTCTCTTGTTGAGGTAGTATTCGCCCATCTTTGAACCCTGTTTGAAATGCGCCTAAATACATCGCTCGGAAGGGAACCCTGGAACATACTGAAAACACAAGGGAAAACAGCCTCTCCAGGGAAGTGATTTGAAGATGATTTGAAGATAGCACGGCGTTCAAATAGAAGCGAGGGAGGGCTTCTATGTAGCGTTTATGGACCGATGAAAGCCGCAGCACCCCAACATTACCAGTCGCTAACCCTCTGATTTTGCGCCAGTTTTACGGGTGTATTTCTGCGTTTGAATGGGATTTGGATTTTGAAAGAGGGAAGGGACGCCTAAACAGGTGCCTAACCACAGACACTTGTATCAAACCTCCCTTCCTTCCTTCGGTATTACACCACACACTATAAGGAACAGCGCGTATAGCAGGCACTATGCGTTTGAAGGACCCCCACCTGCGCCATCTTCGTAACGCAAAACTGGTATCCCTTCCTTCCTCGCCGTTATTGCTAACACTTCCCTTAATCCTCGCCGTATTGCCTCCTTAAGTAACCTNTGTCTCGTCACAGGCAGCACTTTACACGCTTCCTCCAGCACATAAGCAACACGCGCTAACTCTACCTCGTCCATCCTGATTGAAATGGGCTTACTCATCCTGTTTGTCCTCCCTCTGTGTTAAAATCTGGAAAAATGGGGTCCGCGTTGAAAACGCACTTACTACACCCGTCACCAATAGGGTTTTCGTAAGCACATACTTTTCGGGTTTCCCTTCCTTTTCCATCATCAACTACTTCTTTTTGATTAGGTCGCCTTTGGAGGCTCTAATCGCTGCGTTAAGGCTCTTGAGGTAGTTTTGGATACACATACCGCAGTTATCCCCTTGCTCGTCAAGCAAGACCCCCTCATCGCCCTCTAAAAGGTCGTCTGTAAAGGCAATAAGCATTTCTGCTACTGCTTTATCCTTTGACCACTTCTTAACCTTCGGATCAGAGCAAAGGAACTGCCCGTCCCTACCGCATCCGCTCTTACCCTTCCCTGCCTTTGTCCATTGGGTCCTCTTACCNCCTAACTTCTTTAACTTCCCTCTCTCGCAGTCGCTTCCTCCTACCTCTTTGGGAAGGGACCAACTCCCAGGCTCATCCTTACC
>JGI25130J35507_1000471_pt1 | contig 12821 bp, 12 predicted proteins | sample ETNvirnome_2_300_FD_35507 | JGI IMG/M metagenome (IMG submission 35507)
TTAGGAGACAATATATTTGAGTCAAGCCTTGACGAAATGATTGAAAAGTTTAATCGCAGAGATAAAAAGAAAAAAACATGTTTATTGTGTTTAAAGGAAGTCGAAGACCCTCGTAGATTTGGTGTCCCCAGAATTGTAAAAAATAGAATAGTAGAGATTATTGAAAAACCAGTCAATCCACCAACTAACTATTGTGTAACAGGAGTCTATCTTTATGATCATCACGTATTTGATTTTATAAAAACTCTCCAAGCCTCAGATCGAGGAGAGTATGAAATTACAGATGTAAACAATGCATATATTAAGGCTGGCAGCGTTATACCTCATATTCTTGAGGGCTGGTGGACTGATGCGGGAACTCATGAATCTTATCAAAATGCTAATAGTTTAATATTTGAGGAAAAGAAATATCTGTCTGAGGGAGCCGGTACAGGAATTAAAGGCACGCACCTTTGTAAATTTGTGAGAAAATAAAGTATTATTTTGATATTCATGTTTTTGAGTAATAAATGAAAATATATCTTAATAGACAGCCCAAATTGGGACCCTGGGGAGGGGGCGTTAAAACAATTAATGTTCTTAGTAAGTCTCTGATCGAAAGAGGACATACAGTATCATATGACTTAGATTCCAGTGTAGATGTCATCTTTTGTCTAGACCCAAGGCCCAACGATAAGGGAGTATGGTACCAGCACTTTCTAGATCACAGATCTACTTATGGAACAAAAATTATTCAGAGAGTAGGAGATATTGGGACTCATAGCAAGCCTGAGCTTACAGAGCTTGTACGGCAAACCATCCCCCTCTCTGATCACGTGACATATATTAGTGATTGGGCTAGGAAAACAATAGAGGTTAATAATCAAAATGAGTCTGTAATATATTTAGCTCCTCTTTCTAAGTTTTATAATAATAGAAACAAATCCTACCAAATAGGAGAGCAGCTAAAGATAGTTACACATCATTGGTCTGATAACCCTAAAAAAGGGGGAAGTTTTTATAAAAAAATTGATGAGTTTTTAGGTGATAGAACTGATGGTGATTTTGAATTTGCATTCATAGGAAGGATAAACGAGGAATTGCGACCACGATCCTGGCGGTATATTGAGCCTCAAAATTCTGACGCCATCTCTGAGATTCTTCCCACATTTGATGCTTATCTTACAGCATCGATTGAGGAGGCTGGGGGTAATCATGCTGTTGAAGCCTTAGCATGCGGCCTTCCTGTAATCTATCATGCCCAGGGCGGAGGAGTTACTGATTTTTGTAAACAAAAAGGGATTAAATATCATGATTTTGATAGTTTTTTAACAGCAGTCGAAGAAATGAGAAGACAATATGCAGATATTAAGAAAAATGTTCTTGAGTATAGCAGAACTTTAGAAGAAACGTGTCATGAATATATTAATATAATTGAATCCTCATCAAATAAGCACATATAATGAGCTTACTATCCAGTTTAAATATTTCAAATGATGTCGCATTTGTCTGCCCGTTTAGCAGAACCTCAGGTCAGGTCCGAGGTGTTCAAATTTCTAAATTTTTAAATTGTCAAGTATATAATTTAAACAGTGTAGACAGCTCTATTTTTCATAAAAGACTTGTCATTTTTGTAAGATTTTTTAATCCTGAGCTTGTTAATATTCTGAGACAAAGAAACATAGTTGTGGGATATGATGTGAGTATTCCCAATATTAATTCTGATGATACCCTTTTGGGATTTGCTGGTCAGAATTTTGATTTTTATATCGCCAATAACGACAACCACAAGAGCGATATAGAGAGACAAGTTAAGGGTGATAGACCTGTTTTTATAATACCCCACCACCACATTAATATTGACAATATCTCACCTAATATCATTAATCAAGATGTCAAGACTGTGGGATTTGTAGGTCTTTCTAGATTTTTAGGTGATTATATCTCCACCATTGATGAGTTTTGTAAGTCTCGAAGTATATCTTTTATATGTGATCATCCTGATTCACGAGAATCTGTTGTAGAGATATTAAAAAAAATTGATATTGGAATAGGATGTGATTTAAGCAAGGACGATAAATTTTATAGTGAATTTTTATCTAACCGACCCATTACAAAACTGATAAATTATCAGTCGTTTGGAATCCCTTCTATTTCCAGCTCCTATAAAAGCGCAACACAGTTTGGTGCCAGTGCTTATCTAGTTGCAGATAGTATTGATGAACTGCTAGAGGCAATTGATATGTTATTACAGAATTTTGACTTAAGAAAAGAACTTTCAGAAAAAGGTGTTGAGAATTCTCAAAAATATAATATCGATAAAATAGCTAAGATATATGTTATAATGATTAAAGAAGTTTTATCGGAATTGCAGCAGTGAAGAAGCTAATTATTGGAAATGGCAAGGTTGCTAGAATTATAAGGGACAAGAATACAATTGTTGTGCCCAGACAGGGATGTGATATAAGAGACGAGCAGTCAATTGAGAAAGTGATACAAAGAACGCAGCCAGATATTTTAATAAATTGTGCAGCAAAGACTAATCTTGAATATTGCCAAGAAAATAAAATAGAAGCATTTAATGTAAACACGCAAGGGACAATTAATTGTTTGCTAGCATGTGAAAAGCATAGGATTAAGTTTGTCCATATTAGTAGTGGATGCTTGTTTGATGGAAATCATTTTATAGCTGATGAGATGACTGTTGCTAGTCCTAGCGTGTGGTATACACATACTAAAAATTGGGCAGATGAGTATATTAAAAACTATGGGTATAAGAGCTATCTTATTCTTAGACCACGTCAACTAATCTCTGCAGTCCCACATCCGACAAATATGCTGACTAAATTTTCAAATTTTGAAATGATAGAGGCAATTGATGAGGACAATTCGGTGACTTGTATTGAAGATTTTGCAGATATGATTAATCACCTTATTGCGCAAGATGCAACAGGGATCTTTAACTGTTCGAATACTGGCACATTGACTCCTTATGAAATTGCTTCTAGGATCAGAGATACTATTAGCCCTTCACTAGTTGTTAAAAAGACAAGCTATAAAAATTTACTTCAATTTCTTCCCAATCGAAGAGTGAATACAGTTCTATCTAATCACAAGTTAATATCAACAGGCTATACACCCAGGCACGCTAGTGAGGCTCTAGAGTGGTGTCTTAAAAATTATGGAAAATAAAATATCGATTTTTGGAGGCACTGGGTTTATTGGTAAGAAATTTTGTAATCTTTACCCAGATGAAACAGTTGTAATTTCTCGAGAAAGTCGAGAGCCCCAGACTAATCAAGTTCTTTATTTTATTAGTACTACTCATAACTATCATGTTTTCACTGATCCCTTTTTAGACATTGAGACCAATCTTAGTGTGCTGATTCAGACTCTGCAAGAGTGCAAGGATAGAGACGTTGTATTTAACTTTGTAAGCTCTTGGTTTGTCTATGGAGATTGCAAATTGCCAGTAAAAGAAAACACACCTTGCAATCCTCGAGGCTTTTATTCTATTACAAAGAAATGCGCCGAAGATCTTTTAATATCCTACTGCCAAACTTTTAAGATACCTTATAGAATTTTTAGACTTGGAAACATTTACGGTCCAGAATATAAAGATGCGTCTAAAAAGAAAAATGCTCTACAGTATATGATTAACTGTCTTAAAAATAACGATCCCATAAGTCTTTATCACAGTGGGGAATTTATTCGTGACTATATGCATGTAGATGATGTTGCAAGGGCTTTACATCTTTTAATTGAAAAATCACCCGTCGACTCTATTTTTAACGTTGGTAGCGGGATTCCTGTCAGAATGAAAGACATTATTAATGAAGCAGTAACCCTACTTTCTTCCAAAAGCAAGATAGAGTCCATCGATAGCCCAGAATTTCACAAGACAGTACAGGTCCGAGACATGTATCTCGATGTATCGAAGTTAAAGAATCTAGGATTTCAACAAAAAATTTCATTAAATGAAGGCATTAGAGAGCTATGTCTGAGCTAAAAGAAAAAATAAAAAATTTCCTATCCAACCTTTCAGACGAACAGAAGCTTTTTGGATATATCGCCAACAAAATAGACAGTTTTGATAAGGAAAAAGACTCTGTATACTATTCTGGACCGTACTGGGATGATGAAGAAATTATTGGCATTATTGAGTCTGTGCTGGCAGGGAAGTGGTTATCTTCAGGTGAAAAAGTTAGAAAATTTGAACTAGAGTTTTCAAGAAAATTTAATAAAAAACATTCAGTCATGGTGAATTCAGGTAGCTCAGCCAATCTAGTTATGATTGCTGCTTTAAAAAAATACTTCCAGTGGCAGGATGGTGATGAGATAATAGTTTCATCCGTAGGATTTCCTACAACCTTGAATCCAATTATTCAAAATAATCTAAAACCAGTTTTTGTTGATATTAAAATTGATGATCTAAACTGGGACATTGAAGAGATTCGAAAAAAGATCACTCCTAACACCAGAGCTCTTTTTTCTTCACCGGTTTTGGGAAATCCATATGATTTTGATGCTGTGCTAGAGATATGTGCAGATCATAATCTGGAGCTTGTTGGCGATAACTGTGATAGTCTTGGCAGCAAATGGAGAGAGAAATATTTAACCGATTATTCTATTTCTTCTTCTTGTTCATTTTATCCAGCTCATCACATCACCACTGCAGAGGGAGGCATGGTTTCTTCAGACAACTCTGAAATAATCACTCTCGCAAGAAGCATCGCCTGGTGGGGAAGAGATTGTTATTGTGTGGGTCAGGCAAACTTACTGCCATGCGGAACTTGCGGAAAAAGATTTGATAAATGGATTGATTGCTATGATGGAATAATTGATCATAAGTATTTTTTTACTAATATCGGATATAATTTAAAGCCCTTAGACCTACAGGGAGCCATTGGTCTAGCTCAGCTTAAAAAGTTTGAAGAAATACACCGGAAAAGAAGACTTCATAAGAAAAAAATTCAATACATTCTTGAAAAAATTCCTGAAATTAGAATTCCTGATGAACTACCCAAGTCTGAGACAAGCTGGTTTGGTGTTCCAGTTATTTGCAGTACACGAGATACAAAACATCGACTGGTAAATCACTTAGAAAAAAACAGGATACAAACAAGAAATTATTTTGCAGGAAATATTCTTATGCATCCTGCATATAAAAATCTTGATGATTTTAGAAAATATAAGATCGCTAATCAGGTGCTAGACAGGATTTTCTTCTTAGGGACTTCTCCTAGTTACACCAATAAAACAATTGAGTATGTTGATGATGTCGTCAGCAAATATTTAAAATCTTAAGTGACTATAATGAAAAATAATGTTATGATAACTGGATGCGCAGGCTTTATTGGAAGTCACGCAACAGATCACTTTTTATCTGAAGGGTATCACGTTGCAGGAGTCGATTGTCTTACCTACGCGGGAAATTTAAAAAATCTAGACAATGCTTTTCAGCATGAAAATTTTAATTTTTTTAAAGTAGATATTTGTAACACTGATGAGATTATACGTGTATGCGAAAAATCGAAGATTATGTGGATTATTAATTTTGCTGCTGAGACTCACGTGGACAACTCTATAAGATCATGTGAAAAATTTATTCATTCCAATGTTAGCGGTGTGCAATCTTTGCTGGAATGCTGTCGCCTGATAGGGACAAAGCTTTTACACGTCTCTACAGATGAGGTTTACGGATCGATCGAAGAAGGGTCCTTTAGTGAAGATTTCAAACTAGACCCAAAAAATCCCTATTCTGCGACAAAGGCAGCAGGTGAGCATCTAGTAACTGCTTACAATAACACATATGGCATTAATTTTTTAATGGTTAGACCTAGTAATAATTTTGGACCGAGACAGCATGGAGAGAAATTTATTCCAACAATTCTTAAAAGCCTGTCGCGTAGTGATAAAGTGCCCATATATGGAGATGGATCAAATATTCGAGACTGGCTATACGTCAAAGATAATGTAGCTGCAATACAGTTTATCTTAGAAAATTCAGCTTTGAATGAAATATTCAATATAACGCTTAACGACGAAAGATCAAATATAGAAACAGTTAAAATTATTTTAAAAATGATGGAAAAAGATTTTAAGGAAAATATTGAATTTGTGACTGATCGCCTGGGACATGACTTTAGATACTCAATAGATAATTCAAAACTTGCAGGACTGGGATTTAACGTAGAGACAAATTTTAAAAAAAATCTTAAGCAGACTATTGATTTTTTTAAAGAGGGGATAAAGTAAGGGTAAAATGAAAGTTATTGCAATTACTCCGTTTAGAAAAATGGATTACTTAACCTCTCTTTTAATTGAAGGTCTCGATGAGATGGGAATAGAGATTATCGCATCTGATGGTGGAAATGGCGTTAAAAGGGTGTACAGCGATAGTGAGATTATCTCTCATTCAAAATCTGCTGACTACATTTTAGTTTTTTGGGGAAAGGGACCCGACGAAAGGTGGCCAAGATCTTCATCCCTAAGACATCCAAAATATTATCTTTTGGATACCATCAACAGACCAGATCGAACCGCTTACATTGATGGCAGTGAGTGGACGTCTACTGGTCATCCAGAAATATTTGAAATAGTTCCTTCTCCTTTTGATTCTAATAAAAAACTAATTAAACAGGCTGCTGAGGCAGCATTGGATCCCACTCGCTACAAAGGGGAGCCCTGGATTAATCAAAAAATGTTTGACTATTGTAGATGGTATTTTAAAAGAGAATGCTACCCTGAAGACAAGAAAGCAGGAATCATTCCTCTATCATTTGGATGTTTTAATAGGGACTTTATAAACCAAGAGAGCACTTTAAAAAAGGATATTGATATTTTTTGTTGTTTTGGACAAAGCTATACCGGATTAAGACATCAAATTATCAATTATTGTCAAAGTTTAAAAAATAAAGGTCTTAATGTTATTCTCTCAAGTCACGTGGGCCATGAAGAATACTTGAATCTTATAAGAAGATCATCAATTTCAATTTCAGCCTGGGGAGGAGGAAATTGTTGTAACAGGGAGTGGGAAGTTATTGCAAATAAATCTTGTTGCTTTGTTCAAAAACACATGATAGAGATAACAAATAAACCGCAGGATGGGATTCACTGGGTGGAATATGAGACCATGGATGAATTTGATAAAAAAATTAATTTTTATTTAAATAACAGAGAGTTCTGTGATAAAATAGGAACAGATGGATTTCTATTCGCTTTAGAAAATCACACAAGTATTTCTCGAGCCAAGACTATGATTAATTTTATGAGATCTGATGCAATTTGATTGTCACATTGATCCCTTGAGGTTTTGGTTTATAATCGATCACTTAAGATCTTCTAATATAGTTAAAAACTTTTATCCTCAAAAAATTAGAAAAACAGCTTGTTTTTATGGAGAAAAGTTAAATGTGTATATAGATGCATCAGACGGTCAGGCGAAAGAATATGGTCAATTAGAATATTGTGATAGAATTTTAAGAGTAGTAGAAGACACTCAGGGAAAACCGTTTTTATTTTTTAAAAATTGGTATTCACCTACTTTATGTACCCCTATTGAAAAGGTTGCAAATGAGAATAATGGTAAGGTAATTCCCTTTATGTACTGGTCATCGTGGCCTCATTTTAGAGATTTCTTATGGCCAAACATACATGTCTTGAGGGCTGAAAGTTCTCTTAGGGAAAAAGTCTTTGATATAGGGGTATGTGCTCGACCGGAAACTAGAACTATCCCCAGGCCCTCAGTCCAAGATAAGAGAATATCTTGGGGCGGTTATGAATGGTTTGGTTTTGGAAAATCAGAAAATACTGGATATTATGAGCACAATGCTCGGATTGTAATTCCCGAAAAACTTAAAAATTCTAAATTTACATTTGATCACGTTTTTAACATTGACTTTCAAGAGTATATAGAAAGAAGTATGTCATGGAAAGCCCTGGTAGATATTCCAGGTGTGGCATGTGTTTCTCATCGCATGCTAGAGAACGGATGGCTTGGTCAGTGTATAATTCTTGGAAAAAATGACGTTGATTTTGCCTTTTCCTGGAAAAAATATTATCCAGAGGTAGATTTTTCATCTCCGGGATGGGAAGAGGAGGTTGGAAATATTATTGAAAACTATGAAGAATGGCGTCACAGAATTCTTTATTATCTTGAAACTTTTTGTACTCCTGCCGTAATCACTGGATACTTGATTCATCACATTTACAAGAACGTGGATTTGCTATCATGAAAATTTTTATTTCAACTTCTGATGGATATGATTTTCTTATGCGACCCTTTATGCATCTTTTCAATAAGTTTTGGGGAGAACAAAGTGTTACAATTTTAGGGTATCGAGAGCCTCCTTTTTCGCTTTTAGAAAATTTTAATTTTATTTCACTGGCAGACAAGCAGGAAACACCAAATCAGTGGGCTTCTGATCATAATAGATTTTTTTCTTCAATTGATGATAGCCATTTTATTTGGTCACTCGAAGATACTTTCCTTTTACGTCCTGTTAATTTTAAAATTTATAATAGCTTACTAAGGCATCTCGATGATGAAAATATAGGAAGAATCTCGCTTTGTAATCCTATTAAAAATACCCAGCATAAAGAAATTGAAATACTAGAAGCACATTCAGAGATAGAGTTAGAACAAGATTCTCACGATAGAATATCTGTTGTCTGGTCGCTTTGGAAAAGAGACTATATTTTAAAATATCTTAGAGATGGCTGGTCACCATGGGATACTGAGATAAGGGGGTCACAGTTGGCGAAAAATGATGGATGGCGAATAATTGGAAGTAAAAGCAATCATGTTGTTGATTACGCATCAGCTCACCGGATATCCGGAAGGGGTTTGCCTGGTGGTGAGCTGGATTTTAGATATACTAACAGGCGTCATCTCATGCTAGACCCTGAGTCTCTTAAAGAATTAATCTCTCTAGGTATGATAAATGATAGATTGCAACTTATTAAAAAATGACGGTCTAATGAAGATTGTAACAATTACCGGTATTCGACCAGATTTTATTCGAATGTCCGAAGTCTTTAAAAAACTTGACGAACACGCAGACATCGAGCATGTTATGATTCATACCGGTCAACATTTTGATAAACTGTTGTCAGACGTCTTTTTTCAAGATTTGCAAATTAGGAAACCTGACTATAATTTAGGCTCAGGCGGAATGGGAAAAGAACATTTTCATGTTTCTGCTGAAGCATCAGTGAAAGCAATTGAGGTAATAAGAGAAATTAAACCGGATCTCGTTGTTTTTTTGGGGGATGCTAACACTGTTAGTCTATCGTTACCAATTAAAAGAGATGGGTGGAAAATTGGTCACATCGAAGCAGGCATGAGATGCGGAGATGAATGGATGCCAGAAGAGATTAATCGAATCGCCTGTAATCATGTTTCTAATATTTTGTTTGCGTATCACAATGATTATAGGGATAATATGTTACGAGAAAATATTTCTGCTGATAGAATCCACGTGGTAGGAAACACGATTGTAGAGGTGTGTCGTCCGTTTATTGAAAAATTTTCCACAATTAAAAAGAGGGAAGACTATATTCTCGTAGATATTCACCGCTCTGAAAATATCGGCGTGGGATCTTTACCTCCTGATGAAAACAGGTTGAGAAATATTGTACGTTACGTGAATTTTTGCATTGATAAGTACGGGATACCGGCAAAGATGTTAAAATTTGGACGCACACTAAGAGCAATAGAAATGTACGGAATTGACTTAGGAAAAATAGAGCTAATCGATCTAATGGGTTATAATGACTATATGGAGTTTCAATATCATTGCAAGTTTATGATATCAGATTCAGGCACTGCTCACGAAGAGCCTGCGTTGCTAAATACGCCTGTCGTAGTTCCCCGAAACACTACTGAAAGACCGCAAGCAATTAAGTATGACTGTTCAGTCATGTTAAACGCAGATGAAGAAGATATTTCATGGCCCCGCTCATATCTGTTTTTAGAGTCGTGGTTTGATGGAAATATCGTGCCCAGTCTAGAATGGCTAGGAGGCGGAAATACTGCAAATAAGATTGTAGATATATTAATTACTGGCTGCTGGAGAGAATGAGGTGGAATTTACATTTGGAATAATTACAGTCAAGGGCAGCGCGCGTCTTCCTTCGGGACAAATAAGAAAAGATGCATTAAATATTCATTTACCAGAATTGCTGGATAGCATTATTGCTCTTAATATTCCCCAAAATAAATTTGAAATTGTTATTGTTGGTGGCGATGAGCCCATTGCACTATGGGATTCATATGAGAAATTTAGAGATTTAATTGTATGGGTGCCGTTTGATGAATCTATAAGGCATGGCTGGATATCTAAAAAGAAAAATCTTATTACTTCTAACTCACGTTTTGAAAATATTGTGTTTCTTAATGATTATTATAAATTTCACCCTAAGTGGTATGAGGGTTTTTTAAAATTTGGAAATAATTGGGATGTGTGCATGAATATCAAGGTCTCTCAAGAGGGTGTTAGATTTAGAGACTGGATTGCGTGGGATGATCCTGTCTTATGTTTTCATCAAAATCTTAGAATCGGTTATGCACCCTGGAAGCAGAGCTCTCTGGGTAAAAATCACAGAGTAGTCAATGTACCCTATTCATATGACCAGCATGAGTTTCTTTATATTTCAGGCGGTTATTGGGTTGCTAAAAAAGAACTCATGGAAACTTTCCCTCTAGATGAAAATTTTGGGTGGGGCCAGAGTGAAGATGTCGAATGGTCGAAGAGGTGGCTTTCTTTAAAAAAGTATAAATATAAAATGAACACACTATCCGCTGTATATTTGTTAAAATCTAAAAGACTTTCATGTGGGTATAGTTTGGATGGTCATAGTCTTGATTCAGGGGATCAATTGTTGGGATCAAAAAGTGGTATTCCAGCTATTTGGAAAGACACCGGCTGGGAGAATAAATACATTAATCAAGGTGACGAATAATGTCTAAAACCAATATTGACCTTATAATATTCGATCTTGACGGGGTCTTAGTTGATGCCAGAGAGATTCACTATAAGGCTCTTAATAAAGCACTTGCTTCTCTAGATGAAAAATATGTTATATCTAGAGACGAACATTTGTCTTCATACGATGGTTTGCCAACTTCTAAAAAACTTTTGAGGCTAACTAGGGAAAAAGGATTGCCCAAGGAGCTTCATCAGAAAGTGTGGGAAGGTAAGCAGCATGCTACACATAATATCATCAACAATGAAATGACGTATGATGAAAGAATGAGAGATGTTTTAAAAAGACTAAAGGCAGATGGCTATAAAATATGTGTAGCATCAAATTCAATAAGAGAATCAGTTAAAATGATGCTTTTAAAAAAGGGATTAATGGAATATATAGATTTTTTCTTTTCAAATCAAGATGTTAACCATCCCAAACCGAGCTCTGAAATATATTTAAAATGTATTATAAAAGGAGAAACTGATCCAGTCAACACTTTGATTATTGAAGATTCTCATGTTGGTCGTAAAGCTGCGATAAGAAGTGGAGCTCATCTGTGTGCTGTTAGAAATCCAGATGATGTTACTTATGAAAAGATTAATAAAAGTTTAAAACTGACCCGAGACTTAGTAATATCACCCAAGTGGCAAGGTGGAAAAATGAACGTTTTAATACCAATGGCAGGCGCTGGAAGCAGATTTGAGAAAGCAGGTTTTACCTTTCCCAAGCCCCTTATCGACGTAAATGGTAAGCCAATGATTCAGGTTGTGGTTGAAAATTTAAATATCGATGCCACACATATTTTTATTGTCCAGAAAAAACACTATGAAAAATATCATCTTCAACAGCTGCTAGCATTGATTTCTCCCGGCTGCAAAATTATTCAAGTTGACGGAATAACAGAAGGTGCAGCCTGTACAACCCTTCTTGCAAAGGAGTTTATTGATAACGATGAGCCTCTCTTAATAGCTAATTCAGATCAATATATTGAGTGGGATTCTAATGAGTTTATGTACTCGATGGTTGCGGATGAGGTAGACGGTGGAATTTTAACATTTACATCAACTCATCCCAAGTGGAGCTTTGCAAAAATAGGACATGATGGGTTTGTGGATGAAGTAGCAGAGAAAAAACCGATAAGCGATAACGCAACTTGCGGAATTTATTACTGGAGAAGGGGCCGCGATTATGTTAGATTTGCCGAGCAAATGATCAATCAAGATGTAAGGGTTAATAATGAATTTTATGTATGTCCAGTTTTTAATCAGGCCATCAAATCAAGCTTTAAAATAAAGCTATTTCATATTGAAAAGATGTGGGGAATTGGAACTCCTGAAGATTTAAACAGATATATGCAGGAGAAGACTGATGAATGTTCTTATGATCTATCCCAATAAGGTAATGGTAACAAGGGCTCCCCTTGGAATAGGATATCTGGCTTCATATTTAAAAAACGCGGGTCATAATTTTAAACTATTTGATACCACGTTTGTTAGATGTGGTGACATACCCAGCGATGATGCTTTAAGAGAAAAAAATTTACAGGTTGTCAATCCAGATTTTGAAAAACTTGGTCTGGTGGAAAGGGATATTGACGTTTTTAAAGCTCTGGTAGAAGAAATAGAGTCTTTTAAACCGGGAATAATATGCATTTCGACTGTTGATCCCAACCACGCTTTTGGAATGGAGCTATTAAGGCATTGTAAAAAGTTATACCCGAATATTCCCACCATCAGTGGCGGCCCGTTGGCAACTTTGGTGCCTGAAGATATAATAGTCGAAGACTGTGTTGATATTGTAGGTCGAGGAGAGGCTGAAGAGAGGCTTGTTGATTTGTGCAATGCTTTAGAGAAGTTTGGCATCCAGGG
>JGI25130J35507_1000478_pt1 | contig 12688 bp, 10 predicted proteins | sample ETNvirnome_2_300_FD_35507 | JGI IMG/M metagenome (IMG submission 35507)
GCCGTCAACAATACTCATGGATTGGGAGGATCCGGACGGGCCAACATTGGACATACATCCCAGTCAGGATCAGCTATCTTTACAGATATCGGCGCCAGCACAAATCAGCGCAGAACTTTTGGAGGCGGAGTTGGTGTAGTCAAAAACGCTGCAAATACAAACATCAATGCCGGCCTGATTTTCTATGATGCTGGTACAGTTGTTCTGGATATGTCGAAGATCTTTTCTGGAACTCAAAAAATATCCGGAACTATCAATGGAATGGCAGTTGCAAACACCGTGAATGGCGTGAACAGTTGCAAACACCGTGAATGACGTGAACATTGCGGCAGGTAATGTTTTGATGGGCTCGATTGCTGGAAACCCGAAAGCCGCACTAATTCCTGATTTGATGGTGTCTGCTTCTATTGATGATATTGTGGATCATATTGCATCATGTAGATTCCAGTCGGGAACTTTGACGGCAGCAACTTTCCAGAACAATACCAACATCAATTCAACACTGATCTTCTGCCGTGCCACTGCCGATGAGTTCAACTATTCCACCAACCCAACTTTCGTGGATAGTAACGGTAGGATTAGGGTTGTTGATAGTGGTCAAGAAGATGTCCAACGTACCTTCACAATGCCAACAACAGTTGGCCTTCATGATGAGTACGGAAATCTTCTGGCTGTGGCGAAGGTCTCTCGACCAATTGAGAAGTCAGATGAAAAAGACATCACGTTTAGGCTCCGTTTGGATTTCTAATCCCGTGTAATCACTCTCCCAACATGGTATAATGGAAAAGCGCCCGGCGCCGCGAGGGAGATTCAAATGCACTACTACGCTCACGATCGAGTTGAGATTTCCGAACTTGTTGGCAAGACGATGAAGTCTGTCAAGCAATTACAAGGTGAAGACGGAGATGAACTGACTTTCATCACAGTTGAGGGTGAGGTCTACGTTTTCGTTCATGACCAAGACTGCTGTGAGTCCGTCAAAATCGAGGACATCACCGGTGATCTCGAAGACTTGGTGGGTTCCCCTCTGTTACAGGCAGATGAGTCAGCGTCACAGGATACTGATAGGCCTGATAGGTGGTCTGAGAGCTGGACTTGGACATTCTACAAATTCGCAACCAATAAGGGTTACGTCACCGTCCGATGGCTTGGTGAGTCCAACGGATATTACAGCGAGTCTGTCGACTTGTATCGACTGAAGAAAGAGGATGACAATGAGGATTCGTAAGTTTGATGAGAGGGCAACTGAAGCTGAGGTGGTCCGAATGGGTTGAATGGCACTCAATACCATCCAAAGCGTCCATCGTCGATATTCAGCAGGGGTTGCTGCAGATATTTCATATTCTATCTGGTATGAACTTGAACAGGTTTCTGGGTGGACTGCACATGAAATTCGTGCTGCATTGAAAAAAGAGGAACACTATGACACTGAATGAAAATGATTGCTTGGTTTTTCTGGACGTTGATGGTGTTTTGAACTCTGCGGATTTCTTTGATGAGAATTTCTGCCCGCTGCTCACAGGAAGCTTCTGGGAACGTGAAGCTAAGATGCTTGACAAAAACTGTATTGCACGCCTGAATCGATTAACTTCATCTGTTGACGCCAAGATTGTCCTGTCATCAACATGGCGGATGCATTTCGACAGTACAGAGGCCGCCGCAACATTTTTCAACAAGCTGGCGAACGTTCATGGAGAATTTGTCGGCATGACTCCGATCCTTCATACCCCGCGCGGCATTGAAATCCAGACGTGGCTCGATGAAAACGCTCCCAATTGCGAGCGATTTGTGATTCTAGATGATGACGATGATATGGAGCATTTGACGGATCACTTTGTCCAAACCAGTTTTGATACTGGTTTGTCTGACGCGAATGTTGTGGAAGCAATCAAACTACTGACATAGTTAGCCTCTATTTACTTTGAGGGCGAAGATAGTTAAGGTGGTAGTGTGTAAGCGCTACCATTCAACGCTACGGACTTGCCCATGTCGATCACAAGGATCACTTCGGATAACATAGAAAGATATACGCTGTTGACAAACCCACAGCGAACTTACAAATCAGCATCTGTTAATGTCGCTCATATGACCCCACCAGGAATTACTGGTGCCTTGTCACTTTTTTCTGACGGTTCATCTACGATAAAGGACGTGTATTCCGATGTGGGACTCAATGCTTCTATGTCTAACGATGAAAATATTGAAAACCTCCAGAAAGGGGCAAAACACGCCGGAGAAAACAACACAAACTTTCTAGGAAGCATGCAAGCCTACATGACAGGCGTGCAAAAAACGACCGGATCAACCAAATTTTCAAAAAAACAGAACGTGATCAGGTTTGAGCCCAGTGTCAAAATCAATCCAAACTTCCAGAGGAAAAGGGTTGTCAAGGATGTTCTGTTTCCGTATTATCGAAACGCCTACCCGACATCCCAGTGGTCATATAGCAACTATCATACTCTAAACTTTGCCACAGGATCCTATTTGCCATCGGACACCGTGATAGTTTATCCGGCAGGAACCGGAACTGTTGCCCTAGAAGACACAAACTTTTACGCGCCGTCCACAGCTTTCACATTTGACTTTTATCTCAACCCAAGGTACACAGTTGAAAACGTAGGAGAGGACTTCAAAGCTGGTACCATTTTTCATATGTCGTCATCTTATGCAATTAGCTTGGTGACAGGCACATCGGTATCCCCAAAGACATCAAAGCCTGACGGATTTAGACTGCTGCTTCAGCTAAGCCAGTCTGCAGAGATTTCCCCAAGCACAGTTGCAATTTCCGGAAATGATGTCTCGGCGCCGGCATCATCAGCTGACACGGGATTCCTTTTTGTCTCAAACAACAATTCTCTAAAGCTCAATACTTGGCATCACGTTGCTATTCGATGGGATCCAAACGTTCAGCATGGAACAGGATCATTTGTTGTTGATGGAAAGGAAAGTGGAAATTTTGTAATTACAAGCGCGTCAGTAATGGCTCCGATCTCAACAACTGCAGAGATTCACGATGCTGATGCCCTTTTTGTTGGAAACTTTTTTGAAGGGACAAATCGAGATACAAAACCAATCGCAGGATACTTTAGTCCGGATGCTCATACCGAGTTTGGGGTTCTTGATTTCAATGGAGACACTAGTGCAGTGGATCCAACAGATGCATCGTTTAATCACCCGCTAAATGCAGAGGTGCATGATCTTAAGATTTTCAAAAAGTACAGAACAATCCAGCAAATTTTGACATCGTCAGTCAAGGGATTTGCTCTGGATCCATACTTCAAACAGTCAGGAGTAACAGGATCGAATCCAAAGCTATCCGGAACATCGGCAAATGACGGACTTTTGTTCTACGTTCCTCCTTTCTTTGTCAAAGAAACCCCAAAAAGATATGTCAATCAGACGCCATTCTTTTACGCAACGGGATCAACTGACGATCCATTCAATGTTGCTATGTCATTTGGAATTGGGGGTCACGAACTCAACCTTGAAAACTTTACTCGGGAATTTGTTAGAGGTTTTTATCCACGTCATGTTGGCTTAGAAGCTGATAGAACAAATGAGACAACCAATACAGCCAGAACGGCAAACTACTGGCTATATGAGTCAGGAAGCAATCGTAAGAGAAACGTGACGGTCCTTCCCAATGACAACGGAAGGTTCTGCCCAAATTTTAAAATGTTGCTATCAGGAAACTTAACATCTGCAAACAGCGGATCCATTCTGGATAGATTTCAAAATGACTTCGGAAAAATCGACTTGTCAATGATAACTCTGAGGGACATGGTTAGCACAGCATCTCTTCCTGCATTTGATGCCCCAAATGACACCACCACTTTAGGAACCGGCTCGATTTTGGCACCTGTGATTGGCCCGACCCCGGAAGATTTGGGTGTGTCTCCTGGAAATATTCTTACCATTTTGCAGAGAACAAAAGACCCAAGCTCCAACGAGGTGGTCTTCTTTGATGTTTCAAACATGTTCTATGGCGACATGATCAAACCAAAGTCAGTGGTTTTGAAGGATCTGGCTGTGACCGGAACAAACGGAAGGGTTCAGATCACGCTACGTGACGATGGGTATGGAAATCTTTATCGGGCTGATTCGTCACCACCGCATGCAACATGGGCATCTGTTGGAAACGTCATCTATGAAGAAGGAATCATAGTTGTCAAGTCTCCCAATTTGCCTTTGTTTGGGGCTGATGCCTGGGAGCTGACATTTGAGGGCCATCGGAATATTCATGTGATGGAAGTGAACGTTCCAGTTAACAAAGGATTTGTTAATTCCTCATCCAACACATCGTATAAAGATCTGATTCCTAGCGATTATCCAAGTGAAACAGCTGGATCATTTGTTTACTTAACTGGACTCCAACTTCATGATGAAAATATGAATGTCGTGGCTCGAGCCAATCTTGCACAGCCGGTTGTAAAAAGAGATGACGATCGATATGTCATTCGATTAAGACTCGATTTTTGAAATGAAAGTCGTGATCTTGTGATCCTGTACGTGATAAGGGTGGTTTATAGAATTATCTCATGAAAATCTTAGGACTCGATGTATCAACATCAAATATAGGAATATGCATAATCGACACAGAGCAACCTCCAGCGTCTCGGGTTTGCTTGGCCTATGGACTACCCCTCTCAAAGGTTCGAGGGCTCTACGCTAAGTCCTGTGAACTTAGAGAGCATATTTTGGCTATCTCTCATGATCATAAGGTCGACATCATCGTTGTTGAGGAACCCTTGCAGTCATTTCGAAGCAGAATGTCATCAGCAGGAACAATTGCCTTGCTAAACCGGTTCAACGGTATTGTTAGCTTTATTGCTCGCTCTGAGCTAGGATGTCCACTCAAATTGGTTAATGCAGTGTCAGCACGAAAGTCTGTCGGGTGCCTCATTAACAGGAAGTCTGATGTGGGAACAAAGGACCAAGTTTTGCAGTGGGCAATGTCTCAACCTGAGATGGAGAAGTTCGAGTGGCCAACAAAGATTCTCAAAGGTGGCCCCAACAAGGGGAAATCCCGCCGGAAAGAAATCTGCTATGACATTGCCGATGCTTTTGTGGTAGGAACTTGGGGAGCAATCATTTTGAAAATTGATGACCTTGATGATACAGTTGTATAGTGATACAAGAAAGATCTAAGAAAATACAGCTCCTTGAAGGCGCATTTGGAGGCGGGTTTCTTAATTCTGATGGCGTTAATTTTCACATGTGTTGTCCACAATGCAAGGACAACAGGACATCTAAGAAAAAGCTCTACATTCAGCTGGAAGGTGGATGGTTTCATTGTTGGGTCTGTGGACTTTCCGGAAAAAATATCAACTTTCTATTTCGGAAGTTTGCACCCAGTCGAGCCAAAGCATGTAGGGATTTATTCCCAGATAAGTCAACTGAAGCTGTGGTTCTAGCAGATCAAATTGAAATACCGGATTTGCCAGATGATCTCACTTTGCTAACACAGGCTGGCAAAGATCCAGATGCAAGAGATGTTATGACTTACTTGAAGGGTCGAGGCTTATCACAAGGCGACATGTATCGATGGCGTGTCTGTGTTTCCAACGAGTTCAAGTTTCGACGAAAGGCGATTTTCCCATCATTCAGTTTGGAATCATTCAGGGGAATTCAATTACTATACTGCTAGACACATTGATGAAACGAAGTTCAAGTACAAAAATGCAAAGATTCCCAAAAACAACATAGTCTTTAACGAGATTGATATTGACTGGAAAAGTCCGGTCATTCTTGTTGAAGGGGTTTTCGATGCTGTCAAATGTCCAGATAACACTATTCCAGTTCTTGGGTCTGCATTACCCACATCAAGCGCACTGTACAAGAAGCTAAAACAGAACAAGTGTACCACAATTGTAGCATTTGATGATGATGCAGAATTGAAGTCTCACAAAGTTTGTAATAGATTGCACCTGGCTGGTTGCGATGTTTATAGTCTTCTTGTGAAAAATGGCGATCTTGGAAGTAAATCAAAACAGGAGGTTAGGAACATTCTATCTCAAATCAAGCCATGGTCAAGAATTTCTTTGCTTAGTCACAAGATCTCGTCGATCAAAAGCGGATCAATGTTATGATCAAGATCTGTCACATGGCTGATATTCACTGGAGGTCTCTGTCCAGACACAAAGAATATCGATTTGTGTTTGAGGACGCTTTCAAAAAGCTCCGGAAGATCAACCCGGATTTTATTCTGGTGGCGGGCGACATAGTCCACTCCAAGACACAGGGGATCTCTCCAGAGCTGATCAATCATCTTACGTGGTGGTTCAACGGCCTGGCCAAGATAGCAGAAGTTCGAGTGATACTGGGAAATCATGATGGCTTGATTCTGAATCCAGATCGAGAGGACGCCGTTTCTCCGATCATACATGCCATCGACAATCCAAGAATCATGCTTCACAAGAAGTCAGGTGTTTATCCCTTGGACGAGCAGCACAATCTCTGTGTTTTTTCTTGTTTTGATGAGGCCGCCTGGCCGAATGTGAAACCGGAAGACGGTAAGATAAACATTGCCACGCTTCATGGCCCAGTCCTAGGAACAAAGACAGATGAGAGCTGGGCAATTGACTGCATTGTTGGGCTGGATTTTTTCCAGGACTATGACTACACAATGCTGGGTGATATTCACAAGCAACAGTTTTTGACCCCAACGATTGCTTATCCGGGAAGCCTCCCACAACAAAATCACTCAGAGGATACAGGAAAAGGATTCCTGCTTTGGGAGATCGACGGCAAGAAGTTCAAAGCAAAACACGTCGAGGTGGATCATGATCACCCATTTGTGACGCTGGACTATAACGGAAACGTGGATAATCTGCAGTCTGTCATGGAAGAACAGAAAGTGCAATCCCACGTGAGAGTCCGGATTCAAAGTAATGTTACACAAGGAGAGATGACTCAAATCAGGGGCGCAATCAAAAATGTGGCAGATCCCATTGAGATTGTCTTCAAGCGTGAACTAAACGAATCGTCAGTTGAGATTTCCGGGGACTCCCTAGACGAGGTAACTCAAATCGACAGCTATGAGTCAGTCAGCTCCCTTGTCAGTGAATACTACTCGAAGTCGAATCTCAAGCAGCAGGTTCATGACGAAATGTCGAAAATCCTGGCATCCACATGGAGTTCAGCTAGGTTGACTGACAACGTCTCAAACGGGCGCTGGTCAATCAAGAAGATGGAATTTGATAATGTCTTTGGGTATGGTGAGGACAATATCGTCAACTTTGAGTCGGCATCGGGAATTACTGGAATCTTTGGAAAGAACCGATCTGGAAAATCATCCCTGTGCGGGGCACTAACTTACACACTTTTCAACGGAACTGATCGTGGGCCGATGAAAAACATTCACATCGTCAATGCGAGAAAGGGATACTGTAAAAGCAAGGCCGTGATATCGAAACAAGGAAAAAACTTCCTGGTGGAACGACAAACAGTCAAGAGAACAAACAGGAGTGGCACCACAACAGCATCAACTCAATTGAATCTATTCGAATGTGATGAGACAGGAACAGTCCTTCGAGATATGTCAGAGGAGCAAAGAAGGGAGACAGAAAAGCTTCTGAGGACCATGGTTGGGAGCCTGGATGATTTTCTACTAACTTCGTTGGCATCCCAGGGCGACATAAACCGATTCGTATCACACGGGTCGGCAACACGAAAGAACATCCTTGCCAAGTTTTTGAGGTTGGACATTTTGGATGCGCTTCATGATCAAGTCAAACAAGAGCTTTCATTTGCCAAGAAATCACTGGCAGCCATTCCGGAAAAGCAATTCGATATTCAGATTCTTGATCGTAGGTCTAAGCTAACTGCCAGAAAGAGTGAGAGAGATGCAGAGGCACTCGCGATGGAAAAAATCACTGCCATTCTCAATACCATCAACTTGGCGCTAGGATCCCAATCAGATGAAGCTTATACCCAAATCGAAATTGATGATCAAGAGGAGAAGGTAAACCAGCAGGTGCTGGATTTGGAAGACCTAGAAGAATCGAAAAAGACCGAGACACTTCAAAAGGAAGCCTTGTTATCGACAGCATCGGAAATGGAGAAAGAGATTGAGGATATTGACTTTGATGATATCCGAGAATCCAAGGACAAAATTACCGAGTTTAAACACAGCCTGTTGGTCCTGACAGGCGAGATTGAAACCAAGTCGTCAGAGCTTAGGCGAGACAAGAGGGAAGTCAAAAAGCTAACTGATGTTCCATGCGATGACACTTTTCCATCCTGCAAGTACATTATTAGCGCCAAGAAAGCTGAGAGGAACATGCTGGACAAGAAAGAAGAATTGCGCCAGTCAAAGAAACACGCCGCGGCAATGAGATCGTCCCTCAAGAAGTTAATGAAAGAGAACATTGATGAGAAGCTCGAACAAAAGCAGACATATGACGAAAAACGATACGTGTTGCTTCAGGCAATTTCGAAGTGTAATATGTCGATCTTAAGGATACAATCATTAATATCAACAGTCGAAAGAAATCTTGAGGCAGAAAAGGCACAATTGACCAGAATGAAGATCAACCTTTGCTCAACAGAGAATGCCAAGTCCAGAGAGGTTCTGGTCAAGAAGAAAAAACTAGCAGAGGAAAAGTTTCTGGAAGCAAAAAGAAGAGTCCAAACGCTGAGTGAGCGAATTGGGCTTTTGGTCGCTGACATTGGACAACTTAAAAAAGACAAGGATGGGTTTCAAAAGAACAACCAGCGGGTCTGCGTGTTATCCCTGCTGGTTCGAGCTTTGAGTCGAGATGGGATACCACTGCAGATTATTAAGCGGAAGCTTCCCCTCATCAACAATGAAATTGCCAACATCTTGCAGGGTGTCACCGGATTTACAGTTGAACTTACTACCGACGATTCATCCGGCATGGACATTATTCTCAACTACGGGGACTCAAGACGAGTTATCGAGTGTTGCAGCGGAATGGAAAAGATGATGTCTTCGCTGGCTATTCGGACAGCTTTGGTCCGAGTCTCTAGTCTTCCGAAGTGCGATACCCTAATCATCGACGAAGGGTTTGGGGCGCTGGATGCAACCAACATTGAGGCGTGCACGGCATTGCTTCGAAGTCTAACAAAAACATTTCGATCGATCATAATCATTTCACATGTGGATACAGTCAAAGATGTTGTGGATAACATCATTGAAGTTTCAACAAATGCGGGCCACGACGCAAAAGTTAGCTTTCTATAGGAGAATTAGTAATGGCAAAAGTCGATCAAGACACTACAATCATGAACAAAACACCTCAAATTTTGGATGTTTTGACAACAACAGACATTCCAGTGAAGGATGGAGTCGCATATCTTGATGCCGGATTGGCAAAAAGCAAAGTGGCGAAATGTCAAACATCAGCCGGGAATGTTTATAACGAGATCTTCACCATTTTTGAAAGGACTTGGACAGTACAGCAGTGCCTCAAGCACATGGACGATCCCAAAAATGATGTGATTCTTGAGATGGGCAGCGCAGAGCTCGCTGTTTACAACGTCTTCAAGCTGTTTCATCACTATCCCAACATCATTGGTGTGGATATTCGACGTGACTATCTGGAAAGTTCAATCGTCAAGAAGCGAAAGGATGTGCTAGCTTTGTGTGCCGATCTGACAAAGCCCCTGCCCATCAAAGACAATTCCATCTCTATCGTTGTTCTCAATGAGGTGATTGAGCACCTGTCGTATGATGCCAACGTCATCTTTCTCAAGGAAGCGCTACGCGTCCTGAAGCCTGGTGGCAAGGTTCTGGTTGCATCTCCCATTAACACTGAGGCCCGCGAGTTCCACAATACCACAAAAGAGAAGGGCCTCGGCCACATCTTCTTCTGGACGGTAGAGCAGTTTGAAAAGGAAATGCTTGCGATGGGATACAGCGACATTGACAAAAAGTGGGGATACTCACTCTCAACAAGTATTCGAACCAATGAAATTAAGAAATCTCTCCATCCAGCCGTAGCAGATTTCTTGACGGAAATCAGTCGTATGTATGGCTCTCCGGTTGCTCGTGCAATCGCTTTGTCTGCTCCGAACGTTGAGAACGGTGGTTGTAGGTTTATNCTAACCAAATGATTGAGAAGAAATCCAGGTCACGATCCGGAAGCTATCAACTCGTAGCACCGGATCGTGACGTCGTTTTTGAATGTCCAGTTTGTGGTTACTTGTTTCGGGATAACAAAGATTTCGAATCTTATCACAAAAAGGCGGCATGCACGCTTTGTGTGGATACTTACTACTACATCAACGCCGACAGATGGGAAAAAGGTTGGCGGCCAGATAGAAGTGAGGTAATCAAAAAATGGATTTCAACGATGTAAACGTCCTGGGCAACATAATCAACACTACGTTTGGAAAATCATCTTCTCCAGACGGAACATATTCAATCAAGTGTGATCTTGGTGGTGATATTCTCACACTAAAATACAGTACCATTGTACACTTCGCAGGTGAGGCTGCACTAGGAGCCCAGGTTGTCCGGTGTGCAGATGAAGCAAGACAACGACTGGATAGCTATCTAGCTGATATCAAGAAGGAATTCAAAGCCGAAACCGGAAACACCCTCAAACATGGAAAAGGTGAGGGAGCAGATAACGTAGAACTGATATCGGCAACATCAAATTCATTGAGAAAGATCGCCTACTACCGGATGAACTGGCCGCTTCCGTTAGGATAACATCATGGCCGGACCAACACCTGCACAAGCTGAAGAAATCATTCGCTGTGGAAAGGATCCAGTTTACTTTATCAACAAGTTTGCGAAGATCCAACACCCTCAGCGTGGAACCATAAAATTCGCCACATATGAATTCCAGGATGACTGCGTTCGATCCTTCATTGAACATCGTTTTAACATCATTGTTAAGGCACGTCAGCTAGGTCTTTCTACAGTTACAGCTATTTACGCGGTCTGGTTGGCAATTTTCTACCGTGACAAGAACATTCTGATTATCGCCACTAAGCTTTCCACGGCCAAGAACTTCATCAAGAAGGTCAAGGTAGCAATGAGATGTTTGCCGCCGTGGCTTGTGATGCCAGGGATTGTGGAGCAGACACAGCAGCACATTTCATTTAGCAATGGATCTCAAATCAAGGCCATTCCAACGTCAGAAGACGCTGGACGATCAGAGGCTCTTTCTTTGTTAGTTGTTGACGAAGCAGCTTTCATTCGAAATTTTGCTGATCTGTGGAAGGGTCTTTACTCTTGCCTGTCTGAGGGCGGCCGAGCTATTGTAATTAGCACTCCAAACGGTATTGGAGGAAGATATCACGAGCTTGTTGAAGGGGCGAAAAACAAGACCAATGATTTCAACTACATCAAACTTCTGTGGGATGTCCATCCTGGACGTGATGAAGAGTGGCTAAGAAAAGAATCGAAGAATATGACACCCACAGAAATTGCACAGGAGTTGATGTGCGACTTCGCTGCATCGGGAGACACGTTTGTTACAACAGATGTAATTGAAAAACTCAGCATGCAAATTGAGAATCCTATTGAGAAGTGGGGTCCGGGTGGAAATATCTGGCAATGGAAATATCCACAACCGGACGATGAATTCATCATCTCAGCAGACGTGTCTAGAGGAGACTCTGCCGATTACTCAGCTTTTCAAGTGTTGAACAAAAATACATGTGAACAGGTCTGCGAATTCAAGGGCAAGATCCGGCCAGACCAATTTGGAATTTTGTTGGCAGAGGTTGGAAAAAGATTCAATGATGCAGAGATCTGCCCAGAGAATAATACATACGGCCAAGGAACAATCCTTAAGTTGGTGGAGCTTGGCTATAAAAACCTCTATTTCAAAACCGTCAAAGCTAAGTTCGATATGCTTTATGGGAGTGACCCTGGTGGAAGCCTAAGCAAGATTGGTATCACTACCAGCGTGGCAACCCGTGGCCCGATGCTTCGCGTTCTTGAAGAGCGACTCCGAAACAATACTCTTCGAGTTCGGTCATCCCGAGTAGTCGAAGAATTGAAAACATTCGTAATGAAGGGAAAAAAAGCCAAAGCAAAAAAGGGAAAGCACGATGATGTGTTGATGGCCCTGGCTATTGGCAACTCATTGATTTCTGCTGGTGGCTGGGGATCAACAAGAGACGTTGATATATCACGCGCAATGCTTGGTGGCTTTGCAGTTAATAATCGGCATGAGAAGATGCAACAGCCAATCAGACACTTCAATAATCTTAACCCGCTTGTTCCTATTCCTGCTGACATGTACGCAGCACATCAAAGGACAGAAACGCTTCCCGACGAGTTCGACTGGCTTCTCAAATAACAAAGTTGAAATTGTTCCTATAATGAGGGACAAGATACTTAGGATATTGAGAGAGTCATGAACAAAAACAAAGGATCACTATTTATACGCCTAACCCGACTATTCAGGTCGGGCCCTATTGTTCGTCGAAGGGTCAAGGATTATAATCAGCCAAGTGCATCAAGTGCACTTGAAGTATTCAGAAAGGCCCACAGTGATGTCTACAATAGTACATTAAGCGCATACGGTTCGTTCGATAGAATGAGTCGGTACAGCGATTTCAGCGAAATGGAAGCAACTCCGGAGATTGGGAGTGCTCTTGACATCTATGCAGAAGAAACTTGCAGCTCGGACGATAGAGGAAAAGTTCTTCACATTTACTCCGAGAACAACAGGATTCAGGAAATCCTAGAGGAGCTCTTTTACGA